>PVBE012539286.1_pt1 | contig 12971 bp, 7 predicted proteins | sample 1631181 | NCBI WGS metagenome assembly PVBE01 (sample SAMN08397723, study PRJNA350692) | Marine metagenome, whole genome shotgun sequencing project. | isolation source: water | place: Pacific Ocean | collected 2012-04
ACCATCTTCATTATTAAAAGATGGATCTGCTAAACCAGCGTAGTTTAAAAACTCTGTAAAACTCACCTGAGCCTTTATGTATTCAGGATAATAACCTGGAATATCACCTGCACAAAATGCTTCAACAAGAACTTTTGGAAGCCCTCTTAGTATTTGATTGTGTTTTTCTTTAAGGTTCGCTTCAATCATAACCACTCTAGATCCCTGTGAAAAAGCATTCATATTCATCATAAAAATGATAATTAAAAGCAATGAATTTTTCATTTTAAATCCTCCTTTTTAATTGGTTTAATACTATTATAATCCATAATAAAATTATATGTCTTATTTTTATATTCACTCCATTTTACAGATTTAAATTTATTTTCAGGAAAGGTAGCAATATATCCATTTTCAAGAATAACAAAAGCATGTGCTGAGGTATTTGGCCATACAACAAAATTCTCATTAAAATCACTAGGGAAATAGTAATATACAGTATTCAAATTATCATAAATGATTATCAGTTTCTTTATAGATAAATCTTCTTTACCTGAAACTTGAGCTTTAGCAATTACTGGAATTACTCCAGCTTCATTAATGATAACATCATAGTTATAGATACCTAATTTTGAAATATTCATTCCTTTGAATATCCCCTTAATATAGGGGTGTTGACTTCTTAAAACATATAAAGGTTGTTCAAAATCATTAAAAATTGGTTCACCTGAAGCGTCAACCTGTAAAACTGAATCTAAAGGTGCTTCATTCCCCCAAAGGTCAGAACGTGTTGATGAGTTTTCATTGGAATTAAAGCTCATCTCCAAAATTTCAGAGCTATATTTCAACCAAGAATTATCAGATTCATCTAATCGATATACACTTAAGTTATCAAGGTGCTTATCACAATGATACCTTATTTGAATATGTTTGTTTGGTAAAAGATCAATTTCTTTACCCTCACATTCTGCTCTTAGCTCAAACATGCCTCCAGATTCTAGCTGGTAAATATTATTATTTGATTTATAATGCATTGGAATATCATGTGCGACCATATCATAAGGATCTCTAAATTCTCGATATTTTAAAACAACCTTATTATTGCAATGAAATGCATTTTCAGGAACAATTATCATACTACCAGAAGAATGCTTAAATACATTACATCCAGATTGCAGTTCAAAAATTGTAAATGGTGTTTCTTGAATTTCAAGATCCCTTTCTTGTGCATTGTAGTAATTAATAAAAAAGAAAAAAATGATTCCTGATAAATAGGTTGTTTTGTTCATATAAGTAGCTAATTAGTGAATAGTCTAAAATAACAAAATAAGTTATTGAAAATATATTGGATTAGCCTAATTCCTAATCACCCTAACCACTTCAGTTGTTTCTCCATAACTTACTTTAAAAACATAGATTCCTTTGGAATACTTCTTAAGTGACACAGTGGTTAACTTGGTGGTTTCCAATAACCTTCCTTGTAGATCATATATTTTTACTTTAACTAATCCATGATATCCCTTTATATCAATGATGGTTTGATCACAACTTGGGTTGGGATAAATATTTAAATTATAAAGCTCTTCATTATTATCAGAAACAGAAATAGGACAGCTTTTATTTTCTAAGAATTCCCATATAATTTGAGGAGAAAAAAAATCCATGTTTATATTACCTAATCCTCCAACTAAAGTTGTAATACCTGGCCATTGGTGCCCACCACCTATAATTTTAATTAATTCCAAAGAATAATTGCCGCATGAAGAATACTCATACCTTTCTGGATATGATAAGTCAAAAATATTATTGTTGGGCATAGCTGTCATGACAGGTGTTATATCACAACTTAAATAATCCCTCCATTTCTCCATAGTTGAATCTACCGAAACTCCAGAAGTTGAGCTACCATTATAGCTTACTACCGGATCTGCAGTGCCATGAATGTGCAAAACAGAGGTTAAATTATTTGGAGAGCAATTTACATAAACAGTATCGCTCATATTACCAGACACAGTAGCTATTGCAGCAAAACACAAGGAAGATTCACAGGCTAATTTATGGCACATAAAACCACCAGTAGAAAAACCAGATAAGTACCTTTTTAATGGATCTGAATTTAAATTTTGTTCAAAATAAGTAAAGAGTGATTCAATAAATCCAAGGTCATCTGCAGTTGATACTGTTAAATTCATATTGGCATTAAAGCTATTGTTAATACCATCTGGATAACAAACAATAAAATTATTATCTTCTGCAATGGTATTAAAATCTGTAATATTCATAATTCCATTACCCGTTTGTGTTAATCCATGTAAAACAATTAAAAGAGGAAGCTGCTGATTTGAATTCCAGCTAGAAGGTGTGTAGTAAACAAAATCCCTTGTAATACCATCGTGTTGAATGGAAGAATTAACCTGACCATCACAATAAAAAGAACTAATAAAGAATAAAACACATAAAATTAATCTCATAAAAGGCATGACACATAATTTAATTTAATTGTTTCAATATACGAAATTTTGCAAAAAAGGAGATTCATGGAACCTCACATTCTCCTTTTTGTTTCACCAATTATTATTCTTATTATTAACATAATTATATATAAGCATGTAATATGAAAAATAAATTACTAAAAGCATCCATTCTAAGTGTCATTATATTGACCCTTTCTAGCAGTGTATTATTAAAGGAAATTAATAACAACAAGGCTCTATCAACTGAGAATAATGATGATTTTACACTGGCAATTAAACAAGTATTGTCAAATCTTAAAAATGCTAAATTTAAGCCAATAAGAGAAGGATGGACATTTGACTATGGCTTTGATGATGGAGGTACACTTAATAGTTTCGAGTACATAAGGTCTTTAATGACATATTCACAATTTCAGAAAAAATCCCCTGTAGAAATTTTTCTGAAAGGTCCACACACAAATACTACTCTTAATTTAAATTCACAAAATAGTTTTGGTCATTACAATCCAGAGTTTGTTAAATTGTTACACACATCTATTAATAAGTTAATTCATGATAAGGATTTTATAAATACGACACGTTCATCATTAACTAAATTTAAAATTATAGATAAATTAAAAGGTTATATAAAGGTTTATAATATAATTCAAGAAAACCAATCTGAATTTAATAAAATCAAATCTGAATTTGTAGACCTTATAGAAACTAATAAATGGGACTCCTATTATTATAGAGAAAAATTACCTTCAATACTTAATACAAGTGATTATTGGAACTGGAGTGAGACAAATTATTATTTCTGGATCAGAAGGGATATTGATGACACAAAGGATAAATGGCATCAAATTATATTAGATGTGATTACTGCCTATGACACGAAATAGTTATAGTACCCAAACTTAAACTTTACTACAAAAGTTTAAATATATTCAAGTACATCAACTTAGCTTAAGTAAAAATATAATGATCGTAAGCGAAGACAAATTACTAATATTTTATGTTACATATTTTTAATTAAATTTGAACTTACACTAGTTGATATTTTTTAAATCTTATGAATCAAAACTACCTTATCATAAATTATTCATACTGTATATTTTTGAGGTTTTTGCTATGTAAAATATTATGAAGTCACTACTCACTCTTATCTACACAATTACTACAACTATTTTATTTGCTCAAAGTGCAGAAGTGTATGCAGTACATGAAACTGATGAGGTAATAAGCTATAATTCTGCTGATGATCCAGCAATTTACCTACATTCAATCAATTCGGATAGCAGCTTTTTTATTGGAACTGATAAATCAACTAACGGCAGGCTAGAATTGTACAACATGGATGGCTCTAGATTTTGGACAACACCTGCTGGTAAAAGCCTCAACAATGTTGATGTAATGTATGGGTTTCCATTAGGTAATGATACAATTGATATAGTTGGCGCCAGTAACAGAAGTAATAATCGCTTAGAAATCTACACGGTAGATGAGGGCAGTAGAACTCTGCTAAATATAACTGGTTCTACTACTACAGGATTATCAGCTCTTTATGGTTTTATATTTTACAAAGATGTATGCAACAATAAATACTATGCCTTTTTAACACTTAAAAACAGTTCTGGATTTGTATATCAATATGAATTAACTGATAGTGGTAATGGTACTATTGATGCTACACTAGTTCGACAGATACTTAATTTACCAACTCGTACAGAAGGCATGTCGGCAGATCAAATTTTAGGCAAACTATATATTGCTGAAGAAGCTGTTGGAGTATGGATATATGATGCTGATCCTTTGGGGGGAAGCGCAAGAACCTTACTTGACACGATAGCCCCCACCGGGCATTTAATGCCAAGTGTAGAAGGAATTACTATATATTACGCCACTGACACTACAGGTTATATACTTGTTTGTTCACAAGGCATTTCAACTTACCATGTATACGACAGAACTAACGGAAATGCTTACTTGGGAGAATTTACTATTACGGCAGGCACATTACCTGCTGCATATAAAGCAGATGGAATAGATGTTTTAAGTTTTCCTATTAGCTCAACTTATCCCAATGGAGTATTTATAACTCATGATAATGCTCTTGCTGGTCAATACACTAACTACATGACTGTTCCATGGGAAAGCATAGCAGACTCGTTGAACTTAGAAATCTCTCTTACACTAAATCCAAGAAACATAGGAGATCATTACTGCAACCCTGTAGAAACAAATTCAATAGAAGTAGCTAAAAATAACTTTTCCTTGATAGTTTCTCCCAACCCTTTTTCAGAAAATGTTAATATTACTTGGAACGATGCGACTATAAATAGAGAAATTACTATTTTAAACTCTGTTGGCAGAATTGTTCTAAAGCGATGGGTTTCAAAAAATGAGCTTCTTGATCTAAGCGCATTGAATTCTGGAATATATTACATCTATCTAAACAGCCAAGTTTTTAAGATTATTAAGACCAACTAACATGTTAAGGCTAATTGGACTTTTTATTACACTTTCAGCATTAAGTCTTCCAGGCTTGTCACAGGGGTTAATAATCAATGAATTCATGGCTTCTAATTCTTATGTTTTATCAGATAATTCTGGTGACTTTGATGATTGGATTGAGATTTACAATCCAACAGGAACAGACATAGATTTAGCTGGTTATTATTTCAGCGATAATCCTAACAATAAACTTAAGTATCAGATCCCATCAACAAATCCTATATTCACAACAATAACTGCAGGTGGTTATCTTATTTTTTGGGCTGATGGAGACACTACACAAGGCCCTACTCATCTTGACTTCAGACTTTTCTCTGAAGGAGAATCTATTATATTAACAAACCCACAAGAAACAATTGAAGATCTTATTCAATTTACTGAACAGAAGAAAAATGTATCCTATAGCAGAATCCCAAATGGCACAGGTTCCTTTTTTTATTGTACAGAGGCTACACCTTATGCAGAAAACACTAGTATCGGTTATAACGGTTTTGTTAAATCAAAACCTATATTTTCAATAGAAAGAGGGGTTTATGAAAACACCCAAACACTGAGCATTACTAAAGATTTTGTTTCAGGATATATTCGCTATACGTTAGATGGATCCGAACCAGACTTAAGTTCAACTATATACACCTCCCCCATCAACATTAGTCAAAATACTAATATCCGGGTAGCAGTCTTTCAAGACAGCTTGGTCCCAAGTGACATTCATACTCATTCATATATTTTTGAATCAATTGCAAATAGAAAAATTCCAGTAGTTTCAATAGTTGGTGATTCTTTAATATTTTTCTCTCCATCAAGTGGACTTCTTACTCAAAGTTTTTTACCAAGCTGGGAGTATGAAGTAAATTTTGAGATCATAGATGTTATTCCTGGTCAAAATAAGTCGCAGGAAATGGGGGTTGAAATTCTTCAGGAAGATGAATGGCAGGCTCCTCAGAAGCCTTATAATTTTATAGCAAGAGATAAATACAGTAAAAAAAACTTTAACTATCAATTATTCCCTGGAGAAAACATAAGCTCTTTTAAATCCTTTTCCCTTAGAAATGCCGGTACAGATTGGGGAAGCACCTTATTGAAAGATGGATTAACTCAAGAAGTCACTAAAAGTAACATGAATCTTGATAATCGATTTTATAGGCCAGCGTCTGTTTACCTTAATGGTGTATGGCAAGGAATTTATAATCTTAGGGTTAATACAGATACCAGATATCCTCAGAAATTGTATGGTTATGACAATGACTCAATTAATATTATTAAAGGTAACGGTGCATTAGAAGGATCTCCTACAGCTTATAACAGCTGGCTTAATTTACTTCAAACTACAGACCTTACAGATAGCACAAACTACATGGAAATGACTAATCAAATGGACATTGAGAACTACACACATCACATCATAAGTTTATTGTTTTTTGGTAATCAAAAATGGTCTACTGAAAATTCGTTTCAATGGAGAAGTAATGATGTTGATAGCAAATGGAGATGGTTTTCTAGAGGTATGGATAAAAGCATGAATAGTTCAAACATCAACAATATTTTATTTCCCTTTTTTACCCACACAAATGGCAATATCGATAATCCTGAATGGCTAACGCGTCCATTTAGAGCACTATTGACTAACACGAATTATCGCAACTATTTTTTATCTGAACTATCTGATCACCTATATATAACCTTTAGCCCTACTCTAATTAATGAAAAGCAGGCTGACATGACTTCTCTTATAGATAGCTATATCAGCAATCATTCTGCACTTTGGAACGGCACTGGAAATGGGTACTCGCAACCTATTACATCCTACAATGCATGGATTGACTCAGTAACTCAAATAACAAACTGGTGTTTACCACGTAGCGATATTATTAGAAATTCTGCTATTACTTATTTCAGTGAAGTTGCATCATATTCAAATCTAAATATAATGTTACAATCTCCAAATTCGGGATGTATTGCAATTAATGACCTAGTTATCCCAAAAGAAAGCTGGTCTGGTAATTATTTTGATAGTTTAGAATTTACATTAACTGCAATCCCTAATCCCGGATACAGTTTTGTTGGTTGGGAAAACACAGGAGTTACTGACACCACACAGGCCCAAATTACTATTCAAATTAATCAAAACACATCTATTATTGCTCATTTTGAAATTGACACTAACAGTCAAAAAAACATATTAATAACAGAAATAAAAGCTGTTAGTGACACCGTGAGTGATGTTGGAGATTGGATAGAAATATACAACCCAAGTGGTCAATGGAAAAACCTATCTAACTGGAAATTTTTTAATTCTACAAAATCATACAACATTCCCAATAACGTACTCATAAAACCAGGTGATTACATCATTTTAGCCAACGATAAAGTAGCATTTATAAATTGGTACTTCAATCAATATGGTGAAGATGTTAATGATAAAGTTTTTGGGAATTTTGATTTTGGATTAGCATATGAAGGTGGGAATTTAAGACTTATAGATACCTCAAATAATATTATTGACAGTGTTGATTACCTATCCAACAATCCATGGCCAAATATCAATAATCCTGATTCTATTAGTATTGAGCTTGTAGATCCTGCATTTCAAAATGAATTTGGTCATAATTGGTATCCATCAGAAACTAATTTAGGCACTCCTCTAAACTCAAGCTCAATAACTGATCTTCACATTGGAAAAATACATAACCAAGAAATTAATATTGGAGATACATTTACAAGCTTTAACTTAAATGACTACATCTACTCACCTTTTATACCAATAAATGACCTTACCATTGAAATTTTTGGAAATACTAATATTCAAGATAGTATTAGTAACCAACAAATAGTTAGCCTAAGCTACTTCAATTGGCAAGGTATTGAATGGATTAAATTTAAAATTATAGATAGTGTTGGCAATTATGCTATTGATAGTGCACAATTTCTAGTGGGGACAATACTAGATCAGCTCCCCTGTAACGCAACATATACTAATAATGATTCTCCAATTTTAGTAACACAACCAATAACAATTCCTTATGGTTGTAACATCACCTTTGAGGAAGGTATAAATATTAGAATGAAAAAAAATGCCGAATTTATCGTTAACGGTCAAATTAATTTTTTAGGAACTAGTACGGACTCTATTTATTTATATGCTCATGAATCAGATTGGAATAGTATTTTAATTGACTCTACCTTAGTTGCTTCTGAATTCAAATATACAAGCATAGCAGATGCATCATACGGTAGTGACTCAACTAAGATGAATGCTGCAATAGCAGGACGTTACGGCTTATTTAATATTGAAAACTGCACTTTTAAAAATACTCAACGAGCAGTATATGGATACCATGGCATTTCTAATGTTAATGATTGTAAGTTTTTATATTCTGAAGGAGAAAAAGTAAATTTCCAATTTACGGAAGCTTATGTAATTAATTGTTATTTCTCTTCTAGTTATGGTGATTATGATGCAATCGACTTTGATGCTGTTCACAAAGGAATAATTCAAGGAAATACTATTGTATATGGAGAAGATGATGGTATTGACATAGGACAGATAGAAGGTGAGGTTTGCGATTCTCTGATAATTACCTCAAATATAGTAAGCAACCTTTATGATAAAGCAATTTCTATAGGTGAAGGATCTACTAACATCTTTATTGAGAGAAATATATTAACCAATTCATATTACGGAATAGCTATAAAAGATGGATCTCAAGCATTTATAGACCACAATACAATTGATCAGAATAATTACTCAATAGCGCTATTTGAAAAGAATGATGGCTTAACTGGAAGTTACGCATTGGTTGAAAACTCTATATTATCAAACAGTATCACATCTACACTCCTTATTGATGGCACTTCTACTGCTGACTTTAATTACAACTGTAGTAATAATGAAATCATTCCAGGAATAAATAATTTCGAATCGGATCCTGGGTTTGACTCTAACTATGATCTTAACTACTACTCGTCATGTATTAACACAGGTAATCCTACATATAATTACGACCCAGACGGCACATTAACAGATGTTGGCGCTAAATGGTTTAATATAGAGAGTGTTGAGAACGCTCTTAACAATGAAATTCTAATAAGTCCTAATCCTGCTTCAAAAGAAAATTCAATCTTAATTTCCTGGATTAGAACTGAAATTGGAAATCAAATTTTTCAAATAATTAATATGGATGGTAAGGTCATAATTGAAAAATCGCTCACTTTTAACGACACCACACCATTAGAACTTGAAATGGTAGAAATAAACCCCAACAATCTTAACGCTGGAGTTTACATATGCAAGGTTGTTGCAAATATGGATGTTAAAGTGAAAAAGTTTATTGTTGCACCTTAAATAATGCTAACCTCTCTTTACTATTCAAGTATTATCTTTTTAACAACATACCTATTGTTATGTATTACTTTAACAAGGTAAGTGCCACTTTCGTAGTTTAATGCAATTTGCTGATGTTGCCTAACATTACCTTTCTGTAAAAACCTCCCCATTAAATCATACACTTCATATTGAACATGATCAGCATTAATTGTATAATCAACCCATACTTTATTATTTACACTTGGATTAGGATAAATAACCAGCTGACCTTCATCTAAAGATTTTATTCCAATAGCGATGTTATCATCAATAATTTCCTCTACAATTAATTCATCACATTCATAATTATCTGGATCAAAATTAATTCCAAATGCTGTAGATATATGGTTTATCACATATGATTTTCTAGAGTTTGCAAAGCTAATCAACCCATTTACTCCATTTAACCAGCTAGATACAGAACTTGGATTATAATGCCATCTGTCGACATGCTCCTGCATACCATTTTGATATTTTGATTTAAATTCATTAATGGCATTCACAACTGTGTCTGCATAAAATTCATTTTTCATTAGACATGCCATCCTTTCTACAAAATCATCAACAAATTCATTTGACTCTGTAAGTTTTCTAAACAACAATGTAGCATAAGGTGAATTTTGTGCGCTTCCACTTGCTGAAAGAGTTCTGTCAAGTGCATTAAAACCATTACCTAAATACTGCCATCCTCCATCTAGATCGTAAAGAACTTGTTTCCACTTTCCTTCAACACCAAAGTTCCATAATTTGTTATTATTGGTAGGCCAGTCTTTGTTGTTAAAATAAATCTCTGTACAATAATAATCAACAACACTTTCAATATCCAAAACCTCAGTTATATAATCATAATTTGACTGAATACTTAAGTTATTATTATTCAAAAAATCATAAAGCTGAATATGCCCGTCATTACTTCCTTCTACAGTACCCCAAGTTAAGGGCTGTCCTGGGCAATTCCCCGAACCATGAAGCACAATATTTATTGAGTCTTCTTCAATTCCATAAGCCTGCTCAATGAAATTATCATCAAAATACTCTCGAATACTATGTACTCCCCAATATTCTCCGTTAATAAAAACAACTACTGGATGTGAGTCTAGTGTTTCAAAATTTAAATCTCTGCTAATATATGCTGTACATTCATCTTTTATTACTGATTTATTCCAGCAGCTTAAAATATTTCTTATTATTAATCGACTAAAAACTCTTTCTGTTTTATGATCTAGAATAGGATAATTAATTCTAGGAGCTCCATATTCACTTCGAGAATATAAACGAAGTGATTTTTGGGGTAAATTTCTTCCCTTGCCTCCATGGGTTCTAAGCCCAACATTTTGTTCAAACAGTAAATCTCCTTGTTTATCGAAGTATTCAATATTACCTAATCGTTCCCATAGCTCTCCTTTTTGAAAATAATTTCCAGACCACACTACATTACTCGACAAATAATTAACTCCCATAACATATATACCAGTATCGTGATCAAATAGATTTGATGGTGGGGTAATAATTGATAAAACATTAAAATCACTATATCTAGAATTAGTATCTGAATCAACAAAAATGGTTTTATGGTAAATGTTTGAATTCATAACACCACCTGAGAAAGATGCTGCTTTGATAATATTTGCCTTAAAATTATCTGATGTAGGAGCTACCCAATAAGGACTTGTGCTTAAATTAGAAATTACATCTGGAACAGACATTAATGAACCCATAATTAATGGAGTTGTATATAATTGTGAACTTACAGTGGGATCTGTACCATCAGTAGTATAATAAATCAAGTCTCCATTTGATGATGTCATGCTCAAATTGATTGTGTTTGCATAAAACCCTGAATTGTGAGAAAAAATAATATTATTAGATATATTATTTGATGCAGCTGGTGTGCTGGAATGTAAACGTTCAAAAGAACTACTACCATCTTCAGTTCTTCCATATGAAATATCAGTAGAAACAGAAACAGGTTGCAGTTGATCTTCAACTATCGTATTAGGTGCCGTAAGAATAATATCTTCACCATGAGAGCTTAATTTAAAGTTTGTGTGCAAGTATGGAGCAGTATGTCTATCCTTACTAGATGCAAAAATGATCAAGTAACCTCCAGGTGCTATTGCTGTAGGTGGAAATATCCATTTAAAAGGATCATTAACATTATCAGAAATACCGTAATTAACCAAATCTACAGCGTTAGATCCATTATTGTATAATTCAATCCAATCTGGGTAATCACCATCTTCATCAACCAAATCTGAAGAGTTAGAAAGCATCACCTCATTTATTACAATACCAGATTGAGCTACAGGGTACAATGGTATTGCATATATGAATATTTGAAGAAGTAGTTTTATCATTCAAAAATGTATAGAAACACGCAAATTTAAAATTTACATAAATATAAAATCAAAAACAATATCTAACCAACTTTTGAAATCATTTTCTCACTACAAGGAACCAATGTGGTGTTTCTAAAGGTTTATCTCTAAAACATCCAAGAAAAAACTATATAACACAAGTGTATAAATTATTAGAAAATGATACTAATTCTTGTAACCAGCTATTCTTTAAAATAAAATTCTAATAAATTATTATGCTATATGCTTTATTTTATATCATAATTTTAGCATAAAATTAATATGCGAATTATAAAAACATCTACTCTATTTGTAATACTACATATTATAACTTTCTCAAATGTTATCGGTCAACAAAAAATAAAAGGGCCCAACTTTATCCCTGAAGTTTTTTTTGGATATATTTTTGATGTTGGTTTTACATGGGGGGGGGACCTTAATATAACTGTAATAAATTTTGATATTCCAAACCAAACGCCAGCATCTATTGGGCTGGGGCTATCATACAATAGGTTCTTATACAAAGAAACAAAATTAAGAAACTGGGGGTTCAATATTGTCGGCTTTAGTGACTATGTTTTCATAAAAACTGGAGGAAACTGGATGAAAACTAAATGGGGAGTAAACAATCGAAATAAAACAACATCAAATGGACTTGGAATTAACCTTGAACTAGGCGGTGTCATAAATCAACACCTTCCATTCTTTAGCATAAGGATGTTTGACGCTGCAAATCCTTGCTTGTGGCTTCCTTTAAGAAAACAATATCAACTTAACCTGAAGTACATGTATAAATACACAAATTTATTTATTCCTTAATAATTAAATTTAAATTACTACAAAATAGTTAATCATAATGGAGAACTCACAAAGCTCATCGAGTTGACCTGTTTTTAAATTTATAAGTAAATGATTATTAATTATTTAGAAAAGTTGTAATCTTACTTTTCACCAAAAACAACTATTAAAAGTGATTTTTTCCTAGCACAAAGTTTCACTACTCCCTAACCACCCTAACCTCTTCTGTTAAATCTCCATAACTCACTTTGAAAATATAGATTCCTCTTTCGTATTTTCTAAGAGATACTGTGGTTGTTCTGGTGGTTTGTAGAAGTCTTCCTGACAGGTCATATACCTCAACATTCACTCGTCCACTATACCCCTTTATATCAATGGTGATTTGGTCGTGGGTTGGGTTGGGGTATACATTAATATTACTTTTAACAATATCTAAAATGTCAGTACATTCTAAAACAACAATGGTTAATGTATCTGTACCCACACAACCTGTATTTGGGT
>PVBE010874479.1_pt1 | contig 12969 bp, 13 predicted proteins | sample 1631181 | NCBI WGS metagenome assembly PVBE01 (sample SAMN08397723, study PRJNA350692) | Marine metagenome, whole genome shotgun sequencing project. | isolation source: water | place: Pacific Ocean | collected 2012-04
CACATGAATGTCGCCTATTATCTGATGGCCACCGATCACGCGATGGAGGCCTTCGGCGATATGATCGGTGTCGGCGAGAGCTATATGAAAGAGACCAACAGGTCGACCTTTGCTCTTGATACTCGCATCATCTATGCGCGCGAACTGGTGGTCGGCGCGCCGCTCAGCGTGACCGCCCAATTAGTCGGCTATGACGCCAAGCGCATCCATGTTTGCCTCGCCTTGATGCATGGCGAAGAGGGCTGGCTCTCGGCGCTCAGCGAATGGGTGCTGGTGCATGTCGATCTCGGCGCCAGGCGCTCCGAGCCGATGCCCGATTCGACGCTGGCGAAACTTGAAGAGATCATGGCGGCGCACGCTCATCTGCAGCGTCCCGAAGCGCTGGTACGGCCGTTTGGCCTCGGCAAATAGTTCGGCCTGTGCTCGGTTTTAGCCGCGCCGGCGGATATAGGCGGCAGTTTGGGCTTTTCCGCTGCTCTCATGCACTGTACATCTATAGGAGCATGTTGATTTCACAGAAAAAAGTGCTCCTGCTGGCGCTCGTCGCCGTGATGCTGGTGGCTTTAATGGTATCGCCGGCGGCATTTGCGGCCTGCACCGATACGCCGGCGCCGGGTGTGGATTGGCAGCGTTGTTATCTCGACAAGCGCCATTTCCGGGAAGCCGAATTAACCGGCGCCAATTTGCGCGGCGCATTTTTCGCCCTCACTGATTTCACCGCTGCGAATTTCAGCGCTATCGATGGCCGCCGCGCCAAGTTCGTCACCGCCATCTTAAATCAGGCCCGTTTCGACAAGGCGCGTCTGATCGGTGCGGATTTCACCACCGCCGAGCTTGCGGGCGTCTCGTTCCGCGAAGCCGATTTGCGCCGCGCACGGTTTTTCCGCGCCAATCTACGTGGCGCGAATTTCTCCGGCGCGACCCTCGGCGGTACGGATTTTCTCAAAGCGGATTTAAGCGGCGCGACCTGGATTGACGGCAAGACCATATGCCCGGAAGGCTCCATCGGGCAATGTAACTAGGCGGCTTGGCGGAGGCGACGTTGGCCGAGTACCGCTCCTCCTCAGACAAGAAGCTTTCCCTTAAAGCACGGCTGCGCCGCCTGATCCGCAGCGAGCAGCTTATCCTTTCTTCGTTGGCCTTGCTGATCGGCGTTGCCGCCGCCTATGGCAGTATCGGATTCCGTGAGCTTATCGCCCTGGTGCAAGGGCTCGGCCTTGCCACCCACGGCGATTTTTTGGTTGCGGCGGTGGCGCATTTGCCGTGGTGGCAGATCGTCTTGGTGCCGGTTTTGGGTGGTCTTGCGGTTGGTCTTCTGGTGCGCTTTTTTCAAGCCGGCGCGCGGCCGCATGGCGTTGCCGATGTGATGGAAGCGGCTGTTCTCAGTGGCGGGCGCATTCCGCTCAAGCAAGGTGTGGTGGCCGGGCTTGGTGCAATCATCTCGATCGGCTGCGGCGCATTGGTCGGGCGCGAATGGTCGGCGGTGCATATTGGCGCCAGCCTCGCCTCATCGCTCGGCCAGCGCCTCAAGCTCAGCCGTTCCCTGTTGCTCACGCTTTTGGGCTGCGGCGTTGCCGCGGCCGTCTTGGCGTCGTTCAACGCGCCGATCGCGGGCGCCTTTTTTGCTCTCGAAGTGGTGATCTGCCACTACGCGCTCAGCGCTTTTGCCCGGTGGTCATCGCCTCGGTTGCCGGCACCATCGTCGCGCGCATCCATCTCGGCGATTTTCCTGCCTTCGTGCTCGGTGATTTCGAGCTTGTTTCTTTCCTGGAGCTGCCCGCTTTCGCCCTGCTCGGCGTGGTCTGCGCCGGTATTTCCGTTTTTTTCATGCGCCGCATTTTATTCACCCAAGCGGCCTGGCTGCGCCCGGCAATCGGCGGTGCCGCGGTCGGCGCCATTGCCCTGGTGTTGCCGGAGATTCTCGGCGTTGGCTATGAGGCGACCGACCGCGCCCTGCATAGCAGCCTGCCGCTGTGGCTGCTGATCGCGCTCATCGGCGGCAAGATCACGGCCACCTCTTTTTCGCTCGGTTCGGGCTTCGTCGGCGGCATCTTCAGCCCTTCGCTTTTTGTCGGCGCCATGATCGGCGGCGCCTTTGGCCTGGTTGCCGCCAGTGTGATGCCCGAGCTTTCCTCGTCGCACGGCATCTACGCAATTGCCGGTATGGGCGCGGTGGCGGGTGCAGTGCTCGGCGCGCTGATTTTCACCATTCTGATTGTCTTTGAATTGACCGGCAGCTACGAAATTACCATTGTTGTCATGGTCGCGGTGGCGCTGGCGGCGGTGGTTACCAGCTAGCTCGGTGCGCGTTTTTTCTTTCATCTCCTGCTGCTGAGCCGTGGCCTCGATCTGGTGGCGGGCCGCGAGGCCGGGCTGCTGCGCGATATTCATGTTTCGCACATTATGACGCGCGATTTTACCAGCCTGGCGCCGAGCGCCGGCATGGCCGAGATCAAGCGCATTTTAAGCGAGGATCACGATGCCGACATTGTCGTGGTCGACAGTAATGAGCGCCCCCTCGGCATGGTCGGCTTCGCCGATATCGAGGATGTCGCCTTTGAAGCCGGCCTCAACAATCTGCTCTATGCCAAGGACCTGATGCACCTCGGCCCGGCGGTGCTGCAAGCTGAAGATACCTTGACCACGCTGCTTCACCGCATGGATGCGAGCACCGTCGATCGTATGGCGGTGGTCGCGGATGATGATTCGGGGCGCGTCATCGGCGTTGCCTACCGCGAACAGGCGCTCAAGGCGTACAGCACCGCGCTAATGATCGACTGGCGCGAAAACAGCGGCAACCGGCGCAAGCACCCGAGATAGCGCCGGGCCAGAATTTTTAGAATAAACCGCCTGCCACGCCGTTTGCGTGTGTGGAATGACGGCGCTCGGATGTTATATATGTGGCTAACGATTCGTTAGGCGGATGGCACATGAGCGACCCTTTTGATCTTGCGGTTGTGGCGGAGGATAATGCCGCCGCAACTCCCCGAGCAGCGCCAGAACCCGCCTATCTGACGGTGCTCAATGCTGAGCAGCGTGCCGCCGTCGAGGCGACCGATGGCCCGGTGCTGGTGCTTGCCGGCGCTGGCACCGGCAAGACCCGGGTGCTGACCACGCGTCTCGCCCATATCCTTTTTCAGGGCAAGGCTTTTCCCAGCGAAATCCTCGCTGTCACCTTCACCAACAAGGCGGCGCGCGAGATGGTCGAGCGTGTCTCCAATTTAATTGGGCGGCCAGCCGAAGGGCTGTGGCTCGGCACCTTTCACGCCATGGCGGCACGAATCTTGCGCCGTCATGCCGAGCTGGTCGATCTTAAGTCGGATTTCACCATCCTCGACAGCGACGATCAGGTGCGCTTGCTGAAACAGCTGGTGCGCGCCGCCGATATCGATGAGAAGCGCTGGCCGGCGCGCGCCCTCTCGATCATCATCCAGCGTTGGAAGGATCGCGGCTTGACGCCGGAGCAGGTTGCCAGCGCGGCCGATGCCGACGGCGCGGAATTCGCCAATGGCAAGGCGGTCGATCTCTACCGCCAATATCAGGCGCGCCTGAAAACCGTCAACGCCGCCGATTTCGGCGATCTCCTGATGCACAATCTGACCATCTTCACGGCCGAGCCGGACGTGCTGGCGGAATATGAGCGGCGCTTTAAATATGTCCTCGTCGACGAATATCAGGATACCAATGTGGCGCAATATCTGTGGCTCCGCCTGCTCGCCCGGGCGCGCCACAATATCTGCTGCGTCGGCGATGACGATCAATCGATCTATGGTTGGCGCGGTGCCGAAGTGGGCAATATTCTGCGCTTCGAGGAGGATTTCGCCGGCGCCGAAGTGATTCGCCTGGAGCGTAATTACCGCTCGACCGGCCATATATTGGGCGCCGCTTCCGGGCTGATCGCGCACAATTCGGGGCGCCTCGGTAAAACGCTCTGGACTGAGGATGAGGACGGCGAGAAAGTCAGCGTCACCGGCTGCTGGGACAGCGATGAAGAGGCGTGCATCGTCGGAGAGGTCATCGAAGGTCTCCAGCACGGCGGCGAGAGCATCGACAGAATGGCTATACTGGTGCGCGCCGGTTTCCAGACCCGCGCCTTCGAGGAGCGCTTTGTCGCCATCGATCTGCCCTACCGGGTGATCGGCGGCCTGCGCTTTTATGAGCGCCAGGAAATCCGCGATGCGGTCGCCTATCTCCGCGTGCTTGCCCAGTGTGACGACGATCTCGCCTTTGAGCGTATTGTTAATTTGCCGCGCCGCGGTCTCGGCGACGCCACCCTTCAGCTCGTCCACCGCCTCGCCCGGGCCAGCGATTGTTCGCTCTACCGCGCCGCCGAAATACTGGTCGAGACGGACGAGTTGAAAGCCAAGCCGCGCGGTGCTCTCGGCGGTTTACTGGAGAAATTCGCTGGTTGGCGGGCGCTCGCCGAGGAAGCGCCGCACTGGGATGTGCTGGCGACGGTGCTCGACGATTCGGGCTACCGCGAGATGTGGAAGAAGGACAAGACACCGCAGGCGCCGGGGCGTCTGGAAAATCTCGAGGAACTGACCGGCGCGCTTGAGGAATTCGATTCGCTCGGCGAATTTCTCGAGCATGTCAGCCTGGTGATGGACCGCGAAGAAGGCCGCGGCGAGGAGATGGTCAATCTGATGACCCTGCACGGCGCCAAAGGCCTGGAGTTCGACAATGTCTTTATGCCGGGCTGGGAAGAGGGCCTATTTCCCCATCAACTGGCGCTCGATGAAAGCGGCGCCAAGGGCCTCGAGGAGGAGCGCCGTCTCGCCTATGTCGGCATCACCCGGGCACGTAAGCGGGCGCATATCCTGAGCGCCGCCAACCGGCAAATTCACAATCAATGGGTCAGCGCCCTGCCGTCGCGGTTCCTCGACGAATTGCCGGAGGATCACAGCGAGGTAAAAAATCGCGACGGCTTCCCGATTGTTCAAGATATGCAGAGTGAGGCGGGTGGCTGGCCGGGCAGATCGGGGTTTGGCTCAGGTGGTGGCGCGCGCGCCAGCTCAGGGTTCGCAGCGCGTCGCACCAAGCCGCGCAGCAATGCGCCCGGTGTCGATGCGGCGACCTGGAACAATGAGCCGGAGGAAGGCCGCTTCGCTGTCGGCGCGCGCATTTTTCATCAGAAATTCGGCTATGGCCGTATCCAGGCGGTCGAAGGCAGTAAACTCAGTATCGCCTTCGAAAAGGCTGGAGAGAAAAAGGTCATCGACCGTTTTGTCGAACCGGTCTGAGGCAATTGTCGGCTGGCGCATCAACCTGACGGTGCCGGAATATTTACGGCTTGAGTTTGAAACGCTGCTGGAAGAGTGCGCGGTGGCGGTCTCATCGGCGCTTCAGGGTGAGGATGGCGATATCGAGATAGCGCCCGGGCGTTTGTGGCGCCTCAGCGTCTATTGCGCCGGTGCGGCTGAAGGTGTGGAACTCAAAGCATTGCTCGATGAGGCCGTCGCGCGCCTCGGCCTGGTTGATCCCGATATCCACAGCGAAGCGGTCGTAGAGGAAGACTGGGCGGCGATTAATGCGCAACAATTTCCGCTGCTGTTCGCTGGGCGCTTCGTTGTGCATGGTGATCATCTGCGCCCGTCGCCGGGCCGTATTGCGCTGCGCATCAATGCCGGCAACGCCTTCGGCTCCGGCATGCACGGCTCGACCCGGGGCTGCCTGCTAGCGCTTGACCGTGTTGCCAATCAACGCCGCGTTGGCCGGGCGCTCGATCTCGGCGCCGGTTCGGGCATTCTCAGCATTGCGATTGCCAAATGTTGGGGCGGCGGCGGCATGGGCAGCGTCCAGGTGCTGGCGGCGGATATCGACCCGGCGGCGGTTGCCGGATCGCGCGCGGCAGCCGAGGACAATGCGGTCGCCGAGCGTGTGCGGGCATGCCTGAGTGATGGTTTCGCTGCCGGCGAGATCGCTGCGACGGCGCCTTTCGACCTGATCTGCGCCAACATCCTCGCCAACCCGTTGCGCGAGATGGCGCCGGCACTGGCCGATCATTTGGTGCCGGATGGGTTGGTTATTTTGTCGGGGCTACTGGTGCGCCAGGAAGAAGAGGTGGTGGACGCATACCAGAGCACCGGATTGCGCCTGACCGATCAAATTTGCCTCGGCGATTGGTCGACCCTGTTGTTGACCAAGTGAAGCGGAAGCTGTCACAACAACGCCATGAGTGAAGTGACCGACGATTATCAGGATGACGGCAAGCTGGGCGAATTACTCGCCGCCGCCGGGGTGCCGGGGGCGGTGGCGGAGGTCCGCGAATTGGTCGCTGGGATCGCCGCCGCGCCGCGCCCGTCCGACGATGATGAATGGCTGCGCCTGATCGCGCCGTCGATGGGCGCCGCGCTGCGCAGCCAACTTGTCGCGCTCTATGAATTATTGGCAGCGGTGGATGATGGCATTGAAGAGCCTGGCGCATCGCCAGCGCGCCTGGCGGCTTTGCGCGCCGAGCTTAAGCGCCGCGGCCTCGACGGCTTTATCGTGCCGCTCGCCGATGAGCATCAGGGCGAGTATGTCGCCCGGCGCTCACGCCGCTTTGCCTGGCTCACCGGTTTCACCGGCTCGGCCGGCATCGCGCTGATCCTGGCCGAGCAAGCGGCGCTCTTTACCGATGGCCGCTACACCCTGCAAATCGAAAAGCAGACGGACGGCGACCTATACGCCCGCCATCACATCACCGAAACGCCGCCCGACAGGTGGCTCGAAGCGCGCCTTTCTAGCGGTATGAAAATGGGCTTCGATGCCTGGCTGCACAGCACCGATCAGCGCCGCCGCTTCGCCGCCGCCTGCACCCGTGCCGGGGCCGAGCTGGTGGCGGTTGACGGCAACCCGCTCGATGCGGTTTGGCAGGCCCAGCCGCCGCATCCACTGGCGCCGATTGTTCCCCATCCGGTGCGTTTTGCCGGCTCTGAATCGGCTGAGAAAAGGCGCGTTGTTGCGGCCAAGGTGAAAGAGGCCGGCGCCGCGGCGGTGTTCCTGAGCGCGCCCGATTCAATCGCCTGGCTACTCAATCTGCGCGGCGCCGATGTGGAATGCGCGCCGCTGCCCCATTCCTTCGCCGTGCTGAAGGATGATGGCCAGGTGCAATGGTTCGTCGATGCGCGCAAGCCGGTGGCTGAGCTGGCCGAACATCTCGGCAATGAAGTTGCCGCCGCGGTGCCCGAGGCGCTCGCTGCCGCGCTTGATAAACTGGCCGCCCAAGGCACGGCGGTGCAGATCGATCCGGCAAGCGCGCCGGACTGGGCCTATCAGCGCCTCGACGCCGGTGGCGCGAAAGTGATCAAGAAAGAAGACCCGTGCGCGCTCTTCAAGGCGTGCAAAAACGAAACCGAGCTGGCCGGCATCCGCGCCGCGCATGTTCGCGATGGCTTGGCGCTGACCCGCTTTCTCCACTGGCTGTCATGCTTGGACGGCACGGAAGGCGTGAGCGAATTGGCGGCGGTGGAAAAGCTCGCTTCTTTTCGTGCCGGCGGCGAGCATTACCGCGGGCCCAGTTTCGACACCATATCCGGCGCCGCGGCCAACGGTGCCATCGTACATTACCGCGTCACGCCCGAGAGCGACAGCGTGCTAGAAGCCGGCACGCTTTATCTGGTCGATTCGGGCGGGCAATATCTCGATGGCACCACCGACGTAACGCGCACAGTTGCTATCGGTACGCCGACGCCGGAGCACCGCGACCGCTTTACCCGGGTGCTGAAAGGCCACATCGCCTTGGCGCGGGCGCGTTTTCCGAGCGGCACCACCGGTACCCAGCTCGATAGCCTGGCGCGGCAGTTTTTGTGGCAGGCCGGGCTCGATTATGATCACGGCACCGGCCATGGCGTCGGCGCCTATCTGAATGTGCATGAAGGGCCGCAGCGCATTTCCAAACATCCCAGCCAAGCGGCGCTCGAGACCGGCATGATAGTTTCCAACGAGCCTGGATATTACAAAGCCGGCGGCTACGGCATCCGCATCGAAAATCTGCTCAGCGTTGCCGCCGCACCAGGCCTGGACGATGCCGAGCGCGCAACCCTCGCGTTTGAAACCTTGACCATGGCGCCGATCGATCGCGCCCTGGTCGAGCGGGATCTGATGACGCAAGAGGAGCTTACCTGGCTCAACGCATATCATGCCGAGGTTGAGTTGTGCTTGGCGCCGGGGCTTGGCGCGTGGCCGGAGGTTGCCGATTGGCTGAGCGGCGCGGCGGCGCCGATAATTATTGAGTAATCCTAACACCGTATTTCAAAGCGGTACCTCCATCCGGAATGCACCATGCATTCCGGTAAGCGCGACCGCGCGCCCGAGTTAATACGAGGTAACCAAGGGGGCGGATACCCCCGCCCGGTGTTTGAGGGAACAAACAAAAAAACTAACGTTTCCCGGCGGCAATCAGATAGGCGATGACGTCGGCGCGGTCTGCGGCGCTGTCGAGGGAGAATTCCATCTCGGCGCCGGGCAGGAATTTCTCCGGTCCGGCGAGCCAATGATTGAGCCGTTCGACCGTCCAGGCAAAGTCGGCATCCTTAAGTGCTGGTGAATAATCATGTTCCGCCGCCATGCCCGCCCGACGCCCGACAACGCCATAGAGGTTGGGGCCGAAGGTGCCGTACTTGCCGGCCCGCACCGAATGGCAATTGCCGCATTCCTTGAAGATTTTCCGCCCGTTCGAGCGGTCGCCCTCGGCACGTGCTGGCGCGAGGCTGCCGGCGCCAGCCAAAATGGTGAGCGCTAGTATGAAGATTCCCGCAATTCGCATGACTAAATCATGCGGTATTGGCGGCCTTTGCTCAAGTAGGATTTACGCGAAAATTTCTTTGCCGCTGCTCTTCATCGAGGGCGAGGATCATGAAGGCGAGCTGGCGCATGTCGATGCTCGACCAGCCGGTGGTTACGCGCCCGTCTTTCCATAGCACCGACATCGCGACTTCCTCGATCTGGTCGAGATTTTCAAGGTCGGAACTGAATATTTCCGCCGGCGTGGCGCCGCGCAGGCTAACGATTTCGGTTTTGTTCTTTTCTACCTTATATATTCAGACAGCCCGGCTGTGGCGCGCCGCGGCACTTTCCAAATAAGTATCAAAAGCGGCGCATATTACGCGCAGAAGCGGCCGGCCCGGCTCGGTGACGGCAATATGCGGGCCTTCGATTTCCACCAGGCCATCGCGGCGCAGAGCTTCCAGGGCGTTCAGCTCTTGCTCGAACGGGCGCGGCGGAAAGCCATGCGCGTCGCAGAGCGCATCTAAATCGACCGCCAAGTTGCACATCAATTGCTCGATAATGGCGCGCCGTAGAATATCTTCAGCGCTTATCGCGATGCCGCGCTCGGCGGCGAGGGTGTCGGCATCGACGGCGGAAATGTAGGCCGGCGTGTGCGAGGCGTTCTGGACATAGCCTTGCGGTAGGCTGCTGATGGCCGAGGCGCCGAAGCCCAAGAGGGCGGCCGCCGGATCGTCGGTATAGCCCTGGAAATTCCGCTTCAGGCGGCCCGCATCATGCGCCTGCGCCAGCCCGTCTTGGGCCTGAGCAAAATGGTCGAGGCCGATCCATTCATAGCCCGCCTTCTCGAAGCATCCGGCGGCGGCGAGAAATTGCCCGAGCCGCGCGTCGCCGCCCGGCAGGTCTTTTTCATGGATCAGTTTTTGGTGCGCCTTGAACCACGGCACATGGGCATAACCAAACAGCGCCACCCGGTCGGGCGCCATCTCGATAACGCAGGCGACGCTGTGCTCGATGCGGGCGCGGGTTTGCAGCGGCAGGCCATAGATCAGATCGATATTGAGCGCATTGATGCCGTGCGCGCGGAAGGCTTCGACCTTCTTCGCCGTCATATCGAAGGGCTGAATGCGGTTGATCGCCTGCTGCACCTCGGGGTCGAAATCCTGCACGCCGAAGCTAACGCGGTTTATGCCGACCTCGGCTAGGGCCGCAATATTTTCGTTAGCCAAGTCCCTCGGGTCGATCTCGGCCGCGATTTCTGCATTTTCCGCGAGGTCGAAAAAGGCCCGGATGCGGTCGAACAGGCTGTGCCAATCTTGCGGTACCAGCAGGCTGGGAGAGCCGCCGCCGAAATGAATATGGCTCACCCGCCGCCGCCCGGCCAGGTGGCCGGCGACCAGCTCGACCTCATGTATCAGTTTTTGCACATAGCGCTGAACCGGCTCGTAGCGCCGCACCACAGTGGTGTTGCAGCCGCAAAACCAGCACAGCGAATCGCAAAACGGGATATGAAAATAGAGCGACAGCGGCTCTGCCGGGTCGAGCGCCTCGAGCCACGCGCCGTAGCGCTCCGCGCCAAAGCCGGTGGTGAAATGGGGCGCCGTCGGATAACTGGTATAACGCGGTGCCGGGCTGTCATGGCGTTGTCGGATATGCGCCTGCATGGGGGCAGAGTATGGCGCAATCCTCCCATAATGTCGTTGATTTGTATCAAGCGCCGGCCACCCCGAGGCTGCTTTCACGTGGCCCGGTGGGCGGATAACGCTAGCAACGGCAAATGGGTGCTTGCACTGGCGGGCCGCAATGCCCATCTTGCGGGCGGGCCTGTAGCTCAACTGGTTAGAGCCGGCCGCTCATAACGGTCTGGTTGCAGGTTCGAGTCCTGCCAGGCCCACCACAATTCCAAGCACAAAGCCGGGCAGCACGCGCGCCCGGCTTTGTTGTACTCAGGTGCGGTCCGGATTATTTCTTGGGCAACAGAATATCCGGCCCGATTTCAGCGATATTGGAGAGCCCTGAGAGGCCCATGGCGAGGTCGATTTCGCGGCGGAAAATATCTAGCACATGGGCCACGCCGGCCTCGCCGCTGGTGGCCAGGCCCCAGAATTGCGGCCGCCCGATGAGGCAGCAATCGGCGCCGAGTGCCAGTGCCTTGATCACATGGGTGCCGCGCCGGATGCCGCCATCGAGTAGCACCTGGGCGCGCCCATCGACCGCTTCGGTGATGCCCGACAAGGCCTCGATCGCCGCCGCTGCCCCGTCGAGCTGGCGCCCGCCATGGTTTGACACCAGCATGCCGTCGACACCCTGCGCCACCGCTTCCACCGCCTCGTTTGGGTGCAGCACGCCTTTCAGGAGCAGCGCACCCGGCCAAATGCCACGCAGCCATTCGATGTCGCGCCATGTCATGCCGGGATCGGGCAGGGTCAGCATGCGCTCGGCCAGCGCGTTCAGGTCCTCGGCCTCGCCCGGCCGCTTGTAATTGCCGAAGGTGATGTTGCCAATCTCGCCACGCATACGCCACAGCCAGGGCAGCTTGAACGCCATGCGTGCGATCTCGCTGGCTGAGACGCGCGGCGGCAGGGCGAAGCCATTCCTGATATCGCGCTCGCGGTTGCCGAGAAGCTGAGTGTCGATGGTCACCACCAGCGCGCTATAACCCGCCGCCGCCGAGCGCTCGGCAATCTCACGCGTCAGCTCGCGGTCCTTATAGATATAGGTCTGCATCCAGCGCGGCGTGACGCTGGTTTTGGCCAATTCCTCAAGCGTGCACACCGAGGCGTGGCTGAGGCAATAGGCCGTGCCCGCCGCCGCCGTGGCGCGCGCCGATGCGGCCTCCCCGTCCGGCCACAACAGGCCGGCCAATCCGGTCGGCGCCACCATCAGCGGCATCGACAATTGCTGGCCGAAAAGTGTGATCGACATATCGCGCTCGGCGGCGCCGTTGAGCGGCTGGGGCAGCAGGGAAAACGCATCGAAGCGGGACTCGTTCTGGCGCAACGTCACTTCGTCGCCGGCCCCACCATCGATGAAATCGAAAATCGGACGCGGCAATACGCGCTTGGCCTCCGTCCGCATCTCAGCAACATTGAAGCCGCGCTGTTGCCAACCGGAAAGCCGCCCGCTCATGGTGTTTTTATTGCTGCAACCGAGCGCATGTGCAGAGCCTCTATTCTTATCAAATCCGCCAAAAACAATATCTAACATAGAGCGCCCGGTGGAGCGACCGGGCCGCGGCCCTTGGTGGCGATACGAATCGATGTGTTTTTCGCGGCGAACGGATAATATCGGCGCGCTTGTTTGACGCGCGTTGATAGGGATAAAAAAATGAAAATCGGAATCGTCGACACCGGCGCCATGGGCTCGGTTTATGCCGCCCTGCTGGGCGATGCCAGCAACGAAATTTGGGCAGTCGATAGCTGGGCCGAGCATGTCGCGGCGATGGCCGAACATGGCCTCAGCCTGGAGGGCGCCAGCGGGGCGCGCACAGTGCGCCTTAATGCCACCACCAAGCCGGCCGATGCCGGCCCATGCGATCTGGTAATCATTGCCACCAAGGCGATGAATGTGGCGGCAGCGGCCGAGGCGGCGCGCCCATGGTGAGCCCCGACGGCATGGTTCTGACCATTCAAAACGGCATCGGCAGCGCCCAGAAGGTAGCCAATATCCTAGGGTCAGAGCGTGTCGTCCTCGGCGTGGTCGGTGGCTTCGGCGCCTCCATCACAGCGCCCGGCAAGGCGCATCACAATGGCATGGAATTGGTCTGTCTGGGTGAGATGAACGGCCCGGTTTCGGTGCGGGTGGAAGCTCTGGCCGAGCTTTGGCGCGGCGCCGACTTTACCGTCAAATGCTTCGACGATATGGACCAGCTGGTGTGGGAAAAGCTGATCTGCAATTGCGCTTTTTCGGCCAGCGCCGTGCTCACTGGCTGGACGGTCGGCGAGATCATCGATGACCCGGAGGCCTGGTCGGTGGCGAGCAATTGCGCGCTCGAAGCTTATCTGGTGGCGCGGGCGAGAAATATCCGCCTCGATATTGTCGATCCGGTGAGCTATGTGTGCGATTTCGGCGCCAAGATACCGGGCGCCAGGCCGTCGATGCTGCTCGACCATATGGCCGGCTGGGCAAGCGAAATCGACGCCATCAACGGCGCCATTCCGCCGGTGGCGGCCAGGGTCGGGGTCAAGGCGCCGGTCAACGAGACGGTCAGCGCCCTGGTGCGGGCCATGGAGAAAAAATTGGCCGCGCCGGACGTATGAA
>PVBE012305358.1_pt1 | contig 12967 bp, 12 predicted proteins | sample 1631181 | NCBI WGS metagenome assembly PVBE01 (sample SAMN08397723, study PRJNA350692) | Marine metagenome, whole genome shotgun sequencing project. | isolation source: water | place: Pacific Ocean | collected 2012-04
CGTCTTCAGATGGCGGCGGGTCGTCTTCAGATGGCGGCGGGTCGTCTTCAGATGGCGGCGGGTCTTCGACCGGCGGCGGCGGGTCTTCGACCGGCGGCGGCTGTCCAGAAAGCAAGCGATTCAACATCGCCTGCTTCGGCTCATCGATACTCGTCCAATCGTTCAGCAGGATGCCGCCCGTGTCGCCGCTATTCGGGTTCCACGACCAGTACGTAAACGACATACCCTTTTCACCGAGGTAATCGACGAATTGGTTCTGCCATTGCCCTTCGGTCGAGACGAGATCCGTCTCGCGACCGCCGAACTCACCGATCAGAACGGGGGCGATATCCTGATCGATCAGGAAGCCAAATCCCGTATCCCAGCGATAGCGAAGAATGGACGCCATGTCCGGATCGCTAAACCAAGGCTGATTGTGCACTCCCGGTCCGTACTCGTGCGGCGAATACACCAGCTTATTCGGCAAGCCGAGCTGTACCGGCAGCACCTTCACACCCTCGAGGTTGCCGCCCCACCAATGGCGGTCGAGTTCCATACCCGGCGTGAACGCTTCGATGCCTTCGACGACGATGAGCCAGTGCGGAGCAACTTGATGAATCGTATTACCGGCTAGCGTTGCCGCTCGATGCCAGTCGGTCGCATCTCCGGTTCCCCAGGTCGCGCGGCCGTGGGGTTCGTTGTGCACGTCGGCGCCCATCACGTTGGCAAATGAACCGTAGCGCTCCGCCAGCATCCCCCAGGTCGCGAGCCAGTCCGCTTCGGTGTAGCCGCCCTCGCCGTACCAGAGGTCGAATAGATGCTGGTCGTCGCTCGTGCTGTGATTGTCGAGCATCACGAGGATGTTCTGCGAAGACGCTTCGGCGATGATGATATCCATCGCTTCGAGCGGTGTCTTGCCCTGGAGTTCGGCGTTCATGCCGCCGGAGAAGCTCGGCGAGACTAACTGTGTGGATTGTACCGCCTCGATGGAGAAGGGCAGGCGAATCAGGTTGTAGCCGAGGCCCGCGATCTGACTGAGCATGTCCTTGTAGTCGCGGCTCCAGAGTCCGTGCGGCAGATGAGTTGCTGTCTCAAAACCGAACCAATTCACTCCCATCAGCACAACGGTCTCGCCATTTGCGTCCACGATGCGTGCGCCCGATGTCGAGAGCGGCATGTCGACGGCGCTCGGTGGTGGCGGTGGGTCTACAGACGGGGCGGGTGGCGGCGGATCTTCCACGGGCGGCGGCGGATCTTCCACGGGCGGCGGCGTCACGGTGTCGATTCGGTCCGCGCAAAATCCGAACGCTGCCGTCGCGCCCGTATCGAGCACACGGTTCCAGGCTACGCCGCTTGCAGTGATCTCTCCGGGCGCTTCCGAATACTCGGCGTTCCAAAGATCTCTTACGGCACCCTCGACGGGCACGACCACGCTCCACTCGATGGGAGCTGCCGTGTCATTCCGGATCGTGACATCCGCGCAATAGCCGTCGCCCCAATCCGATTGAACGGAAACCTCGCTGGACACGCCATCCGTCGCTTGAGCAACCGCCGCGCTTCCGCCCACCAGAAGCACGGCGACAAGTCCGACTAGGCTCCCCAGGCCCCTTCGCTCTGCTTTCATCCACCCCTCCCAAGTTACGTTCCGTGCAAACGTCGGGGGGCCGTATCCCTCACGCGCCCCCAAACCGCGAAAGACGATGTTGCCTGAAGGGCCAGGCAGAGTCTGGGCGCTCCGTGACGATTTCCGCGCCGGGCCGCGTCAACTCAGCGAAAGAACAGCAGCAAATTCCGCCTCGCTGAACGGCCGTCCCGTTTCGGTATGGACGGATCCGTGCACTTATTTATGGAAAACGTCGGGCGCCAGCGCTTCCCTGGGCGACTCGTCACGGGCGCGGCAGAGTCGCTTGCTCCAGCGATTCCTGCACCCGCCGCACGCGTCTCGCCACGATGGTCAACCCTACAGCCGAAGCCAGCGGCGCAAAGACCAGCATCACGAACGAGAGCAGGCCGGTGAGGATCGCCGCCTGCCAGCCGCCCTCGATCAACGTTTCGCGCTCGGCGACGGTGAGAGTAGGCGACTCCAGCGCTTGCCAGAGCCCGACGACGAGCAACCCAACCGAGATCAGCGTCAGCGCCACCGCGGTCGCCACGAGACCCCACGCCCATTTCTTGTAGCGCGGCGCCAGCTCCGGCTTCTTTGCGCCGCGAAAGACCAGCCATAGGGCGCCGCCCCAGAACACCAGCCACATGAACACCCAGAAGAACGCCCTGCTAGCGTCGGCACCGGCAGCGGGGTCCGCGATCGTCTGCTCCACTACCTCGGCGCTAGCACGCGGAACTTCAGGAGCATACGGGACATGTGCGAGTGGCTACTCGTGGATCTGTTCGGCGAGATAGTTCTCGGCGCCCACCTGGTCGATGAGCTCGAGCTGCGCCTCGATCCAGTCCACGTGCTCCTCTTCGGATTCGAGGATCTCTTCGAGGATATGGCGGGTTCCGTTGTCGCTCGACGTGCGACAGGTTTCGATGGCGACGTTGAGGCGCTCGACGGCAGCGACCTCCAGCGCCAGATCCAATTTGAACATCTCGGGGACGCTCTCGCCGACGGAGATGTCACCCAGCCGTTGGACGTTGGGAAGCCCGTCGAGAAACAGGATGCGCTCCACCAGCGTGTCGGCGTGCTTCATCTCCCCAATCGAGTGCCCGCGGATGACCTTGTGCAGCTTCTTGTAGCCCCAGTTCTCGCAGATCTCGCCGTGCAAGAAGTACTGGTTGATGGCCGTCAACTCGCCGGTGAGGATCTCGTTGAGGACTTCGATGATCGCGTCGGTGTGCTTACCCAGTTTCATTCGTGCGCCTTGGTTGAAGACACACTCCTTATCTTGCTTCGGCGCGAACTTCTAGAGGCGAACCCGCTGGAGAATCTCCGCCCTCGCGGCGGAGCATGCACTCGAGTCGATTGTGACAGCACCCACCTCCTGTGCCCGCGCGGCAACGCTTGCCGAGCTGCTCGACCGTCGCGGCGCCCTCGCGGATAGCGCGGTGGATCTCCCTATCGCGGATTCCCTTGCAGATGCAGACAACCATGATCAAACTCAAGTCTGGCCTAGTTGATATTGAAAGTCACTTTCAATTACGCGCCCGGGGGACGTTTTTTTGGGGTCGGCGAGCCGGTTCGGGGCATGGCCGCGCTCAGCACTCCGCTCGCCGCTCGCCGCGATCCGAGCGTCCGAGCGTCCGAAAGGGTCGGGATTGACGGGTTTTGTTGGCAACTGTAGGCGCAAGCTGTGAAAACACTATTGGGGCTGATGGCTGCGCTGGCGATGGGCGGCTGCGCCGTGGGGATGACCGAGGGCGAGGATTTCGACGATCCTGACGAGTCGGAGCCGGTCGTGGAGTCGGCAGGGTCGGCGTTTGGCCGGAGCCGCACCGGTGGGGGCGGATTTGGCAAGAGGGGGATGAAGGACGGGAGCTGCCATCGAGGCTGCGATGGGGACGATCTCAGCTGCCGAATCGATGCTGGCGGCGACGCCGAGCTGGATCGCTGGTGCGACAAGTTCGACGCCCTCTGCCGCGCGAAATGCTGACGCTGCGGTAGGGCGTTTGGCCCATCCACGTGAGCGGGCGCCTTCGAACCTGTCTCAGCGGGGTCGAAGGTCCTCCAGTTCGGAACCTCGCCGTTGGGGGGGCAGCGGGATACAAAATATGGTCGGGGCGAAAGGATGCACTGCGCGCTTCGCGCGCCCCCGGCTCCGCCGGGTCGTGGTCCTGCGTGCACAGCTCCACTGCGTGGACCTCTACACTCCGGTTCGAACCTTCGACCCAGTCTTGGCGGGGTCGAAGGTTCTCCTTGATTCAACCTCGCCGTTGGGGGGGCGGCGGGATACAAAATATGGTCGGGGCGAAAGGATTCGAACCTTCGACCCCTTGACCCCCAGTCAAGTGCGCTAACCAGACTGCGCTACGCCCCGACCGCCTTCTCGAACAAGAGTTTCGGGAAGGTGCGGCGGAGCCTAGTCGCTCGCTCAGGGAATGCAATTCGATTCTTGGACGATTTTCGTCAACTGACGGCGTTCCACTCGGTTGAGGGGGCCGAGGTTGAGCTGCCTGGCGGCTCCGGGCCCTATCAAGGACGCTCGGGCAGGTTCGGCTTCGGCGCCGCCCCGGTCGGGCCAGGCCGAGAGCCAAGACGGCGGCCAAGACAGCGGCCAGCGGTGCGCGACCTGGCGCAGCTCTCGTCGCGACAAGCCGCCCGGCCGACGTTTCGGAGGAGCCCCTCGCTGAGTCGAACTCCACGTCGGCACGTAGAAAATAGATGTCTGTTACTACGAAGAAATAACAAAAATCGCCTTCGGCGAACACGCCTGTCAGGGCGCGTCAAGGCGTTGACGTCGCTAAAATTCCTTCTTTTCCACTTCCCAACAGTTCGATCCCAAGTTGTCCCCAGGTCTTCCAAATGTTGCGGGAATGTTGCGAAAAAAAGGCACGTAGAACGTTCTCTTTTCGGTAGCGAGCGTGGCGTGCGCGTTGTTAGATTGGCGCCCTCATGCGGATGTTGGTTGTTGAAGATGAGCCGTCGGTACAGCGCGCACTGAGCCGTGTACTTCGTCAATCCGGTTGGTCCGTGGAGTGTGCGAGTCGCTGTTGCGAGGCCACAATTCACGACTCCGTCTTAGATTGCGGCGTCTTTGACGTTGATCTCCCGGACGGCAACGGCATTGAGCTAGCCGAGAAGATGCTCGCCGACGGCAGCGTTCGACGTGCCGTATTCTTTACCGCGCGTTCCGACGCGGAAACCGTCTCGCGAGCCCTCCGCTTCGGGCCCGTGCTCCAGAAGGCAAAGGGCGTTGAGCCGCTGCTCGCAGCGGTCGTGCCGCCCGATGCTGCCGCGGCTGCCGCCCAGTAGGGCGCTCCTAGGTCGCGGCCATTTCGAGTTCGTAAAACGGGTAGGCCACGTCCTTCGGCCAATAGAGACCGCCGCCCACGTTCACGAGGTGTTTGGCGAGGATGCCGCGGTAGTAGGAGCCGTTGCGAATGAAGATGTCCGCGTCGGTGCGGTCTCGGTCGCATTGTTCCCTTAGATCTGCCCTCGTCGTGATCTCTAGGTACACCAGTCCGCCGGCCATGGCGGCGATGTTGGCGATAGCAGGCGCCACGTCGGGGTCGGGCAGGTACTGGAGAACGCCCTGGCAGATGACCAGATCGTGGCGCTCTCTGTCTCGCCAGCGGGCGATATCCCGGTGCGTGAAACCATGCTTCTTGCACATGGCCTGGCTGACCTCGGTGCCCATATAGGTGGACTTGGGGGAGTGCTTCTCGAGCCAGCTCCGCCAATGGCCGACGCCGGCGCCTATATCGAGGACAGTATTGAGTTCGAGGTTGTTCCACCGAGCGAACGAGAAGACAAACTGCGCCAGGTTCGCATGCTCATCGGGGCCGATGACGCGCGTCGCAGGGTCCTCGTAGAAGCGGTGGTAGTAGGCCTCATCGAAGCGCCGAAACCGATCCATAGCGTTCAGTCTATCTCCGATTCGCCGCAAAGACGGAATGAGTGACTGATTTTGCGATTCTAACGTCGATTCTGGGCCGGTCCGAGCATCTGGCTGGCGGCACCGCGGCGCTGGAATCTCGCTGCCGCGCCGCGCCAGCGACCGGCTTCTCTGCGCATATCCGCCCACTGGGCTGGCGGAGTCGCCAAATAGTCGCTAGGTAAGGGCCTTCAGGAGGTCACGAACTCATGGCGCAGAGCGCATCCACCACTAGCGGTATTCCCGGCAAACTCACCACCAAGCTCCCGACTCAGCAGGCAGACAACTACATCGTGGCCGATATGAGCCTGGCCGATTTCGGCCGGCGCGAAATCGAGATCGCAGAGACAGAAATGCCCGGCCTCATGTCCCTGCGCGAGGAGTTCGGCCCGAGCCAGCCCCTCGCTGGCATGCGCATCGCTGGCTGTTTGCACATGACCATCCAGACGGCCGTTCTTATCGAAACGCTCGTTGCCTTGGGCGCCGAGGTTACGTGGACGTCGTGCAATATCTACTCGACGCAGGACCACGCGGCCGCCGCGATAGCCAAGACTGGCGTCCCCGTCTTCGCCTGGAAGGGCGAAACGGATGAGGAGTACGAGCATTGCCTCGAGCGCCAGGTCTTCGCGTTCAAGGGCGGCAAAGGGCCGCAGCTGATTCTCGACGATGGTGGCGACCTCACGGTCTGGATCCACGAGAAGCACCCGGACCTCTTCGAGGGCGACGACCCCATCATCGGCCTCAGTGAGGAGACGACGACGGGAGTCCATCGCCTCTACGATATGGCAAACAAGGGCACGCTCCGGTGCCCGGCCATCAACGTCAACGACTCGGTCACCAAGAGCAAGTTCGACAACACCTACGGCTGTCGTGAATCCGTACTCGACGGTATCAAGCGCGCCACCGACGTGATGTTCGCTGGCAAGGTCGCCGTCGTCGCCGGCTACGGCGAAGTGGGCAAGGGCTGCGCCCAGGCGCTGCGTGGGCAGGGCGCGCGCGTGTTGATCACCGAAATTGATCCCATCTGTGCGCTCCAGGCGTCGATGGAGGGTTTCGAAGTCACAACGATGGACGAGGCCGCGCCCCAGGGGCAGATCTTCGTCACCGCAACGGGCTGCTGTGACGTTATCCAGGGCAAGCACCTTGCGGTGATGAAGGACGAGGCGATCGTCTCCAACATCGGGCACTTTGACAGCGAGATCGACATTGCGTGGCTGGAGAAGAACCCCGACGTCCACGAAGAGGAGATCAAGCCGCAGGTCGATCACTTCATCTTCAAGGATGGCAAGAAGCTCATCGTGCTCGCGCGAGGCCGCCTCGTGAACCTTGGCTGCGCGACCGGGCATCCCAGTTTCGTGATGAGCGCCAGCTTCACCAACCAGGTGTTGGCTCAGATCGCGCTGACCAAGGAGAAGTTCGCGCCCGGCGTTCACCTGCTCTCGAAGCTGCTCGACGAGAAGGTCGCGCGCCTCCACCTCGAGAAGCTGGACGTTAAGCTCGACACGCTCACCTCGAAGCAGTCGGAGTACCTCGGCATTCCCGTCAAGGGGCCGTACAAGCCCGAGCTCTACCGCTACTAGGAGCTGCTGCGCAGGTCGCGAAGACCCGCTAGCTTGCTGACTCTTCAGCGAGTTCGGCGGGTCTTTCGCGCTTCGGGTTGGCCAGCGTTGGCTAGCATCCGCTGCGCCCTCGCGTTATATCGGCGCCCATGAGCGCGGAAACAACGGAGTTGGTTATTGAAGACCTGGTCGAAGGAAGTGGCGAAGGCGCTGCGGATGGAAATACCGTAGCGGTGCACTACACCGGCACCCTGATGAATGGCACCAAGTTCGATAGCTCACTCGATCGCGGGCAGCCCTTCTCCGTCACCCTCGGCGCCGGCTCCGTGATTCCCGGGTGGGAGCAGGGATTGTTGGGAATGCGCAAGGCTGGCAAGCGAAAGCTCACGATCCCCTCTCATCTCGCCTACGGCGAGCGCGGCATTGGAGGGGTGATTCCTCCCAACGCGACGCTCGTGTTCGAAATCGAGATGATCGAGATCCGCTGAATCGGGCGACTCCCGGAACGACCGATGGTCGCCGCACAGGCTTGGCATCCACCCGTCGGAAGCGCTATGCATGGGCACCATGATGTTCACGCGAACCGCTACGCTGTTGATTTGTGTCGCCGCGGCCTCGGCCTGCGGCAAAAAGTCTGCGGATGCTTCCGAGACGGAGCCCGCAGAAGCGGCAGTCGAAAAGCCCGCTGCCGCCGCCGCAAAGCCTGCTACCGAGAAAGCGCAACCGGCGCCCGGCGGCTCTGTGGATCCCGGCGCCGTATCCGAACTCAAGGTCGAGGACCTCAAAGAGGGAACCGGCGAGGGCGCGAAGGACGGCGACACGGTCGTGGTCCACTACACGGGGACGCTCACCAATGGGAAGAAGTTCGACAGCTCGCTCGATCGAGGGAAGCCATTCCCCGTCAAGCTCGGCGCTCGTCGCGTTATCCCCGGCTGGGAGCAGGGCCTCAAGGGGATGAAGACCGGCGGCAAGCGCAAGCTGACGATCCCCCCGCAGCTGGCGTACGGACCCCGTGCGACCGGCCCCATCCCGCCGAATTCCACGCTCATCTTCGAGATCGAGATGATCGAGATTAAGCCGGGCGCCAAGCCCGCGGCCAAGCCCGCGGCCAAGCCCGCCGCCCCCAAGAAGTAGAGCCTGCGCTCGCTTTGCAGGCCCGACACGCGCGACCTGGGGCGGGGCTTTGTCTCGCTCGGTCCGCCGGTCGCGCGCGCGGTTGGCATTCGGCTCCGAGCCCCGCTATGCAAGGCGGCATGTTGTTGAAGCGCACCTGCGTAGTGGTGGCCGGTATCGCGTTTGCCGCGTCCGCCTGCGGGAAGAAGGAAGACTCGACCCCGACCGTGATCCCGACGAAGAGCGCGGCCGTCACGCCCGCCGGGACGGCCACGGGCAAACCGGTTCGTGCGAAATCCAAGATCGCCATCCAGAAGTTCGATAAGAACGACCGGCGGCCTGTCGACGACTACATCGCGGCGAAGCAGGGCAAGGACTTCTCCGGAGGCGTGACCGAGCTAAAGAGCGAGGACCTCTTGCCCGGCACCGGCGAAAGCGTCGAGAAGGGTGACGTCGTGGCCGTCTACACCACGTCGACCCTCTTCACGACCGGTCGCCTGCTCTACCGCACGCCTCGCGGCGAACCGCTCACCTTCACAGTCGGCGATGGCAAGACCATCGTCGGGCTCGAAGAAGGCGTTGTCGGAATGAAGGTTGGCGGTAAGCGCAAGCTGACCATTCCTCCGGACAAGGCTTTCGGCAAGCGCGGTCAGCGCGTCACGGTTCCGGGCAGTGCGACGGTCGTGTACGACGTCGAACTCATCGGCATCGAGCCCTAGCGCCAACCGTCGGCATCGACCGTTGGCATCGGCCGTTGGCATCGGCTTCGGGCTCGCTCGCTACATGCCCGACGGAATCTGCTCCAGCTCTTCCATGATCTGAGCGAAGTCGCTGAACGTGAGTGCCTGATCGGCGTCGCTCTTCGCCTCGGCTGGGTTCGGGTGGACCTCGACGATAATGCCGTCGGCGCCGACCGCTTTGGCCGCTCGGCAAAGAGGGCGGATCCATCGCCGCACGCCGACGCCGTGGCTCGGATCGACGATCACGGGAAGGTGACTTCGCTCCTTGAGTACGGGCACGGCGGAGAGATCGAGCGTATTACGCGTCGCCGTTTCGAAGGTTCGGATGCCGCGCTCGCAGAGCGCAACGTGAGGGTTGCCGCCAGCGAGGATGTACTCGGACGCGGCCAAGAGTTCTTCGAGGCTTGCGGAGAGTCCGCGTTTCAGGAGCACGGGGCGGTCGACTTCCCCAAGCGCTCGCAGCAGATCGTAATTCTGCATGTTGCGGGCGCCAACTTGGAGGACATCGACCTCGCGTGCCATGCGCTCGACCTGATCGACGCTCATCACCTCGCTGACGATGGGTAGGCCCGTCGCGCGCCCGGCATCGGCGAGCAGTTTTACGCCCTCCCACCCCAGCCCCATGAAGGCGTAGGGGTTCGTTCTCGGTTTGAAGGCGCCTCCGCGGAGCAGGCGCGCGCCCTGTGCCGCGACGGCTTTTGCCGTTGCCAGGACTTGGTCTTTGGACTCCACCGAACACGGGCCCGCGATGACGACGAACTCGTCGCCGCCGATCATCACGTCGCCGACGGGAAAGCGTGAACCCTTTGGTCGTGTCGCGCGGGACGCTTTCGGGTAGTTCTTGGACGGCTTGGGGAGCTCGGCCGCGTCGTCCGTCGGTGCCAGCGAGATGGCGGCGTGGTGCCCTTCCTCCGGCTCGCCGAGGGCGACGCCAACATCGTAGCTGCCGATAACCTGCACGCTGCTAGCGTTCTTTCGCAGCTCCTCGATGCCTGCCGCGACTTCGGGCGTCGCCATGTCGCCTTCGATGTCGAGATAGAAGAGATACTCCCATTTACGGCCGAGCTTGGGTCGCGACTCGAGTTTCGCTAGGTTCAGTCCAGCTCCAGCGAGCACGCTCAGGCACGTGGCGAGGGCGCCGTGCTCGTGCTTGGTCGCGAGCAAGAGCGACGTCTTTCGGCGAGCTGCCGGTGGATGCCCGAGCTGCATCACTTCTTCTGTTGCGCGCGGTGCGCGGAAGAGTAGGAAGCGAGTGAAGTTATCCGGATGGTCGGCAACGTTGGCGGCGAGTTCAACGAGCCCGTACTTGGCCGCGGCTTCGGGCGGCGCGATGGCTGCCTTGGTCGGATCCTTTGCCTCGCTGACTTCCTTCGCGGCGAGTCCCGTGTCCTCGACCGGAACGATGCGGGCGCCCGCAAGGGTCCCGAGAAAACGGCCGCACTCTGCGATCACGAGCGGGTGCGCGTGCACTTCACGGATCCCGCTGAGTTCCGCGCCCTCGACGGCGAGCAGCCGGTGATCCATCCGCCACTGGATCTCGCAAATCGGTACCAGATCGTATTGCGCGAGCAGGTCGTAGCCGTCGCGCACGGTGCCCGCGATAGCGTTGTCGATGGGCAAGAGACCGACGTCTGCCTTTCCGCCGATAACGGTCGTCGCGACGTGGCGAAACGTGGGCACACCGACGCGCTCGTGGGCTTTGCCCACGGCGTCAAAGTACGCACCCAACGCGATGTCAGAATGTGCTCCCTCGATGCCCTGATATGCCGCTCGAATCGTCATGGTTTCTCTGCTCTCGTCTCTTTGCGCACGTCGCTTAGTCGTGTCTCGGCCGCACGTTCGAATAGGGGCCGTCCGAATGAAGTCGGCTTTTCGCTCTCTGTGAATTCATTGCGCGTTACGTACTCAAACTTACAGCGGTGAGTGACCTAGCGCGACATGGGCACCGAGGCCAACCCACGGCGCCCTCTGATGTCAGCCCCGCGGATAGCTGCCAAAAACGCGAACCATGGAGCAATGAGTGGGGAGTTGTTTCAGCGCGGCCGCAAGCGGCGGATCGAGCTGGTGACCCTCCAGATCGACAAGGAAAACGTACTCCCATCGCGTTCCGCTGGGACGCGACTCGATGTGGGTGAGGTTGATCTGATGCTGGTCGAATACTTCCAGCACTCGTCTCAGGGCGCCGCATTCGTGGACCGTCCGAAAGGCGAGGGATGTCCTATCCTGGCCCGTGGACCGCGTTGCTGGCGCCTCGGGCGGACTCAGCACGACGAAACGGGTCTGGTTTTCCGCTTCGTCTTGAATTGAACGGGCGATCAGCTGGAGGCCGTTCAGCTCGGCGCTCAGCTCGCTTGCGATCGCCGCCACGGCCGGATCCTCAGCGGCGTGGACCGCTCCGAGGCTCGTGGACAGCTCGGCCACGATGCTCGCTTTGGGAAGATGCTTCTGAAGCCAATGCCGGCACTGAGCGATGCCCTGCGGGTGCGAGTGCACACGCTCGATGCCATCGAGCGTGCTGCCCTGGGCCATCAGACATTGGCTGACGTCGAGAAAGAGCTCGCGCTCGACTTGCAGCTCGTGGTCCAGCAGGCCGTCGAACGTCATGGCCACGCCGCCGCCCGAGCTATTCTCAATGGGTACGATGCCGCGGTCGGAGCGCGATGTCGCCACGTTTTCAAATACGCTCGCGATGGAGACTGAGGGCACGTATTCGGCCGAGTCACCGAACGCGTTGCGTGCGGCCATGTGGCTGAACGTTCCGGGGGGACCCAGGTAGGCGACGCGCGTTGCCGACATCACCGTGAAGCGTAGTACAGGCGGGCCGAAAAAGCCGAACCCCCGAGACGCAGGGCGCTCCGGGGGTTCTGTGGCTCCAGTGGCTCCCGCGAGGAAGCCACCTTGCGGACTGTCTTACTTGAGCATCTCGGTGAGCTTCTGGAGCTTCATCGCGAGACCCATGTCGCCCTCGATCTTCAGCTTGCCCGTGAAGAAGAGCTGCTGACCGTTGGCCTTGCCTTCGACCATGTCGACGTAATCCTGAGCTTCCATCTTGATGGTGCACATCGCGTCGCCGTCGCCCTCAGTGACGCCAACCTCGTCCTTCAGGTTGATGACGTACGTGCCGCCACCGTCGCCGTCGAGAACGAACTTGTAGGTTGCGGCGATCTCCTTGGCCTTGTCGGGATGCTCTTTGATCTTGCCATCGGCGCTGGTCATCAATTCTGCAGCTGTTGTCATTTTTGTTTCTCCTGTTGTCTTTCTTGCTTCGAGCCCCCGTCGAAGAGTGTCGATGGGGCGTTCGTCTGGCGGCCGACACGCGGCCCATTCACTGGGTGCCTTCGGCCCCCTTGTCTGTCGGTTCCGAGTCGGTTGCCGGGCGTAGCGACGCCAACGCGGCTGCGAATCGGTGCTCGCGCCCCAGCCAAATCCACTCCATCAGGCTGCGCGCTCGGTGTGCGTCTTGAGACTCGACCGCTGTGACGATGTGCTCGTAGCCGGCGGAGATGGAGCCGGGCGTGACCCACAGCCCCTCGAGTAGGTGCGTGTACTTCCGCAGGAGGCCGCGAACGCTGTTCATGACCAGTCGAGGGACGATGTTGTGGGCCGCTCCCGCGATCTCCCAATGGAACTCGAAATCGAGCCACATCAATCGCGAGAGATTGGTCTCCCGCCGCATCGCTTCGAGGTTCTGGCGCAACGCCGTGATGTGCTCCGGCCCGCGGCGCTCTGCAGCGGCGGAGGCGAGCCCGCAGGCCAAAACTCGCGCCGTCTCGAGCAGATTCTCCAGGAACTCGCTATCGACAACCCCGTCCGGACTCACGGCGAGGTGCTCGATGACGTCCACGCTCGCGTGCTGGCCGTATTCGAGTACCACCGTGCCTGCGCCGGGACGTCGGGCGACCAGGTGCAGCTGCTCCAGCTGGTTCATCGCCTCCCGGACAGTGAACCGATTCACGCCGAACTCTCGTGCGAGCGCCTGCTCGGATGGGAGCTTGGTGCCTGGGCTGAACTCGCCGGACAGCACTTTTTGCTTGAGGCGCTCTGC
>PVBE010789679.1_pt1 | contig 12965 bp, 13 predicted proteins | sample 1631181 | NCBI WGS metagenome assembly PVBE01 (sample SAMN08397723, study PRJNA350692) | Marine metagenome, whole genome shotgun sequencing project. | isolation source: water | place: Pacific Ocean | collected 2012-04
AATTTTTCATTGGCGCCCCCCCCAAGGAAGGGCGCCCTGGGGGGAAAAAAACCCCCGGGGGGGGGGGGGGGGGGGATAAATGAGCTGTCTTCGATGACAATCGGTCCAGCGGAGCTGTCCTATTCCTCCACGAAGAACACGTGGTCGCACGCATCGTCGCCCGTCATCATCACCTTGGTCCTGCTAAAGCCGAGCGCCGGGTTGAATGACTTGACCGCAGGCTCGTCGCCGGCGCACATCATCAGACCCAGCTCTGGCTCGCCCAGCTCACGGTAGACCTCGGCCCACATGCAACCTGTGAACAGGTATCCAACTCTATTGGGCTCGTCGATGACCCGCTCCCACCGATGAGAACCCGCACAGCCCTTTTCCAGATTGGCGGTGAACTCCCGCAGGTCTGCCTCCGGTAGGCCGGTTGGATGCCGTGGCGTCCGTTTCTGACTCCGTACCATCTCACGGACGACCTCCCGTGCCTCGGGACCAACCGCTCCTCCATGGCGTGCAAAAGCTGCACCGCCACCGCCGAGGCCCCCTTCATCTTTCTCTTCAGATGCTCAAGGAGTACCTCTTCGTTCTCGGCGCCGATAGAGGTCGGCAAAATATCGTTAAGACCACCAAACATGGATTTCCTCCGTGTTTCTAAGAAGCCGTGCGAGGTGACCCGACCAGTGAACAGCCCATCACACCACAGTGAATCCTGAAAATCACCGTCTGGCGGCCTGGTGTGCGGTCCTCAGAGGCTCGGGCAACCTGTAGCTGACACAGCAGGCCAGGACCCACTCCACGGCCGATTCCAGGTCCAGCTTATGACCGATAGACACGTAGATCGGCCGGGTACTGTCCTTGCTGCGAAGGGCGGTGCCGATTACCTCGCCATCCTCTTGGAGGGCTGACTGGGCGCCTTTCCGGTTGCCCAGAGGGCCGTGACTTCCCAACAGAAGCGACTTGGCGCAACCGATTGTGGGAAGGCCCGTCAGCAATCCAGTGTGTGAGGCTAGTCCGAACCGGCGGGGATGGGCTATGCCGTGACCGTCAACCAGGACCAGGTCTGGCGTGGTACTCAGGCGCTCCAGAGCGGCCAGGATAAGAGGCACCTCCCGAAAAGAAAGCAGGCTCCGTTTATACCTGATCTCAAGTACCGCCGACGCCTGAGCCACCTCCTCCACCTCGAAGCCCGGAAACCTGAGCAGGGTGGCGGCCGCGGTTGCGAATCCTTGCTCGTCGGCGCCCGAGACATCGACGCCGGCGATCAGCGACGGCGTCTCGGGCAACGCGCTGGTTCGGGAGACCAGGGGCGCCAGACGCCGCTGGATCTCGATTGCCTCCTCGTCTGGGACCACCCAGTCGTGGCGCAGGCTGTCAGGTGCTGGTGAGGTCATCTTACGGTCGTGGATGATCGCCACTGCTTGGCGCTGCTGAACCGGTGCCGCACTGCCGGAGACCTCAAGACACGGGCTCGACTAACGGAAGGACCCGCTTGGGATTCTCAATCATCATCATCTGTATATGCTCTTCAGATACGTCTCTGGCTCTCAGGTGCGGCAGGAACTTCTCGAATATATAGGAATAGCCCGTCCCGCCGTAAGCCTTTAGCTGCACCTTGGTGCAGACGTCCTGGGACAGCAGGATCCGGTCCGCGTAGCCCGCCTCGATCAATCGGGGAATGGCGTCCGCAACATTGGCCGTCAGCGCGCTGTTCGCGATAGCGGGGATCGAGTATTCCCGCGGCTGGAACTCCAGCGGTACGCCGACCCTCCCCATCACGTCGAACTGGATATAGACTCCGTGCTGCAACATATCCAGCATCAGTGGCAAGTTGCCCGCGATGATGTCGCTGTGGCCGAAAATGACGCGGGAGAAGTCAACCCCCTCCTCGCCCATTATGGTTATGGTCTCCAACTTCTCCGGGCCCGCCCCTCCCCGATGAAGAGAGATGGCCGCACCTGTGGCGCGGCTCGCCCGCACTGAGGCCTGGATGCTCTTCACCTCGTTGGGCTCGATGGGGTTGCCCTCCACGCCGACCTCGCCGATGATGCCCGAGCGGATTCCCGTGTCGCCGACACCCACCGTAACGTCCCGGATGATCTCCTCCGACAGGTCCTCCACAGTCCGCTGGTCCATATTGGAGGGGTGATACAGTTTCTGGTACCACCCCGCGCCCATCACGATGTTGAGGCCGGTGGCGTTGGCCACCTTGAGCATGGCTATCGGGTCCCTGCGTAGGCCGATGCTGGTAACCTCCACTATAGTGTCGCCGCCCAGATGCTTGTACTCCATCGCCTCTTTAATCGCCAGGTCAACGTCGGAGAGCACCCAGTTGTCGGCGATGGGCTTCCGCTCACGGGCAAGGTGCAGGTTCTCCAGCGTCAGCTTCTGGTCCCACAGGACGAAGTCCGTTACAGGGGTGTTCTCGTCGGGGGCCGCTGTCTTGAGCAGTGCGATAAACAGATGCTCGTGCATGAGTGTGTTGCCCAACTGCTCGGGGTCGATGGGCCCCTTCACGGTCAACACCTTGCCCGTCACATTCTCTTTAGTCATGGTCTCATCCTATATTCGCCTGTTGCCCGTCACCGCCGGCCAAAAAGAGGCGCCGCCTGCGTCAAATCAAGCGGCGCCCCTGAGGCTGTCCATCCTCTACTTCCCGGCTCTCACCGCGTCAACCGAGTCCTCCAGGGCTTGCAAGAACCCGTTGGCGTGCTCCATGTCGCGGTGCGGATGTATTGATAGCCGCATGGATGGGCCGCCACGGCTCACTCCGTATGAGGATCCCCAGCCACGGGCCAGCATCTCTTTGTGGATCTTCTCAACGTCGTAGACGTCCGAGGTGAAATGCACAACGGTCACCTGCGGCTTGACCACCATCCGCATCCCTTCAATCGCCTCGATGCCCTCTACCATGTAGTCCCTCAGTTCAATCGTACGGCGGACCGACTCCCGGTAGCCTTCCCGTCCCAGGTGACGCATCGTCGCCCATGCGATAGCCGCGCGGTCCCCGTTCTTGGTCGCCGTGACGTTGTGGATAACCGTGTCCTGAGTCGGTATCGCCTGTAGCATCTCTTCGTCCCGGATAACGAAGCATCCCGTGGCCACCGGCAGCAGTCCAACTTTATGGCCGTCGGTCATCATCGAGCTGACGCCCGGCAGGCTGAAGTCGAACTCGGGCACGTCCATCCCCAGTTCCCGCATGAACGGCAGTATGAAACCCCCGAAGGCGCCGTCCACGTGGAGGTAGAGGTTTTTTCTCACCGCGATGTCGGAGAATTCCTTCACTGGGTCCACAAGGCCGTAACCACCGTCAGGCGCCGAGCAGACCAGCGCCACCGTTTTGTCTGTTATCAGACTCTCGATCTGGTCCATATCCGGACGGAAATTATCCAGGACACGGGCCTCTTTGAGGTTGATTCCCAGGAGATCGGCCGCAACTCGGAAGCTGTAGTGGCCCGACTCAGGCATGACGACTTCCGGTTCCGAGATGCCTGCCAGATTGCGAGCGAGCCTGAGCGCGGAGATGTTCGACTCAGTGCCGCCGCTGGTGATGAAGCCCACACCATTGGGGGCGCCCAACAGCGAAGCCATCATCCGTCCGGCTTCCTTCTCCATTCGGAAAGACGCCGGCTGGTCTTCTCGAGCCCACTCGACGAAGAACGTCCCGGCCACTATCTCGGCTACCTTTTTGGAGATCGGATGGGGCGGTCCCACGTAGCTGATGCTGAAGTTGTTCTCCACCTCGTATGGATTCAGCTTGAGCATGTCGCGGACGTCGTCCAGAACCTGATCCTCGGCTAGCCCTTTCTCGGGGAAATCCTTCGGAGGAGGCAGCGGAAACGCCGGACGCTGCTTTGACTTTTCGAACTCCTGTTGGACCATCATTTCACCTCTTTCTTTCGTAAGGCCGCTCTCGGCATTCGCTGCCCGCTCCCCACGCCGGACCCATTTGGCCGTCGGCACCCTAACCGGAATTCGTTGCCCTATCCGGTGGGGCTCAGACCTCCAGACCGTGCGGGCACGGGCCATTATACTCCGAATGTCCCGGTGTAGCCATCACGCGTCTTGCCTATTGGACAGACCGCGGCGCACGGCGCGGATACGGCCGTTCCAGCAACGACGAAAGGCCTTGAAGCCGGGCTCGCGCCATCCGGATTGCCTACTCGATCTCGCTGGTCAGAAAAACCTCGTCGCCGTCGCGCACCTTATCGTCCACCTTGATAGCGACGTCGTCTCCCGGCCCCGCGGCGTCAACCTTGCCGTGCTCGATCTCCAGCGACGCGACAGTCTGCACCAGGTCCGTCGTATGGCCCACGATGTGGACCTTGTCACCCGCGCGCAGGTGGCCTTCCAGTCCCAGTGCGGCAACGCCGATCTTCGCATAATAGTGCGTAACCTTCCCGACCAGTAGCTCTGCCATCGGTCTACCTCCTTCTTCCTACCTCTGACCAGAGTTCCTCTCGTCACGCCCGCGTAGCTCCAGGTAATTACCTCAAAATTCTTGCGAGGGAGTGCAGAGAGGGACACCCCCTCTGCCAGAGGGTCTGGGGGACGTGCCCCCAGGAATAAAAACCCTTGAGGGCGGGCGGGTGGGTGTAAGTCACCTCCCTTGTTGAGATAGTTTCCAGGTCCGTCTCCCGGCGAAGATGCCTGTATGGGACAATCACGCTAATTGCCGGCCATCGGCAGGAAAACCTGCCGTGTCGCCGTCTCTCGCCACCTCGTGTCAAACCGCCACAGGCCGGTATCCCTTGCGGCCCGATACGCGTCCGCCATCTCATGTGTGGACACACCCCGCTGGATATCTGAGAACCGCGCCTCGGTCCTGGCCTTCCACGCCGGACGATACTGGTCCATGACGTTGATGAAGGTGTCGGTGGATAGTGCCGCCAGCCACTCGAAAATCCGTCGGGTGTCGTCCAGCATCCCCGGCATCACCAGGTGCCGCACCAGCGTTCCCCGTAGCGCGACCCCCTCCTCGTCCGACCTGAGCACTCCCACCTGCCGGTGCATCTCCTCGAAGGCCCGGCGGGCGACCTCCGGGTAGTCGGGGGCCAGCAGATAGCGGCGGCTCAGTTTCGCGTCCCAGATCTTAAAGTCGGGCATGTACACGTCCACCAGCCCGTCCATCACCCGGAGACTGTCCAGGCTGTCGTATGCGCTGGTGTTGTAGACCAGGGGGACTCGTAGGCCCATTTCCACGGCGCAGGGCAGGGCCTCAACAATCTGCGGCACCACGTGCTCCGGGGTCACGAGGTTGATGTTGTGGCATCCCAGCTCCTGGAGTCGGACCATCAGGCCGGCCAGCGTCCTGGCGTCCACCTCCTCGCCCTCGCCGGCCTGGCTGATATCGAAATTCTGGCAGAAGACGCAGCGCAGGTTGCACCGGGAGAAGAAGATGGTGCCTGAGCCCCGCCATCCACGGAGAACGTCCTCCTCGCCAAAGTGTGGTGAGGCACTGGACACACGGGCGCGACGGCCGATTCGGCAGACGCCGATCTGACCGGAGAGGCGGTCGACGCCGCGACACAGTCGGGGACAGACTTGGCAGGAGGGGCCCAGGTGTGAAATGGCCTCATCGACCTTCTCTCTCAGCCTCCCATCCTCGTGCACCATCAGGTAGGCCGGGACGAACTCCCGGCTACGCAGGGCAAAGCGCCCGCCGCCATGGACCTCCTGGGGTACAGACGAGACTGCCATATCGTCCTCCCACCCTCAACATAGTAGCTGCCGCATAGGGTGTCAAGCCGAGCGACTTGAGGTAGATTACACCCGTTCAGACCCGCACTCACCAACCACTGTCATTCTGAGCGGTAGCGAAGAATCTGGCGGTGGGGTTACCGCTCCCCAGAAATAAAAACCCCTGCGGGTGGGTGGGTGGGAAGATCCAACCTTGGTTATCGGGACACCCTCTAGTGTCCCGTCTCCGAAATACACTTACACATGTCATTGCGAGGTCCGACGAAGGAGTGCCGTGGCAATCTGGCTACGCAATCTGGCTACGAGATCTACTCTTCCTCCGGACTACGAAGTAATGACATCGGCGCCGGAGCTCTAACCAGAGGTTAGTTCCGCTCCATTGCGGCGTTCCCCGGACGCGAGACCGGACAATTTGTTAGTATAACCGTGGCATCACACCCATCGGAGCCCTGTCTGTGCTGGCCAAATGCAAGAGCTGCGCCGTCGTCGGACTGGACGGCTTCGTGGTCGAGGTGGAGGTCGACATCTCGCCCGGCCTGCCCGCCTTTACCATAGTGGGTCTTCCCGATACCGCGGTCTAGGAGGCCAGGGAACGGGTTCGCGCCGCCATACGCAACTCGGGCTGCGAGTTCCCCATGCGACGCATCACCGTCAACCTGGCTCCCGCCGACATCAGAAAGGCCGGACCCGCCTACAACCTCCCCATCGCCCTGGGCGTCCTGCTCAGCTCGGGCCAGGTTCCCGAGATACCCGGCTCCGCTCTGTTCCTGGGTGAACTCTCTCTCGACGGCGGCCTTAGACACACCAACGGCATCCTCCCCATGGTCGTCGTGGCCAGAGAAGAGGGATTCCAATCGGTGTTCGTACCCGCTCAAGACGCCGACGAAGCCTCCCTGGTCCAGGGCATCGAGGTGGTCCCCGTCGTCAGCCTGACTCAGATCGCGGCGCATTTTCGTCACGAGGAAGCTATCGAGCCCCATCCCGCGCGGGACGATGGATCCCATGGTCTAGTTGGAGATGAAGGAGGCCAGGACTCGCCCACCGGCGTCGACATGGCCGACATCAGAGGGCAGGAGCATGCCAAGCGGGCGCTGGAGGTGGCCGCCGCCGGAGGCCATAACCTGCTGATGAACGGTCCTCCCGGCAGCGGCAAGACCCTATTGGCGCGGGCCCTCCCGTCCATCCTCCCGAGGATGACATACCAGGAGGCCCTGGAGGCCACCAAGATATACAGCGTCAGCGGACTGCTGCCATCCTCGTCGCCAATGATTACCGACAGGCCCTTCCGCTCGCCTCACTACACCATCTCCAACGCGGGCCTGGTCGGAGGCGGTCGCATGCCCAGGCCAGGTGAGATAACCCTTAGCCACCGCGGCGTGCTGTTTCTGGACGAGCTTCCCGAGTTCGGCCACACGGTCCTTGAGGTCCTGCGACAGCCTATCGAGGACAAGGTCGTCACCATCAGCCGCGCTCAGGGAAGCGTTACCTTCCCAGCCAACTCCATGCTGGTGGCGGCCATGAACCCCTGCGCCTGCGGCTTCGCCACCGACCCCATCAAGGAATGTGTCTGCACCCCCGGCGCCATCTCCCGATACAAGAAGCGCATCAGCGGGCCGCTCCTGGACCGCATCGACCTGTTCGTGGAAGTGCCCAGGGTCGAGTATGAGAAGCTGGTCGAGCCTTCCGGTGCCGAGGCCTCCGCCCAGGTCCGCGAGAGGATACAGGGGGCGCGTCAGGTTCAGCGTCGGCGGTTCGACGAAACCGGTAAGATAACCAACTCGGAGATGGGCCCCGCCGACGTGTGGACCGCCTGCTCTCTGGACGACTCCGCCCAGGGGCTGCTACAGGCCGCCATGAAGCAGATGCACCTGTCGGCCAGGGGTTTCCACCGCATCCTCAAGGTCTCACGCACCATAGCCGACCTGGCCGATGCCGAGACCATCGGCGTCGCCCACATGGCCGAGGCCCTCCAGTACCGCCCCACCACCTGGGCCTGACCGCCGACACGCAACGCATCCGCTGCGCCGTTTGGACACGACCTGCTTACTCGGGTATGGGGCCCGGCTCTCGGACCTGCTCCATCAGGTCGTTATTCCACTCTCCCTCTACGTCGACATGAGCTGCCGCGCCAAGCAGGAGCGCCTCTATCAGGTTGTGATTTAGATAGGCGTACAGTCCAGGCTGCCTGAACTCATATAGCATTGCCACGGCAGACCCACCCCGGACGAACCATGTCTCGAGATTCGTCGCCGGTTTGTCGGAAAAGGAGCCGCCTCGCCACACCAGGTCGCCATGCCCGCCGATAAGATGGGGTCGGGAGTCCCGATTCGCCTGTGAGTGGATGAATAAGACTTTCTCTCCTACCTTTGCCGTCAGGGCGTTGTCTCCGGTCAACGCGCCTACGGCTCCATTAAATACGACGTGGGTGGGCGTCAGCGTCTCCATAACCTCCAGATAATCTGCCAGGCCTTTAGGGGGTGTCTCGTACACCTTGTATTGTCCATTCTCATCTTTGGGTATGTAATAGTCCTGTTCACCGATGTAGTAGGCCCTGTCGTACTCGACTTGTTTGTCTTCCGCATCCTTTAGGCCATCCCGGGGGAGAACCATGATGGCCCCGTTCATCCCGGAAACGACGTGATACGGAATCATGACTCCACCCGGGGCGCAGTGGTAGACAAAGACTCCTGACCTGGTCGCCTTGAACCGCAGGACCACCTCTTCCCCGGGAGCCACCAGTGTAAGTGCTCCACCTCCTAGGGCTCCCGTCGCAGCGTGGAAGTCGATGTTGTGTTGCAGTGTGTTTGTCTCTGGGTTTACCAGAGTTAACTCGACGTAGTCATCTTGGTGGACCACGATTATCGGGCCGGGAACGCTGCCGTTAAACGTGAGGGCCCAGATTTTTGCACCCTCCGGCCCGACATCCAGCAGTTTCTCTTCGATTACCATGCGTATCTGGACAACCTTCGGATCACCCTCGGCAACCTGGTCGTGTTTGGGCAAGATTGGAGGGGTAACGAAGGTTTGAGTCACTCGCTCAAGTTCGTCTGGTCCTGACGGGTCGTCCGTCCCGGAGCAACCTATTACTACCAAAGTGATAACCAATCCAATGATTACCGGTAAAAACCGCATCAATTTCTTCTGTCCAACAGAAGAATCGGTAAGTGTATATCGGCGTGGATGGGTCGTCAATAATGAGATGGGCGGCGTGAAGCCTAGAAGAATCAGCCCGGTCGATGGACTATCCGCGAGTCTGAAGTTCCCACGTTGTTCGCCCAGGTCCGCGAGAGGATCCAGGGGGTGTCAGATTCAAGTGCGCAGCCTCACCGTGTAAAGGTCGTCTCGACGTATCTCGTCCGCTCGCCGCAGCAGATCGACCTCGTCGTCGGCGACGGAGATCAGGCACCCGGACAGTCCGTCCGCTCTCCCCGATGCCAGGAACATAAACTTCTCCACCGTCCGCTCAATCGGTACGACCTGGCCATCTTCGACGATCTTGTTGAATTTCTCTCTCACCAACGCATGGGCGTTGGGTGACAGGACGGTGTCCGCCATGGCCGTGCGGACGAACCCCGGAGAGTAGGCCAGGACGCTGATCCCGTACTCGTCCACCTCACGGGCGATGGTGTTTGTCATATGCGTGAGCGCCGCCTTGGAGGCGCCGTACTCCGAGCCATAGGGTGCAGGACGCCAGCCTGCGCCGCTGGAGATGTTGATGATCCGCCCGTGACGCCGGGCAACCATGCCGGGCAGCACCGCTCGCGTATATAGAAACGGACCGAATAGATTTACCTCGATAACCCGCTTCCATTCGTCGGAATCTACTTCCCACGCCGGTCCATTGTGGCCCGAAACACCGGCGTTGTTCACCAACAAGTCCACCGGCCCGAGCTGCTCTTCGGTAGCCGACACAGCGCTTTGCACGGCGCCTTTATCGCTCACGTCCCCTGGTATCGCGATCGCTCGACCGCCCGACCCTTCGATCAGCCTCAGAGTCTCTCCGAGTTGGTCAGCCGAGCGGGCGGTCACCGCCACAGCTGCACCCTGGGCCGCCAGGGCCAGTGCAAAGGCCCGTCCCAGCCCTCTGCCTCCGCCGGTGACCAGTGCGACCTGGCCGTCCAGTTCAGACCTTTCGTGATTACTCAACGCCGACTCCTTCCTTCATCCGGACCCGTGCCTCCCATACCAATCGCTTGCAACCATGTCGGGGTACCTCATGGATGGGAGCCATGTTAGTATCACTGCCGAACGCCGTCAAATTGTTCCGTGCAGAAGATACAGAAAATATGGAGGCATGAATGATCTTGATTCGACGCATCTACACCCCGCGGCCCGGCGGCGGAGGGCTTACCGTGCACCTTAAAAACCTCCAAAAGGCTACCGTCGACGCCGGCTTCCCGCCGCTTGCCGTCTACCGCAAGGTCCTCGGACCCCACGGCACCATGGTCACCGTACAGCGCTGGCCTTCATTGGCCGTCTACGACGAGTCCAGGGCCCGGGTACGTCAGACCGAGCCCATTACCGTGATCTTCAGCCGAATCTACCCCATCCTCGCCTCCACCCACGTGACCGAGGTCTACGAGGAGATCGACTAATAAATATTCTCGAAATTCCCATAAGGGGAGTCCAGAGGGGAGTTCCCCTCTGGCAAGGGGTCTGGGGGATGTGCCCCCAGAAACAATAACCTTGCGGGTGGGCGGGCGGGAAAAAGCAACCTCGCCTTCTGAGATAGTCCCTGAAGGAATGTAGTCAGGGTTGGTGGTCTGGTAGACCGTTAACCCAAAGACCTTCCATCGCCGACACAGCCCGTGCGTTGCGCTGCAAGACCGCCAGGTCCACGGCCACGATAGCCGCGATCGAGCTTGCCGAAGGAAGGTGAGGGTTTTGATATGGCCTCTTAACAAGACCTGAGGTCAACCTCTGTAGCGCTGGAAACTCTCGGTGAACCGAAGAGGTCCGACGAGGGCTATTATACGGGGAGAGAAAAAATGAAAAAGATCGTCGTATGCTTCGACGGAACGTGGAACAAGCCTAAACGCGGTGAAAAGGCCACCAACGTCGCCGGGCTCTTCCGTTCCATACTGGGCGAGGATAGGCGGGGCATCCCGGACGGTACACCGGCCCAGGCTTCCACGGTGCCCACCATCAAGTGGTACGACTACGGTGTGGACACGGCATGGGGAGAAAAGATACGGGGTGGCGTCTTCGGCTACGGGCTCTCGTTCAACATCCGCGAAGGATACAAATTCCTGGTGGACACTTACGAGGACGGGGACGAGGTATACATCTTCGGGTTCAGCCGCGGGGCCTACACGGCCAGAAGCCTGGCGGGACTGATACGAAAGATCGGCCTGTTAAAGAAGGAGCACGCACCCCGGGACGACCCGGACCAGAACCCGCTGATCGTAACCGGTTATGAAATATACCGAGAGCGAGACAAGACCCCTGACACTCGGGCCGCCGATGAGTTCAAGGCGGCCTATAGCCGGCAAAACACCAGGATAAAATCCCTGGGGGTATGGGACACCGTCGGAGCCCTGGGGCTGCCATTCGGCATCCTGGAAAGCCTCAACGAAAGCCGGTACGCCTTCCACGACACCTGCCTCAGCGGAATAATCGAGAACGCCTACCAGGCCGTCGCGGTTGACGAGCACCGCAAAGACTACGCCCCGACGATGTGGGACTCGCCCCCAAAAAACGGCCAGCACATGGAGCAAGTCTGGTTCGTCGGGGCGCACGCCGATGTCGGTGGAGGATCAAAAAAGCTGGAATACTCGGACATCACCCTGCGCTGGATGCAGGAGAAGGCCCGGCTGGACGGTCAGGGTCTGGAGTTCGATCCCGGCCGGATACCCGACCCTGGCGATATATACCTCCGCACCAGGACCTCGGACTCCTTTAAAACTTCCTGCTGGGCGTTTACCGGCTCGTTCTCAAGCTCCTGGGAAAGAACAGGTACTACAGGCCCATCAAACAGCTGGCCCACGGCAACGAATCGGTCCACGAGACCGTCCTGAAGAAAATAGAGCGAGACTCCAGATACAACCCCAAGAACCCCGGCCTGTAGCCCCTTGTAGACAAAGCTTGGCCCCGGCCCCCCGTGCATCGGGGCACAGTAAAGAGGAAGTGCCACGGCCTGGGCGGTTCGACCCCGGTCACCAGGACACCTTCACCGCGCGCCCATCCGCACTCGGCGCCGCCTGACTATGAGGGCGGCGATGATCAGGCCCGCCACCAGCAGGATGGCTCCGCCGCCGGTGATAAGCTCCAGGTTCGAATCGATGAAGTCCTCTATCTCATCGCCGAAGGCGAACAGCAGGCCGCCGATGATAAAGAAGCGCGCGCCCCTGCCCACCACCGACGCGATGACGAACGTTCGCAGATTGAGGTCCAGCACACCGGCCGAGATGGCGAACACCTTGTACGGTATCGGAGTGAACGCCGCCACCAGGATAGCCCAGGCCCCGTATCGTTTAAACAGACTCTCCACCGAATCGATCCTCTTACGGGAGGCGAAACGGTAGAGTAGGGGCCTGCCGACCTGGCGGCCCAGCCAGTGCCCAACCACGGCTCCGGCCACCGAGGATACGGTGGCGACCGCCGCCAGCCAGATAGCCGACGAGGGATGGATGATCCCTATCCCTATGAGAAGGGTGTCCGGCGGAACAGGGAAAAAGATAGCCTCCGAAAACGACGTCAGCGCCAGGGCCAGTGCGGACCAGTCGCTGTCGGCAAATCCGACGATCCAGTCTGACAGCTCTCCAAACAAGTTGGTCATCTCCTGGTAGTATGGCCGAGCGGGCCCGCTCGGCTCATCGCTTCCGTTGTTTCGATGTCAACGGGAGAGGCCTGCCTCGTCCAGCACCCGCTGCACGTTTCCGGGGTCCGGCCTTGTATCACCTGAGTCGATGCTCCGGACCATGGCCACCACCGCCGAGTTAACCGGAGTCGGAACTCCCAATTCCTCCCCAACCCGCACGATGTGTCCGTTCATCTGGTCGATCTCGGTATGGCGTCCCTTGGTCACGTCCTGGCCCATGGACGCCTTCCATTGCGAGGTCCCGGCGCCGTCCCTGAGCCGGGAGTCCAGCTCCTCGAACACGTCTCCCTTATCTGCGTTCGCCCATACCTCGGCTTCCACGCCCCCGACCGGCTCTATATCGTAGCCGCTCGCCAGGCCCACCTGGACCGACTCCTTGGCGATGTGCACCTGGAGAAGACGGGCGGCTGGGAGTTCCCCCATACCCCCTGAGCCTAGTAATGACATGGCGACCACCGAG
>PVBE011483764.1_pt1 | contig 12964 bp, 14 predicted proteins | sample 1631181 | NCBI WGS metagenome assembly PVBE01 (sample SAMN08397723, study PRJNA350692) | Marine metagenome, whole genome shotgun sequencing project. | isolation source: water | place: Pacific Ocean | collected 2012-04
ACCTCGCCGCTCACGGCGTGGAACTGGATGTCCCGCACGAAGGCCAGGTGCCGACCTCCGCCTTCCTCCAACTGGACTTCGATGGGACGGCTGCGTCCGACCTCCGTCAGGATCTGGATCAGCGTGCGGGTGTCAGCCTGGAGCGCCAGGGACGCGATTCCGGGGCCGTAGAAGTGCAGCGGCGTCACTCCAGTGCGGCGCAGCGCCCTGACCTTCTTGCCGATGACTGTCCTGGGTTGCGCGGTGAGGCTGGGAGACTGGGTGGTCACGGGTGGGACTCCTTCCACGATTGCATCGATAGGGATACCCCACCATCATAATGGACGAGCGGCCCGATAATCTACCCTTGGTAGCGTCCTCGCCGGACGGGAACTGTCCGGTCCGGTAGCCGCGTGACCCTTGAACAGGCTGGGGCGCAATGCTAGAATTGGGTTCCACTGACGGCATGGGCGCTTCGGATCCTGAGGAGCGTGGGGGGTACTCGAGGATGGCGATGGCCCGAGAACGGACCGCGGGCCCTCCGGGAAACCGGGAGGATCCGGGATGGTGTACGCTGCCCTTGGTCCGATTCGGACACGGATCGTAGCGACCCGCGTCTTCGCTCGCTCAGGCGCATCTGCCCTCCAATACCGAGTCTGGACGGAACCCGATGCCTGGGCTGATCCCCATGTCACTCCGACCGGGCGCTCGCTTGGCGTCCCCGCCCGCGGGGCCGTAAGTCGGCGAGCGCTGAGTGAGTCGGATGGGCAGCACAAGGGCGCGGCCACGACCCCGACCGTGCGTGATCTCCATCCAGCAGGTGCCGGACAACGGGCGTGTCGATGCGGACCTTCGCATCGGGAAGCGCCGACGCCACGAGACCAGGGGAGGACGTAGCCGATGACTGAGACGATCCAGCTCACTCCAAATCAGGTACAGCGTTACAGTCGCCACATCATCATGCCGCAGGTGGGGAGCGTAGGCCAGCGCAAGCTGATGCAATCCCGCGTCCTCATCGTCGGCGCGGGGGGGCTCGGGTCGCCCTCCGCCGTCTACCTTGCTCTCGCGGGGATTGGCACGCTCGGCCTCGCGGACTTTGATACTGTCGACCTCTCTAATCTCCAGCGCCAGATCCTTCACCACAACGACGACGTGGGCCGGCCCAAGGTGGCCTCCGCCAAGGACTCGATCCTCGCCTACAACCCGGACGTGAACGTGCAGACCCACGAAGCGCAGATCACGTCCGAAAACGCGATGGAGATCATCGGCCAGTACGACATCGTGGTAAACGGTGCGGACAACTTCCCCGCGCGCTACCTGGTCAACGATGCATGCTATCTGCTCGGAAAGCCGCTGGTGGATGGGAGCATCCTGATTTTCGATGGCCAGGCCACGGTCTACCTTCCGGGCCAGGGCTGCTACCGCTGCCTCTTCCCGGCGCCGCCCCCACCGGGCGCGGTGCCAAGCTGCGCCGAGGCTGGGGTCTTGGGGGCCCTCACGGGGCTCGTCGGCAGCATCCAGGCGGTGGAGACCCTCAAGCTGATCCTGGGCATCGGGGACTCACTGGCGTCAAGGCTCCTGCTGATAGATGGGCTTTCCATGGACTTTCGGACCGTGAGAATCCGTCGCAATCCCAACTGCCCCTTGTGCGGGGACAGCCCCACTGTGACGGAGCTCATCGACTACGAGGTCTTCTGCGGGCTGCCGTCGCGGAACGGCAGCGAGTAGCGGCACGGCATGACCGCAGCGGACCATGAGATGCCCGCCCCCCCGGGCCTACAACGCTCCAGGGCCAAGGAGAGCATTCTTGACGCCATCGGCGACACGCCGCTGGTGGCCCTGTCGCGCCTGAGCCCCAAGGCTGACGTGAAGCTCTACGCCAAGCTGGAGGGCAACAATCCCACCGGGAGCGTGAAGGACCGGATCGCCAAGTACATGATCGACCGGGCCGAGGCACAGGGTCTGCTGACCCCGGACCGGACCGTCCTGGAGGCCACCAGCGGCAACACCGGCATCTCGCTGGCGATGGTATGCAAGCTGAAGGGGTACCGCCTCAAGGTTGTCATGCCTGAGAGCGTGGGCCCGGAGCGGGCCCAACTTCTGCGTGCGTACGGGGCGGAAGTGGTGTTCTCAGAGGGCGCCGGGGGCACGAACCGGGCCATCACCGTCGCCAAAGAGATGGTGGAGAAGGACCCGGACGCCTACTACATGCCCTACCAGTACGGCAACGAGGCCAACCCCCTGGCCCACTACGAGACCACGGCCGTCGAGATCTTGGAGGCGCTGCCGCAGGTGGACGTCTTCGTGGCGGGCCTGGGCACGGGGGGCACCCTGATGGGGGTGGGGCGAAGGCTCAAGGAACGCAACCCGGACACCAGGGTCGTGGCGGTGGTCCCCCATCCCGACGACGCGATAATGGGCCTGCGAAGCCTGGACGACGGGTTCATCCCCCCCGTTCTGGACGAATCCCTCCTCGACTCGCGGATCATGATCGAGAGCCGAGAGGCTTTCCGCATGACGCGGTCTCTGCTGGAGGAGGAGGGCATCTTCGCAGGCATCTCGGCGGGGTCCGTGGTGGCCTGCGCCCAGAGGCTGATCCAACGGATGGATACCGGCACCGTCGTCTGCCTGTTGGCGGACGGGGGCTGGAAGTACCTCAGCACCGACCTGTGGACCAGGGACTACAATGACCTGGAGGGCGAGATCCGGGGCAAGATCTGGTGGTAGCCCCACGCTCCCCGTGACCTCGGAGCGGACCTTCCTCGTTGCCGGGTCGCTGCTCGCTCTGGTGGGCGTCGCGGCAGGCGCGTTCGGGGCGCACTGGCTCGAGGGCTACGTCGAGCCGGACCTGCTGAGCTCCTTCGAGACCGGCTCCCGCTACCAGATGTACCACGCTCTGGCGCTGTTCGCGGTGGCCTGGGTCGCATCGCGGTGGCGGCAACGGGCCGCGGCGTGGGCGGGCTGGGCCTTCGTAGTGGGCACGGTTCTGTTCTCGGGAAGCCTCTACCTCATGGCCCTCACGGGACAGCGATGGCTCGGCGCCGTGACCCCCCTCGGCGGTGTGGGCTTCCTGAGCGGGTGGGCGCTGCTAGCTTGGGCGGCCTGGTCCTTCCATTGCGGGAAGGACTAGTTTTCCTGGTCCAGATCGAAGGCCCGGTGCAGCGCCCGCACGGCGTCCCGCACCTGCTCCTCGGAGACGATGCAGGTAATGCGGATCTCCGATGTGCTGATCATCTCGATGTTGACCGCGGCGTCGGCCAGCGTGCGGAACATCCGGGCGGCGTAGCCGACGCCGTTCTGCATCCCCGTCCCCACGATGCTCACCTTCGCCAGCGTCGCGTCGTGGGTGACCCCGCCAGCCCCCATCTCGGTTGCCAGCGGCGCCACCACCCCCAACGTCTTGTCCAGGTCGGTGCGGGCCACCGTGAAGGAGACGTCCGTCAGCTTCTCGATGCTCGTGTTCTGTACGATGGTGTCCACGCTGACGCCGGCGTCAGCCAGAGGCTGGAAGACGGCGGCGACGATGCCCGGCTGGTCCGGCACCGCCAACATGGTGATCTTGGCCACGTTTGTATCGGACGCAACTCCGCGAACGCGGTCACGGATTTCCATGGCGACCTCCCCGTGGATCAGGGTGCCCGGCGCCTCGACGAAGGACGAGGCGACCAGGATTGGGATTCCGTAGAGTGCCCCCAGCTCGATGGATCGAGGCTGCATCTTGGCCCCGCTCATCGCCAGTTCCAGCATCTCCTCGTAGTCGATCTCCGGGAGCTTGCGGGCCTCCGGCACTACACGGGGGTCGGCAGTGTATATGCCCTCGACATCGGTGTAGATCTCGCATCGGTCGGCGTGGAGGACGGCGGCCAGCGCCACCGCGGTGAGGTCGGATGCTCCGCGTCCGAGGGTGGTGACCTCCTGCTCCTCCGTTACACCCTGGAAGCCGCACACGACCACCAGGCGGCCCGCGTCGAGCTCGGCCATGATGCGCTTGGGCGACACATCTGCGATGCGCGCCGCCCCGTGGGCGCCCTGCGTCTGGATGCCCGCCTGGAGCCCGGTGAGGCTCACCGCGGGGCGGTCCATGTCGTTCAGCGCCATGGCCACCAGGGCGCACGAAATGGTCTCCCCGGTGGCGAGCAGCACGTCCATCTCCCGCTCAGCGGGCCTCGCCGAAACCTGTCGCGCGAGGCTCACGAGCCCGTCGGTGGTGTCGCCCATGGCAGAGCACACGGTCACCACGCGGTCGCCGCGGTCCTGGGCGGCGGCGATGCGCTTCGCCACGCCCAGAATCTTCTGCGCATCCGCTAGGGAGCTGCCGCCGTACTTGTGGACTAGAAGGGCCATGTCTATCCCACCTCGACCACGTGCGCGCCGGTTGCGCTCACCTCCACCACCCGCACCTCCCCCGCCACGCCCGCCTTGTCCGCCGCGTCGGTCATCTCGAACCCGATCGTCATCTCACGGCCCCGCGCCAGAGCGAGGACCGTGGAGCCTGCGCCCGACAGGAACGCCCCAGCGGCCCCCGCGTCCAGCGCCGCCTGAATGATGAGCCGCATCGAGGGGAAGAGCACCGACCGGTACGGCTGGTGCAATCGGTCCTGCGTGGCCACGCGGACCGCGTCCAGATCGCCCGTCGCCAGTGCGCTCACCAGGAGCGCCGTCCGCCCGATGTTGAACACGGCATCGTCGCGGCTAACCCGGAGCGGCAGCAGAGCGCGGGCCTGGGCGGTGGGCATTGGCTGCTCGGGCACGAAGAGAACCGCGCGCAGGCCCTCCGGCAAGGGCACCGCGGAAGTCACCACGTCGTCGCCGTCCATCACCGACACCTGGCAGCCCCCCAGCAGGGCCGGGGCCACGTTGTCCGGGTGGCCTTCCATCTCGACGGCCAGGCGCATGAGGTCGGGCCGCGACAGAGGCTCGCCGCACAGGGCGTTCGCCGCCACCAGCCCACCGACGACGGCGGCGGCGCTGCTTCCCAGCCCTCGAGCCAGGGGGATGTCGTTGTGGCAGACGACGGCGATGTCCGGCGCCGCGCCACCGATCTCGCGGAATAGGGCCGCCGCCGCGCGGCAGACCAGGTTGTCGTCGCCCCGGCTCAGCGACTCCGCACCTTCGCCCGATACCTGGACCCCGCTCGGGCCGCGCTCCAGGCGCACCGTATTCCACAGGTCCAGCGCCAGGCCCAGGCAGTCGAAGCCGGGGCCCAGGTTGGCTGTCGTGGCGGGGACTCTTACGCTAGCGTAGCTGTGCATTGGCCTTCCAGGGGCCTCGGCGTCCGAGGCGTTCGCGGCTATACAGTCTGTGATCGTGACTGATTCCAGCTTCTTTGAGACTGCGGCTTCCGGTATCGTCTGGGCTCTTCGCCGCTAGGATGAAACATCCTCCATCGCGTCGACCACCCCTGGCGACACCTCCCCGTCCAAGAAATCGATCATTCCGGCAGCGGCAACCCTATGATCAGCACTGGCCGTGAGTGAACCCTGAGCAACTCCGGAATGGAACCTCGCGCCATCTACGGTTTCCCTGAAGCCGCGGCCAAGTGTGTCTGGCGTGCAGCCGGCCATCCTGAGATTGACTGTTGGGATTCCCCGATGCTGCCGCATCGCATTCGTAATCGCCGAGAAGTATATGGTTGCGGCCTCATAGTTCAAGCCTCCGTCCTCTGGTGCAAGACCAACTGCGCGTTGGACCGCACCCATGGCCAGCTCAAACTGACCAGTCTCAAGGTAGCAATATCGGAGAGCGTCCCATGCCGCGGCGTCTGTCCCCTGAGCTTCCAGATACCCCAGCAAGGCAAGGATCGCATCCTTCCAATTGCCTTCTGTCATGTTGCTGCTCAGATCGCCGAACACCCCGTCATCGGTAGTCGACCACAGCCCAGCGGGAAGCTCCAGTCGCCCTGTGGACCGGAATGCATTGATGCACGCGCGAACGGATTCCGCGGCCCAGCCGGGCATGCCTCCGCAGTAGGCTACCCATTGGGCGAGTTTGAGCGTGGGCTCTACGGCTATCTCCCAGCCGCCGGGACGGTATTTCGTGGCTCGCCAGGCTCCGTCCGGTGAGTCCTGCTGGAGATCGATGTGGGAACGGAACTTCCCGCCTGCCTGTATCCGGGCGATTCCCATCGACTCTCGCAACTGAACGAATAGACCAAGCTCATTACACCAGCCGCGCTGATTGATTGGGAGGCCGTCTTTGATTTCACCAATCCGCTCCAGCTTCGCTACGAGGTCTTCGTCCACTTCGGGTATACCAGACATCACAACGCTCCAAAAGGCCAACCCGTTGCGGCCACCGGCCAACCCCAGCCCCTACCCCCGGCGCTTGCGCAGCTCCGCCCACACGTCCTCCGGCCTCACCCCCGAGGCCGCCAGGAGCACCATGGTGTGGTAGAAGAGGTCCGCGACCTCTCCCGCGACCTCCTCCGTCTCCCCCTGGGCCGCGGCGATGGCGCTCTCGCCCGCCTCTTCGACGACCTTCTGCGCGACGCGGCCCACGCCGCTGGCCAGCAGCCTGGCCGTGTAGCTCTCGGTCGGGTCGGCCGTCGCTTGCCGGTCCTTGATCACGGCGAACAGCTCCTCCAGGATGCCCGCGCCGCCCTCCGTGGTCACGGCCTTGGGGGGCGACTGGACAGGCGTGAAGAAACACGAAGGCTCGCCGGTGTGACAGGCGGGGCCGGTGGGGGACGCCTTGATGAGCAGGGCGTCGCCGTCGCAGTCCGTCCATACGGAGCGGACGCGCAGGTAGTTGCCGGAGGTCTCGCCCTTGTGCCAGAGCTCCGCGCGGCTGCGGCTGTAGAACCAGACATCGCCGCTCTCCAGCGTTCGCTTCAGAGAGTCTTCCGAGACATAGGCCAGCGTCAGTACCTGACCCGTCTCGTCGTCCTGGATCACCGCCGGGACCAGCCCGCTCGAGTCGAGCTGAAGAACCTCGCTCATGCATCTCCTCGCTTCCCATCGGCTCGGACGGAACCCTCGCGGTCGCCGGTTCCGTCAGCATCGAGCACTGTCAACAGGTCTTCAAGGCTTCGTAAATCGTGGTCGGGCGCCGACAGGTCAGGGTCCGGGGCTGCACCGGGGCGGTTCACCCACGCCGACCGGATGCCGAGCCGCGCGGGACCCCAGACGTCCTCCTCCTGCTTGTCGCCCACGTGCAGGACCTCCTCGGGGGCCAAGCCCAGCCGTTCCAGCAGCGCCTCGAAGGGTCGTGGGTGGGGCTTGTATGACCCCACGTCCTCCGAGCACACGACGAAGTCGAAGTAAGCGCCGAGCTCCCGGTGCTCGATCAGAGGGTACAAGAAGCCGCCGTCGGCGTTGGAGACGATGGCAAGAGGCAGCCGCCCGTGCAGAAGGCGCAGCGTCGCGTGCGTTTCGGGGAACGACGGCCTGCGGCCCAGGTCTCGGACGCACAGGCGCGCGGCGGCTTCCGGGTCGCCTTGGAGATCCAGGTTGTCGAACACCTGCTGAAAGCAGCGGGCCCAGGCGTGCTCGTAGGTCTCGAAGGGTTCGGCATGAATCATCGTCGTGCGGTCCAGCCGTTCGCGGCGGAAGCCACGCTCCAGGGCGTGCCACTGCTCCCAGAGAGCGATGGGCTCGATGGGCAGGCCCTGCTGGAGGCAGAGTGCCTCGAAGCTTACTTGCCAGATCGTCGGGTTGTTGGCGACCAGCGTGTCGAAGACATCGAAGGAAACGGCCTTGATGGGCACGCGCGGCTCCTTACGACGGGGCGGGGCCGTCCGAGGGCCGCACGGGGAGGCCGCGGTCCGTCAGGTAGGCTTTCGTCTGGGCGATGGTGTGGACCCCATAGTGGAATATGCTGGCCGCCAGCGCGGCGTCGGCCTTCCCCTGGGTCAGGGCCTGGCGCATGTGCTCGGGGTCGCCCGCACCGCCGCTCGCGACCACCGGGACGGTGACCGACTCCGATATGGCGGCCAGCAGCGCCAGGTCGTATCCCTCCCGGGTGCCGTCGGCGTCGATGCTGTTGACGACGATCTCCCCTACCCCCAGCTCGACCGCCCGCTTGGACCACTCGATGGCGTCCAGTCCGGTGGCGTGGCCGCCGGCGTGTCCGGTGCGGATGCGCACCTCCCACCGTACGGGATCGCTGTCCGGGACGCGGGCGGCGTCCAGACCCAAGACGATGCACTGGCTGCCGAAGTGGTCCGCCGTCTCGCGGATCAGTCCGGGGTTTTCGACGGCGGCGGTATTGATGGAGATCTTGTCCGCGCCGGCCCGGAGCATCTGCTGCATGTCGTCGATGGTCCGCAGCCCGCCGCCGACCGTCAGGGGGATGAAGACCTCCTCCGCCACCCGGGACACTACATCGCGCATGATGGCGCGGCCATCGGCGGAGGCGGTGATGTCGTAGAAGACGAGCTCGTCGGCCCCCTCTCGGTTGTAGAAGGCCGCCATCTCCACGGGGTCACCCGCGTCGCGATGGTCCCGAAAGCGGATCCCTTTGACCACCCGGCCGGCCTTAACGTCCAAGCACGGGATGATGCGCTTCGTCAGCATCCGCGTCGCTCACTTCCGGAGGATCAATATGTAGTGGCGGCCGTTCAGGTCGCGCCGCTCGCTGAATCGAAATCCCCCTTCGCGAGCCAGCTCCTTCACCTCTTCCTCGCTGATCCGCTGCTCCATGGGGGGGCCGACTCCGGCGCCGATGTCGCGCTTGTACCACTCGATCACGGCCGCCCACGCCCCCTTCTTGAGGAGGTCGCCGACGCTCTTGAGCAGCGCCACCTTGTCTTCGGCCTCCGAGAGCGCCATCGCAAGCAGGATCCCGTCCACGCTCTCCGGGGGGATCACCTTGGCTTGGTCCTTCGGATCGAAGACCTCGACGTTGGAGAGTCGCGAGTGCGTGACCTTCTGCCTGAGCTCCTCGCGGGCTGGCGCGGAGCGGTCGCAGGCGTAGACCTTGCCGGCGAAGGTGTGCTTCGCTATGGGGATGGTCAGTCCGCCGGCGCCGCTGCGGAGGTCTACCAGCACCTGGTAGGGGGCTAGAGGGAGCTGCGCAAGGAGCCGCAGCGCGTCCACTGAGTCCGAGGGATCCGGCCGGGGGGCGGTGCGAGTGGCAGCTTGCTTTGGCATGTTCAGTCCTCGTGAAGGTAGTTGCGCGTCCGGAGACGGGCCACCCCCAGTATACCGCGCCGGAGCGGAATCCGCGAAGCCGGATTGGGGCGTCTTGCGAGCAAACCCACGCTACCCCCGCCGATGCAGCCCCGCAACCCTTCTTGTATAATAGGTCATTCAACTTTGGCGCCCGCGTCCGAATCGCGGAGCCGGCGGCGGGAGGGTGTTGTCGTGGAGCGGATCACCATCATCGGCCTCGGCCTTATCGGGACCTCGATTGGGCTGGCGCTCAAACGCGCGAATCTTCCGGGAGTGGAGATAGTCGGCACGGACAAAGAGCCGAAGCACCGGAGCGTGGCCAAGCGGCGCGGCGCCGTGGACCAGGCAGAGAGCAATCTCCTCAACTCCGTCAAGGGCGCTCGCCTGGTGATCATCGCGGTCCCCGTGGTGGCGATCCGCGAGGTGATGGAGCTCATCGGCCCACACCTGGAGGAAGGGTGCCTGGTCACCGAGACGGGCAGCACCAAGGCTGACGTGGGCCGATGGGCCCAGGAGGTCCTGCCTGAGGGCGTCAGCTACGTGGGCGGGCACCCCATGGCAGGGAAGGAGCAGTCCGGCCCCGAGGCGGCGGACGCGGACCTGTTCCAAGGCGCTGTCTACGCCGTATGTCCCAGCCCCTTCGCCACCAAGCAGGCCGTGGCCTCCGTCGTCGGCCTTGCCGATACGCTCGGCGCCCGACCTTACTTTGTGGACTCCGAGGAGCACGATAGCTACGTGGCCGCGGTGAGCCACCTCCCGTTCCTCCTCTCCACCGCCCTGATGATGTGCACGTCCAAGGGCCTGGGGTGGCGTGAGATGTCCCGCATGGCCGCCTCCGGATTCCGGGACATGACACGGCTCGCCTCCGGGGACCCGATGATGCACCGAGACATCTGCGTGACGAACGGTGACAGCATCGTCCATTGGCTCGATGAGTCGATCAAGGAGCTCTACGCCATCCGCAACATGGTCAAGGATGACCCGGAGGCGCTGGAGCGGACTCTGATCGAGGCATGGGAGGCGCGCCAGCGGTGGCTGAACGGGGAGCTCCGCGGCGATCCGCCGGGGGCGGAGCTGCCGAACACCTCCGACGCCATCATGGGGCTTCTCATGGGCGAGAACCTGGCCCGCCGTGCCCGCGAGCTCACCGGCAACGACCGCAACGAAAAGAACAAGTACCCCAAGAGGTAGCCCATGCTGCGGCTCATCGTCGCCCCGCGACGGCTTGCTGGGGCCGTTGCGCCCCCAGGGGACAAGTCCATTTCCCATCGGGCCGTCATCTTGAACGGACTGGCCCGTGGCTCCGCCCGCGTCACCAACCTCTCATTGGGCGCCGACTGCGCCTCGACCATCGCCTGCATGAAGGCACTGGGCGTATCCGTGCACCGCGATCCCGACGACCCGACCACGCTTACGGTCGATGGGAGGGACGGGAGGCTGGAGGAGCCGACCGCTCTGCTCGACGCGGGGAATAGCGGGACCACCATGCGCCTCATCAGCGGGGTGCTGGCGGGCCAGCCGTTCTTCTCGACCATAACCGGGGACCGCTCGCTCCGATCGCGCCCCATGGGTCGGATTGTCACGCCGCTACGCTTGATGGGGGCTCGCGTCGATGGCCGCGGCGGAGGTACCCTGGCGCCCCTGGCGTTTCGTGGCGGCGACCTTGAGGGCATCGAGTACGACCTGCCGGTCGCCAGCGCCCAGCTCAAGTCGTGCCTCCTGGTGGCAGGCATCGGCGCGCGGGGCCGCACCCGCCTGCGCGAGCTCGCGCCCACGCGCGACCACACCGAGCGGATGCTCGCGGCCATGGGCGTTCCGGTCACAACCGATGATGGGACCGTGGCCCTGGAGGCTGGCTCGCTTCGCGCCGTCGACATCGTCGTGCCCGGCGACATCAGCGCCGCCGCGTTCTTTCTGGTGGCCGCCGCGATCCACCCGGACGCCCGCATCCGCGTGACCGGGGTCGGCATGAACCCTTCCCGCACGGCCATCCTGGGGGCGTTGGAGAGGATGGGCGCACGGGTGAGCTTGGAGAACGCGCGCGAGGCCGGCGGTGAGCCGGTCGCCGACATCGTGGCGGAGTCGAGCGCTTTGACCGGCATCGAGATCGCCGGCGAGGAGGTCCCCGGCCTCATCGACGAGCTGCCGGTGCTCGCGGTGGCGGCGTCCGTGGCGCGTGGGACCACCGTAATCCGCGACGCGGCGGAGCTCCGGATCAAAGAAGCGGACCGGATCCGGAGCATGGCCCAGGGACTCTCCCGGATGGGCGCGCGGGTGGAGGAGCGGCCGGACGGCCTGGTGATCCACGGCGGCGCGGCGCTTCACGGGGCGACGGTGCGCAGCTACGGCGACCACCGAATCGCCATGTCATTGGCCGTCGCGGGGCTTGTAGCCAAGGGTGAGACGGGCATCCAGGGGGCGGAGTGTGCCGTCATCTCCAACCCTGGCTTCTGGGACCAGCTTCAGTCGGTCGGGTCGGAGGACGGGAATGGCCGAGCCTGAGCCGGAAGGGCACCCACAGCCCGACCCGGGGCTGCTTCTGGTCCTCTCCGGTCCCTCCGGCGTCGGCAAAGACGCAGTGCTGACCCGCTTGCGCGATCTGGGCCGCCCGTATCACATGGTCGTGACGGCCACCACCCGCCCCATCCGTCCCCTGGAGCAGGACGGCCTTCACTACATATTCCTCTCGGAGCCTGAGTTCCGTCGCATGGTGGAGGCGGGGGAACTCCTGGAGTGGGCGCTGGTGTACGGCAACTACTACGGTGTCCCCAAAGCCCAGGTCAGGAGCGCGCTGGAACGTGGCCAAGACGTCATCGTCAAGGCGGATGTCCAGGGCGCCGCGACGATCAAGGGGATCGCGCCACAGGCGGTGCTGGTGTTCCTGGCCCCCCCCTCCATGGAGGCGCTGGAGCGCCAGCTTCGCGATCGAAAGACCGAAGGCCGCGCGGCCCTGGAGCGAAGGCTGGGCACCGCCCGCGAGGAGATGGAGCGCCTGCCGGAGTTCGACTACATGGTCGTGAATCGGGACGGCGCCCTGGACGAGACGGTGGCGAGGGTGGAGGCGATCCTGACGGCGGAGCGGTGCCGCTACCCGTCCCGCGTGGTCGAGATGTAGGCGCGGAGGCCCGGAGCGGCCCGGTTCCCGGCGGGCTCGGGCCGAGCCAAGCGCGGCCCCGGTCAGACCGCGGCGGGAGGGGCGTCGGCGCTGTCCACCCACACGCGGACCATCGGTGTCCCCTGCAGCAGCGCGTTGATGCGCTCGACGATGGCCTGGCGGTTTGCGTCGCGCTCCCACTCCTGCCACGCACTGATGCCGGACCATGTGCTTATGGTCATGAAGATGGTCGGGTTGAAGGCGTCGATCACGGTCTCGCCCGAGATGAAGCCGGACTGGCGGACCGCCCCGGAGCGAAGCTCCCGCAGGAGATCCGCAAGCTCGTCCTGGTTCCCGGGAACCACCCTGCGCTCCACCGTCAGCTTTGTGGCCATTACCCCGGCCCCCCTTGCGCCCGGGCATGGCCCGGCGCCGATAGTATGCATGAACGAGTCTAGCGGCGAGCGCTCCGGGGTGTCAATCACGGATGGCGACGGTCGGGGAAGGGCGGCGGTTGACACGGCTGGGGAACGGTGGCAAGATACGTTGGCTCTGGGCGACCCCGGCTTCGGGACGCCCCTCCGGCACCTTAACAGGAGAAGAGTGGGAAGAAGGTAAGGTTATGGAGAGTTTGATCCTGGCTCAGGGTGAACGCTGGCTGTGTGCCTAATGCATGCAAGTCCAGCGGACTAGCAGGTTTCGGCCTGCTGGTTAGCGGCGGACGGCTGAGGAACGCGTAGGTGACCTGCCCTGTGGAGGGGGACAACCCCGGGAAACCGGG
>PVBE010866062.1_pt1 | contig 12963 bp, 8 predicted proteins | sample 1631181 | NCBI WGS metagenome assembly PVBE01 (sample SAMN08397723, study PRJNA350692) | Marine metagenome, whole genome shotgun sequencing project. | isolation source: water | place: Pacific Ocean | collected 2012-04
AGAGTCCTGTGTTTTTGATAAACAGTCGCCAGAGCCGATTCTCTGCGCCCTCCTACTACAGAACATAAATGCTCAGTGTAGGGAGGGACCCCTTATTCCGAAGGTACGGGGTCAATTTGCCTAGTTCCTTAACAACGGTTCTCTCGAGCGCCTGAGGATACTCTCCTCGCCTACCTGTGTCAGTTTTAGTACGGATATGCACATTGTCCTCGCAGAGATTTTCTCGGTACCTGTTCAAACTGCATACTCATCAAATCGGAGTTAGCTTTGCAGCAAGGGACTCGACTATTCATCCCCCAGCTATTCCAGGTACGTCATCTGCGGATCAATCGCCGCGCATAGTGCAGGAATATTGACCTGCTGTCCATCGTCTACGCTTTTCAGCCTCAACTTAGGGTCCGACTAACCCTGGGCGGATTTACCTTCCCCAGGAAACCTTAGGCTTTCGGCGAACAGGATTTTCACCTGTTTTATCGTTACTCATACCGGCATTATCACTAGTTGCCGCTCCACCACTCCTTACGGTATGGCTTCAACGCCGACAACTACGCTCTCCTACCACTCCCAACACCCGCAGGTGTTGTGGAATCCGCGGCTTCGGCTTTGTACTTAGTCCCGATTATTATCGGCGCTGGATTACTCGACCAGTCAGCTATTACGCACTGTTTAAATGGTTGCTGCCTCTAAGCCAACATCCTGGCTGTCTCAGTAAGCCAACTTCCTTAATCACTTAGCACAAATTTGGGGCCTTAGCCGGCGATCTGGGCTGTTTCCCTTTTGACCACGGAGGTTATCCCCCGCGGTCTGACTCCCGAGGTAAACGTATCGGTAGTCGGAGTTTGGTTGAGGGAGGTAGGCGGGAAGCCCCCTCGTCTCATCCAGTGCTCTACCCCCAATACGCAATTTACTAGAGGCTAGCCCTAAAGCTATTTCGGAGAGAACGAGATATCTCTGAGTTTGATTAGACTTTTACTCCTCCCCACAGCTCATCCCCTAACTTTTCAACGTTAGTGGGTTCGGTCCTCCGCGACCTTTTACGGACGCTTCAACCTGGCCATGGGTAGATCACTCAGTTTCGCGTCTACCACGTACGACATTGTCGCCCAATTAAGACTCGGTTTCCCTATGGCTCCACGCCTGAGACGCTTAGCCGGGCCGTACACGGTAACTCGCCGGTTCATTATGCGAAAGGCACGCCGTCACCCGTTACCTTCCCGAAGGAAGATCATAGGGCTCCGACAATTCGTAGGTATATGGTTTCAGGTACTTTTAACTCCCCTTGAAGGGGTGCTTTTCATCGTTCAGTCACCCTACTGGTTCACTATTGGTCGTGATGTAGTACTTAGCCTTGGAGAGTGGACTCCCCGGGTTCACACCGAGTTTCACGGCATCGGTGCTACTCTGGAACACGTTAAGTAACGGAGGGTTGTTGGTTTCGCTTACGGGACTATCACCCTGTATCGTTAGTCTTTCCAAACTATTCAACTACCAAAACCTTTGTAACTCCTTCAACGTGCCCACAACCCCGCTCCCGTAGGAACGGTTTGGGCTATATCCGCTTTCGCTCGCCGCTACTAACGGAGTCTCTTTTGATTTCCTTTCCTGCAGGTACTGAGATGTTTCAGTTCCCTGCGTTCGCCTCGATATCCTATGAATTCAGACATCGATAACATTATCAGCGTTAACTGTAATGCTGTGTTTCCACATTCGGAGATTCCTGGATCAACGCTTGTTTGACAGCTTCCCAGGACTTATCGCAGCCTACCACGTCCTTCATCGCCTCATCACGCCTAGACATCCACCGTGCACCCTTTGTAGCTTGGCCACATTTGCCTTTGGCCCTTACAGGCCAAAAGATGTGGCAAGCCGCCTTATGCGCTTCAAGATTCGGTGAACCTCGCAGCATGCTTTTGCATGCCCTATTCGATTGTCAAAGAGCCAAACACTCTCATCACAACTCTCGCCACGGCCCGAGCGGCCCAGGTAGCGAGTCCATCGCCCCCTCTGCCTGATAGCCATTGCCACAGGCAAAAGGTACGACATTCAACCAATCTACACCTGCTCTGTCAAGCATTTTGTCTTAATTTTTCACGGTTTCAAACTATTTCCCTCAACAGGCCCAAAAACCAAGAGCCTTAAACCCTCGGCCGGCACCACTAACATCCAGGAAACGGCCATGGAGACGAGCGGACTCGAACCGCCAACCCCGGCGTTGCAAACGCCGTGCTCTCCCAATTGAGCTACGTCCCCGAGTCCACTTGCGGATTGTTCGTTCCGGCGGCGGTAGAACCCGAAATCCGCAACCAAATGGGCCTGGTTGGATTCGAACCAACGGCCTCACCCTTATCAGGGGTGCGCTCTAACCAACTGAGCTACAGGCCCGCCGGGGCCGCACGTTAATCCTTGGCTAGCAATCATTAACCACTGCCACTGCTCTTGTGATTCCAGAATTCACCCGCAGCCTCAATGTCGGCCCGCACTGCAGCTGCCAATCTGTGCGACAACGGAGCACATAGTCCATCTTACCATCTACCGGGGCCCGGCCCACACCCCAATTTCGGCATTTACGGAAGATTTCTTGACGATCCGCCCAAGAAGCCCCCTACCGCGAATATTCCGCCGGGTTGGAATCTATCCGCTGCGGCGGGCGTTGACGGCGACCTCGGCCCCGGCGGCGCTGGAGGCGTAGATGGCATCGATCAGTTCCATGACAACCAGGCCTTCTCGAACTGTCCCCGCGGGTGAGCACTGGCCGCGACAGGCCGCGGCGAACGACCGCGCCTGCAACTCAAACTTCTTGAGGTCCTGGTCGGAACTATTGATGCTTTGGTTCAACTGCGGGGTAATGTCAGCCGGCCGGCCGGCATGCTCCGTCAGGATTGTCAGCGGCTTATCATCGAGGGCCCGGACGCCGGCCTTGTTGCCAAGGACCTCGACGTACGACTCGCCGGCGGAGTTGCCCGCCCAGGCAAACTCGAAACTCAACGTAGCCTGGTCGCCGAACCGCACCAGACCGGTGGCGTAGTCCTCCACGTCAAAGACGCCGTCGAGTTTGGGCGGGGCGGACCACATGTTCACGTACGTGTAGTCACCCATCCTCGGACCGAATTCCGCATAAGTCCCGGCGCTGACGGATGTGGGATTCCACAGACCGCTGAGGTACATCGCCATGTCGAGCCCGTGTACGCCCAGGTCTATCAGCGGCCCGCCGCCGGACTGAGCCCTGGTGGTGAACCAGCCACCCAGACCGGGGATGCTGCGCCGCCGAACCATCACCACACGCATGTGGTATATGTTTCCGAACCGGCCAGACTCGACCCATTCCCGGATGATCTCTACGGGCGGCTGGAAGCGGTTGACCATACCTAATTGAACAATGCTGTCGGCCTTGTCGACTGCCGCGGCGATCTCAGCGGCCTCGGTCGCATTCAAGGCCATCGGTTTTTCGAGAAAGACGTGCTTCCCGGCCCGAATGGCCGCCAGGGCCACCTCGCGGTGCAGCGCGTTGCCGACGCAGACGGCCACCGCCTCCACATCCGTCTTTAGCAGTTCTTTGTAATCGCCGAAGCGCGCCTCGACACCGAACGCCTCGCCCGCCTCGGCGAGCCGGCCGGCATCGACGTCGCAGATGGCGGCGATCTCGGTCTGCCCGGCGGCCTGATGGGCCTTGGCGTGAATCTTGCCAATGACACCGACGCCGATAATGCCGAGCACCATCTTCTCAGACATAATATTTATCCTTTGCGCCGCTTCAGGCCAGGAGCTTGCGAAGGAACCTTACCGCCTGTTCAACATCCTCTCGCGGGTTGTCGCCCACCTCACGCTCGACGGTCAGGAATCCCTCAAAGCCGATCTCTTTGAGGGCCTGGAGATAATTGTCCCAATCGACCGCGCCACCGCCCAGAGGCACCTCGTTGAAATATTTACCGAAATCGAATCCTTCGACACCGCCGACGGCGAAAGCGTTGTAAACTTCCACCGGGTCGCAAGGCGCCAGCCGCACACCGTCCTTGGCGTGGGTGTGAACGATGTAGTCCTTCAGGGTGCAAACCGCCTCCACGGGGTCGTCGCCCACGACCATGACAAGGTTGGCCGGATCGAGATTCACGCCGATGCCCTTCGGCAGGCTGATGTCGTCCAGAAACGCCCGCAGGTCGAGTGCGGTTTCAGGCCCGGTCTCTATGGCGAACGTAGCCCCTGCCGACTCGCCGTATCTGCCGAGTTCCTCGCACGTCGCAGCCATCACGCCATACCGTGGATGAGGCTTCTCGGCCGGCACAACGCCAATGTGGGTGGTCACCACGTTGCAGCCGAGATCGAGCGCAAGGTCCATGACCTTCCTGGAGTCCTCAATGCGGGCGGGATTGTCCTCGGCGATCTGAAAACCATGTCCGCCGAAGTCTCCGCAGATGGCCGAAAATTCCAGCCCCATGTCCGCAACACGCCGCCGCAGGTCCCCCCGCGCAGAGGCGTTCAGTGCGTCGGGGTGTGTGGGGCCTTCCGTGGCGTACATCTGCACGCCATCGGCCCCGATCTTGGCCGCGGCGGCCAAGCCACCTTCAAGCCCCGCCTTGAACGACTCAACCATCACGCCAATCTTCAATCTTCCTGCCTCCCGTGGACAAGCCAAAGCGCGGATTACACTGATTGACCGGATTGCACGGGTTCTTTCGAAATCATCGAGACAAGGGTTCTCATTCGCAACGTCCATGCAATCGGCGGCGTCTGTGATTTACTTTCTCGGCTTTGTATCTGCAGTTTACCCTTCGCGGCGGGCGCCCTGTGCGGATGGACATTCGGTCAGTTATCGTAGTGTGCAAATGAAGCCCGCGATGCGTTTCATGACGGCCGGCTCGTCGTCGTCTTCGCCCTCATATTCCACCGACAGAAAACCGCGGTAACCGGAATCGCCCAAGACGCCGCGGATCTTGTGCCAGTCAAACTCGTTGTCGCTGCCGTCGGCGGCCACATCGAAAAACTTGGCATGCAAGATAGCCGCGTGGGAGGCGCAGCGCGCGATGCTGGTATAGGTTTCCGGGCCCACCTGGCTGGTCGGCGGAAAATTGCCGGTATCGAGCGTGAACTTCAGGTACGGATTATCGACATCCTTGCAAAGGCTGAGCAATTGATCGGCCGTGGTGCTGCCGTGGTTCTCCATGGCCATGACAATGCCGGACGCCGCGCCGATCTCGGCGACCTCCTTCACTGCCGCCAAGACCTTGTCATAGAGTTGCGGCCCGCCTGCCTGAAGTTCCTCGCCGCTTCCACAGAAGAAACGCACCCGCGGGGCTCCGAGGAACTCGGCATGCCGGACCCACTGACCGATCTCCCTCACATCGGACGCCCGCTGGGCATCGTCGGCCGTGGTCAGGTGCCCGCCGGCCGACACCATCGCGATCGTCAGGTACAGGTCCGCGCAGATTTTTTTTAACTGAATCAGGTAATCCCGCTCGGTGGTCGGAAAGTGATTACTCAGGAGTTCCACGCCGTCCAGGCCCAAGTCGGCACACTCGGTCAACCAGGACATCAGGTCCATCTTGCCGGCGTCGATCGTTCGGTGATAACTCCAGGAACTGCATGACGTTTTCATCCGCGGTTCTCCTTGCCCAAAAAAAAACGAACACAAATCACACTGCGCCGCGAGTGTAAGCAAAACAGCGTTTTTGACAAGCAGAAAATCCCCCACCTGCAAGAATCACTTTCGCCGCTGCCAGCCGCAACCGGCTCATTTCGATAGGTTCTTGAGGGTGTCCAGCAGTTCAACGGCCTTGTCACCGATTGCATCGCCGGCAGGCGGGGCGTACTGCGTCAGGAAACGCGTATGGCGGTAGAAGGCCGTCATATACTCCCCGCCCGACAGATCGCAGGTACCAGGCACATAGGCCCAGCGGGCCGGCGCCGGCATGTCCGGCCACGCGTGCCCGCAGCAGCAGGCCACCACCACGTGCGAAAATGGCGAACGCTTTTGAATATTCAACCCAATGCTGCCGAACATCTCCGCCCAGGTGGTAACCAGCCCAACGTCTCCGAGGCGAAAAGCACGCACATCAAAACGGACTTCCCGGCGGATGGATTGTTTGTTCTTGTGGGCTTTGATGGCCCAATTCGTCCACCTCGCCAGCGCCTCGGCATAACCACGGCGGTACGCCGGCGACGCCTCGCCAGGAAAATTGTGCCCTAAAAGCTCTTTCGTTTCGGCCTCGTTTCCTTCTACCAACCGCCGATCAAAGGCGGCAAGTTCGACCTTCTCTTTTTCAAGGTGCTCCAGCGACGGTAAATCCTCCAGCGGTACGACCGCCGTCCCCCGCGCGGAACACAGCGGTTCGGCGCTTGTGGTTTGGGCCTCTTCCGCCAGGCGCCCCATCATGGCCCCAAGGCGCCGGCCGGCCTCCCGCGCCTTGTCTTCTCCGGCAAACATGTATTTCACGGCGATGTCCCCCTTGCAACCCTGGAAGTACAGCACGGGCAGTTCGGGTTCCCCGAGTTGCTCGGCCAGGCATTCCGCGGCATAGCCCGGCAGGTCGGGGCTGACCACCGGACGCTCCAGTTGGGTGGCGATGCAGGGATCGCCGGTGTATTGGGTAACAACGGCTACGGGCCTTCCACCGGGGCCGTCCAGGCGCAGTACAGGGATGCGCGGGTCAATCAGACCGATCCAATCCGGATTAGCCAGCCGGTCGGCCTCCCGCATGAAGAACGTCGTGCCGTCAGGGCGGTGTCCCTTGCGATTGTATTGCAACTCCGGCAGCGAGCCCTCTGCGTATCTCATAGTCACCGGCGCCAGACGCTTGGCCACCTGCCGTGCTGCCACGATCAGTCGATCGATCATCTGATCGTGATACGCCAGACGAGGGCTTGCGGTCCCGTTCTGAGTCTTGTCGCCAAATGGGAGCGGACTGGCCAAGTTGCGCGTGCAGCTGATCAACACGTTGTTCTCGGAAATGCCTAGAACTTCGGCTACCGGTCGGCTGATCGTCTTTTCAAACTCCGCGGTAATGAAACACTGGTTCAGACTCAGCCACGCAAAGCCCCGCCGGCCATGTCGCAGGAGCAGAACTGCACCATAGATTCGCCCGTTGATCTGAGAGATTCCCTCGTCCTGCGGACCAAGCGGGGCCGGCGTGCCGACCGGCGGAGTGATATCAACTCTTGCCGCAGCGGCTCGCAATGAATCCATAATCAATCTCCCGTCTCAGGCACCATGCATCTGCCAGGGCACTCCTGCAGCGGCGGTCGCTTCGGCCAGGGACACCCTGTTGATGCCGTTGGCCCAGACGGTGGTCATCCCTGCAGCCAGATATAGATGCGCGGTGGCCTCGGGGGGGACCACCGCGGGGGACTTTTATCTCTTGCGTCCCTTTTTGCGACGTTTGGTCCGCTGCTTTGCCGTCAGGCGCTTAGAGCGCTGCTTGACCTTCAGGTTGGGCATCGCCCCCCCCGCCATCCCACTTGCCCCATTTGCTGGGCGAATTTCATCCGGTCGCGCATGCCCATACCGGCCATCTGTTTCATCATCCCGGCGGCCATGCCGAAACTCTTGACCAGGCCCGACACATCTTGCGGCTGCCCGCCGGCCCCCCGGGCTATCCGCCGGCGACGTGATGCCTCAATAACCTCAGGGTTCTCCCGTTCCTGAGGCGTCATGGACAGGATCATTGCCTCCATCTGGTTCATCTCTTTACCTTCCAACTGCATCCCCCCCAGTTGCCCGCCCATACCCGGAATCATTTTCATGATATCCCTTAAGGGGCCCAACTTCTGCATCTGCCTCATTTGGCCAAGGAAATCGCTGAGGGTAAACTTGCCTTTGGCTATCTTTTTCTGAATTATCTCGGCCTGCTCAGTGTCAAACTGCTCCTGGGTCTTCTCGACCAGGGAAACGATATCGCCCATGCCGAGGATGCGCCCGGCCATCCGGTCGGGATGGAACTCCTCAAGGGCATCGAGTTTCTCGCCTACGCCGATGAACTTGATGGGCTTGCCGGTGACGGCTTTGATGCTCAGGGTGGCCCCGCCGCGGGCGTCGGAATCGAACTTCGTCAGGATCACGCCGTCCAGTTCCAATCGCTGGTTGAACTGGTGGGCCGAGTTGACGGCGTCCTGGCCGGTCATCGCGTCACAGACCAGATATATCTGATGGGGCTTGACGGCCAAAGCAATGTCCTGGGCCTGCCGCATCATGCCCTCATCTATGTGCAGACGCCCGGCGGTGTCGATTACAACCACGTCGCAGCCGTTGGCGGTCGCCCATGCGATGCTTTTGCGCGCCACGCGGACGGGATTCTTCTCTCCGTCGATCTTAAACGCAGGCACCTCGGCCTTGCCGGCCACGATCAACAACTGATCGACCGCCGCGGGGCGCTGAAGGTCGCAGGCCACCACGACCGGATGCTTGCCCTGGCGCACGAGATACCGGGCCAGTTTGGCGCAGGTGGTGGTTTTGCCCGAGCCCTGCAAACCGGCCATCATGATGATCGTCGGGGGCGGACTGACGTAGTAAATCCGCGCGTCCGCCGGGCCCATCAGAGCGGTCAACTCGTCCTGGACGATCTTGACCATTAACTGCCCCGGATGGAGGCTCTTGAGAACTTCGGTGCCGACGGCCTTTTCGGTCACATCGTCGCAGAATTTCCGGGCGACCTGGTAGTGGACATCGGCCTCCAGCAGCGAGCGGCGAATGTCGCGCATCGCGTCCTTGACGTTCTGCTCGGTAATTCGCCCGCGCCCGGACATCTTGCGGAACACGTCGGAGAATTTTTCCGTAAGCGCCTCAAACATAACGCCTCAAGAATAACAGATTCGCCCGCGCAGCGGAAGTGACACCCCCAACAGGCCAAGACACAAACCGCAACCACCGGCCATGTGCCAAACAGCGAATTGATCCGCCGGGCGCGCGCTCATCTTTGGGTGTTTCGAGCGGCCCTCCAGGTTGTACAATATACGCATGGACCTGTTTCGCCAATCCGAGGACGCTGCGATCGCAGCCAACGCCCCCCTGGCGGTGCGGATGCGTCCACGGTATGTCGATGAGGTCCTGGGCCAGGACGACTTCCTCGGCGAGGGCAAGATGCTCCGCCGCATGCTGGAGGCCGACAGGCTCTCGAGCGTCGTGTTCTTCGGCCCCCCTGGTGTGGGCAAGACCACGCTGGCCCACGTGATAGCCGTCCACTGCGACTGCGAGTTTTACATGCTCAACGGCGCATCGGCCACCGTCAAGGACGTGCGGGGGATCATCGAGCACGCCCGGTCGCACCTGGCCTCGGACGGCCGACGGACCGTGCTGTTTATCGACGAGTTGCATCGCTTCAACCGCGCGCAACAGGATGTGCTGCTGAACGACGTCGAGAACGGCTGCATCATCCTGGCGGGTACGACCACGCATAACCCGTTTTTCACCATCACCAGCCCCCTGCTTTCCCGCTCGACGATCTTCGAGTTTTCGCCGCTGAGTGAAGAACACATCGTGACCCTGCTGCACCGGGCACTGGACGACAAGGAGCGCGGGCTGGGACGCTTTGTCGTGCGGATTACAGATGAGGCCATGGCGCACCTGGCCAAGGTCAGCGACGGCGACGCCCGGCGGGCCCTGACGGCCCTGGAGGTGGGCGTGATAAGCCAGGCCCAAGCCGCCGGCGGGCAGCGGAAGAAAATCGTCTTCGACCTGACCACTGCGCAGGATTCCATCCAGGCCAAGGTCATCCGGTACGACATGGAAGGCGACGAACACTACGACGCAGCCATCGCCCTGATAAAATCGATGCGGGGCAGTGATCCGGACGCGGCGGTCTATTGGCTGGCGCGGATGCTGACAGCCGGCGAGGACCCACGCTTCGTCGCCCGCAGGATAGCCATCCTGGCCAGCGAGGACATCGGTAACGCCGACCCGCGCGCGATCGCCGTGGCGGCCGCCGCCTTCGACATCACCGAGAAAATCGGAATGCCCGAGTGCCAACTCACCCTGGCACAAGCGGCTATCTACATGGCATGCGCGCCCAAGAGCAACGCTGCAGCCGGCGCAATCTGGGCAGCGATGAGTGACGTGAAAAACAACCGCACCATTTCCGTACCGAAAAGCATTTGCGGTGCCAGTTACCGTGGCGCCGAGGCGATGGGACGCGGGCAAGGATACCAGTACAGCCACAATTACGAAGACGGCGTAAGCCCCGATCAGGAACACCTCGGCGTGGACAAGACCTACTACCGGCCAACCAACCGGGGCTACGAAAAGCACATCGCCGCGTACCTGGAATGGGTGGCCGAACTGAAGCGCAAAAAACAATGCAAATGAAAGACAAGAAACAAATCCGCAGTGAGATCATGCAAACGCTTGCCACGATGTCGGCCGAGGCGTCGGCGAAGGCAAGCCAAGCCGCCTGCAAGCAACTCATCGGCCAGCGGGAGTTCGCCGACGCTGGGACGGTGATGATCTTCCTGCCGATGCCCGGAGAAATCGACGCCCGCCGGATCGCGCGGGATGCCTGGGCAGCAGGCAAGCGGGTAGCAGTACCGAAGGTCGCCGCCGGGGCACAGGGCCTGATGGAGGCCATCGAAATTCACTCGCTGGAGGCCGACTTGGCCGTCAACCGTTGGGGCATTCACGAGCCGACAAGCAACCGGCCGCTAGGGACCAATGAACTGGACCTGATCGTAGTGCCGGGTCTGGCGTATGACCAATACGGAAACCGTCTTGGAAGAGGCGGAGGATATTATGACCGCTTCATAAAACGGGCCCCCGACGGTATCAGACTGTGTGGGCTGGCCTTCGCCCGCCAACTGCTGGACGAACTGCCCACCAATCCGTACGATCAGCCGGTGCACATGCTGGCCACCGAAACGGATTTCCTGAGGTTTCGGCGGTAGCCTTGCTATTGGAGACGCCCATGAAACGCCGGAAACCAAGAAGGAAAGAATTCATTTGGGTGGCGGCTCTGGTGGTCGCAGCCGCCGCGGCGTGGCATTTCTGGCCCAGGGGGCCCAAGGACAGGCCAGAGGCGGCAACGAAGCGCACCCCAAGGCCACAGATCCAACCGAAAAACAGAGGAGGCATTTCAACGCGGGAGCCAAAGCCCAAGGCGCCCGGCAGCAACGAGCGAGAAACTCTCTCGATACCTTCCGGAGAGGTGCTCAAATGCTACGACGCGGGCAAGGCAGCCTTTGACAACCAACCTTTGCTGGCGAGGGCCATGCTCTCCAAGGCATTGTTCTCAAACAAATTGCCGACCGAATGGGCCGACGACGCCCGCAGCCGCCTGACCTACCTGGCCCGGCGCACGCTTCTGGACCCCGCCGCTGCATTCAACCCCAGGAAAGACCCCTACACCAGGAAGTACACCTTCCAGTCCGGCGAGACGATTACAAGGATTGAACGCAAGGTCGCCCTGCACGTACCGCCCCAACTAATCCTGAAGATTAACCATCTGTCCGCGGCCAAGCAGTTCCAGGCCGGCAGGACCTACAAACTCATTAACGGCCCCTTCCACGCCATCGTGTACAAGAGCAAGTTCGTGATGGATGTGTACCTGCATCGCCGGCAGAACAATCTGCCCAAGGTGTTTATCAAGCGATATCGGGTCGGTCTGGGAGCCTCCGGTAGCACGCCGGTGGGCCGGTGGCGTCTGAGATGCGGCGCAGACGGCGAAACAGGCAAGGTCGTCCGCCCCCGCTGGTACCCGCCGCCCAGCAGCGAACAGACCACGCCGCTTTCCTACGGGCAGCCGGGATACCCTTTCGGGGTCAAGGGGCTCTGGATCGGTCTGGTGGGCCTCGACGAATACACCAAGTCAATCCCCGGTTTCGGCATCCACAGCACCGACGAGCCCAACAGCATAGGTAAGGAAGCCTCCCTCGGCTGCATCCGCCTGAGCGACGATGACATCGAGGAAGTGTACTCGATGCTCTATGAATTCTGGTCCACCGTTGAAGTCCGCCCGTGAGAGACCGTGTGGCCTCGGCGCGGATTCAACGGACCACGAGCAGAGAAAGGCAGGACTGGGGGGGATACCAACATCAACTCTCGTTCGGCACCGGTCAGTTTTCGTCGCTGCTGCTACGGCTCACCGGCCCCAGACGACCCGAGGAAACACGGAACTCCGGAATACCCTCCGGCCAGAACGTGAGGTACAGCCCTATCTCGTCCTCGTCCTCGGTCTGCTCGAACACGAACGTGAAACCGGCGTACCAGCGAGGGAACTTGCGCACCAGCCTCACGCTGGTGGCTACGTTCTTCCCGCCGTGGAAGTCGAAGTCGTACTGCTCGAAGACGCTGAGGGTATACTTCTTGCTGAGTTTGTACGTGAACCCGACGGTGCCCACCCTGGAGTCCAGAGCGTTGATGGCGCGAAAGCCCAGGTAGTACTTGAATCGCGGGCTGCGTTTGACCGTCAGGCCCACGGCGCTGCGTCCCAAGCGGCGGCTCTCGATGTCATAGTTGGCGTCGGCCAGGAAGGTGGTGCCTTCTGAGATATTCCATTCGTAGTCGAAGTTGACGTAATTGCGCCCCAGGGAGTATTCCGGGCGATAGCGGAACAGTCTCCCGTCGGCCGGCAGATCCTCTGGGCGATTCGAAAAGAATCCCGCGTCAACCTTCAATCGCATCCAGTCCACGATCCGGCGTTTCCTGGCTGATCCCCGCTTAGTCTGCCACCGCTGAGTAACCCCAACACTGAAGCCGCTGAGGTCGGTGATCCGCCGCTCGATGCCGTAATCCATGGGGTACAACTGCTCGGGATCGGTGTCGCCGGCGTCGGCCAGGAAGGCCGTCGCCTCGGGCGTGAGGATATGCCGTATGCCGTCGAGATCCCACAGTCGGCTGGTCAGTCCCTTGTAGAGCCGCCACAGATGCGTGGTTGCCTTCACGCCGACCTGCCCGTAGGGGCGGTCGCGGTCGCCGTCAACAGGCCACTGCTGGCTCCAGTAGGTGAAGCGGCCCACAACGTATGGCACTATATTCACCGGCCCGGCATG
>PVBE011659149.1_pt1 | contig 12961 bp, 8 predicted proteins | sample 1631181 | NCBI WGS metagenome assembly PVBE01 (sample SAMN08397723, study PRJNA350692) | Marine metagenome, whole genome shotgun sequencing project. | isolation source: water | place: Pacific Ocean | collected 2012-04
GGCGACCGAGCTGTCGCGAGCCATTCGACAGCGCAAGGTCAGCTGCGTCGAGGTGATGCGCGCCTACCTCGACCGAATCGCCCGTCGGAACCCCGTGCACAATGCGCTCGTCAGCCTTCGCGACGAAGACGAGCTGCTCGCAGAAGCGCGGCAAGCCGACGGCGACCTCGAGAAGGGACGCTACCGGGGCTGGCTGCATGGCATGCCCCACGCGATCAAGGACCTCGCGGACGCGAAAGGGCTCCCGACCAGCCAGGGATCGAGACTCTTCGCGGGGACCGTCGCCAAGGCCGACAGCCTGTTCGTCCGCCGGATTCGAGACGCGGGACCGATCTTCATCGGCAAGACCAACACCCCGGAGTTCGGCTTCGGCTCGCACACCTACAACGAAGTCTTCGGCACCACGACCAACGCCTACGATCCATCGTTGTGTGCAGGCGGCAGCAGCGGCGGAGCCGCGGTCGGACTCGCCACGCATATGCTGCCCGTGGCTGACGGCAGCGACATGATGGGCTCGCTGCGCAACCCCGCAGGCTTCAACAACGTGGTCGGCTTCCGCCCAAGCCAGGGACGCGTGCCCGAATACCCGCGCGCCGACGCCTATCTCGACCAGCTCGCCGTATCCGGACCGATGGGGCGGAACGTCGAAGACACGATTCGACTTCTCGGAACGATGGCCGGGCACGACGCACGCGACCCGCTCAGTCTGCGCGACCGCGTTCCCCCGTTCGAGAAGTTCGTGCCGGTCGGACTCGACGGCTTTCGAATTGGCTGGATGGGCGACTACGAGGGCTACCTGGCGACGGAGCCCGGCGTCCTCGAGCTATGCGAGTCGGCGCTGCAGTCATTGCAACCGTACGGCGTCGTCGTCGAGAAGTGCAAGCCCGACTACGACATGGCGAGGCTGTGGCAGACGTGGCTGACCTTCCGCCACTGGAGCGCGAGTGGCGCCGGAGAGATCTACGAGAACCCCGAGCTTCGGCGCCTGGTCAAGCCCGAGGTGATCTGGGAGATCGAAGGCAGCTTCGACGTCACGGCCGCACACCTCAAGGAAGGGGGCGTCGCACGCACCGACTGGTACCGCGCCCTGCTCGCCCTGTTCGAGCGCTACGACCTGCTCGTTCTGCCCTCGGCTCAGGTCTTCCCCTTCGATGCGAAGGTGCATTGGCCGAAGGCGATCGATGGCAAGGAGATGGACACCTACCACCGATGGATGGAGGTCGTGATCGGCGGCACTCTGGCCGGCTTGCCCGTGGCGAGCCTCCCGGCGGGCTTCAACGCGGAGGGAATCCCGATGGGCATGCAGATTCTCGGGCGCTTCGGCGAGGACCAGAAGGTCCTGGAGTTCGCGCTCAGCTACGAGCGCGTACGAGCCGCGAGCGAGTAGCGAGCTTCACGCCGGCCCGCTCCTGCGAGACGGACCACAGACGGGCCGCACGCAGGCGGCGCGCGGCACACACCATTGCTCGACGCCTAGCGTCGCGCGCCCGACCCTCCGTCCGCAACGAATCGTCGTCGAAGTCACAGAGCCAGGGAGTCGCGGTGAAAGGTTCAGTCGTCTTGCAGGGATGAGACGAGCACCTCGGCCGCCGCGCGCGCCCGGCCGGAGCGATCGCCAGGCAATCCCATGAGCTGGAACCGCTCGTTCTGCTCTGCGAGGCAGACCAACCCGTACGCGATCTCCGTGCAGCGGTCGGGCGACGCCTTTGGAAAGGCGCCGCTCAACACGTCGATGACTCGCTGTTCGTACTGGTCGTACATCTTGCGAAGCTCCTCGCGGAGCTCGCCATCCTCGGCAGCCAGACCGAGGAGCACTTCCGTCGCGCGTGCCTCGTCCGCGAGCTCCTCGGGGAGCGCTCCAAAGAGATAGTCGAGAAGCGTGGCGGCTGGGTTCGCCTCCGGGAGGTTCGCGATGCGGATCTCGTACTGCTCTTCGTAGATTTCCATGAGACGCTTCGCGGCCAGATGCGTGAGGTCGCGTCGGTTCCCGACGAAATGGCGGACCGTTCCGCGACGAAGCCCTGCAGCCCGCGACACGTCGTCGAGGGTGGTTCCCTCGAGGCCTCTTTCGCTGATGCAACGAAGAAACGCATCCACGATCTCGCGCTCTCGGACCTCGTCCATCCGGGGCCGTCCCATGTCGGAGCCTCCCAACGAGCTGAAATTCCAGGCGCTTCTAGATCGTTGTTTTTCGTCGTCATGACGACTATAAACTCGAAACCAGATTCCGCCACCAGCGGTCTGCTGAGCTTCCTCGGATGGGGACCCCGCAGCCGAACGCAGCGCGTCGCTTTTCGAAGATCGGCGAGCGTCCCGGAATGAGGACATGAAGCGAACCATCACACGACGCGACTTCCTCAATGGTGCGGCGCTCGCCCTCGCCGCCGGAGCGACGCTCTCGCCGCGAGACCTGCTCGCGATGGAGCAAGCTGCGGGTGCGCCTAACGGCATCGGCCCCGATTACTACCCCCCGACGCTGACGGGGATGCGCGGCAGCCACGAAGGGTCGTTCGAGGTCTCGCACGCACTCGCCTGGAGCGGGCAGAAGCCGACCCACTACACGCCGCTCGACGAGACCTACGACCTCGTGATCGTCGGCGGCGGCATCAGCGGTCTCACCTCCGCCTATCTCTATCGCCAACAGGCGGGGCCCGACAAGAAGATCCTGATCCTCGACAACCACGACGACTTCGGTGGTCATGCCAAGCGCAACGAGTTCGAACTCGACGGCCGCACCTTCCTGGGCGTCGGCGGCAGCGTGAACCTCGAGCAGATGAGCTTCAGCGACACGGTGCATCGTGTGCTTGGAGAGATCGGCGTGGACCTCGAGAAGCTCGATGCGGCCCGAGAGCCGGACTACATGCTCTCCGCCCTCGACGCAGGCTACGGGCTCTTCCTGAACGGAAAGCGATTCGGCAAGGACCAGGTGGTCCATGGGGATTGGCCCGGGGCCTGGCTCGGCTCCGGCGACGTCGAAGGCCTGCTCGGCTCGTTCGATCTGCCCGAGGAGCAGAAGAAGCGATTGGTGGCCCTCGCCGACGGAGAGCGAGACCTCCTCGACGAGCTCTCACTGTCGGAAACGAAGCGCTACCTCGAGACCACGACCTACAGCGAGTTCCTGAGCACCCGAGCGGGCCTCTCGGCCGAGACCATCTCGCTCTTCCAGCCGATGGCGGAGATCTACATCGGCACGGGCCCCGACTCGATCTCCGTCATGGAGGGCTTCCTCGTCGGCTACCCCGGAATGAAGAGCGTGGGCCTGACCGGATCGCTCGCGAGCAAGCTCTACGGCTACTTCCTGGGCAGCACCCGGTTCCCCCTCTTCCCGGACGGAAACGCCTCTATCGCGCGGATGATGGTCCGGAAACTCATTCCCGAGGTCGCGCCGGGCAGCACGATGGAAGACGTCCTCGACGCCCGCTTCGACTACAGCCAGCTCGACCTGGGCGAGTCGAAGATTCGCCTGCGGCTGAACAGCACGGTCGTGAACGCGCGCAACGTCCACGGCAACACCGCCGGCGGCGTCGAAGTGGCGTACTCGACCGGCGGCAAGGCCTACACCGTCCGCGGCAAGCACTGCATTCTCGCCTGCTACAACGGCATGATTCCGCACCTGTGCCCGGAACTGCCGCAGTCCCAGAAGGAAAGTCTCGCCTACGGCGTGAAGACGCCGCTGGTGATGACCAACGTCCTACTGCGCAGCGGCGCGGCCGTCGACGCGGCCGGTCCCGCCCAGTATCAGTGCCCGGGCAGTTTCTATGCCTTCGTGACGCAGGCCCCGCCGGTCAGCATGGGGAACTACCGGGACCGAAGCGCCAAGAACGATCCGATCGTGCTCTGGATGGCCCATGCGCCGGCGCCCCCGAACGACGGCAGCCAGACCCGGCGCGACCTCTACCGCCAGGGCCGACATCGGCTCTACGCGACACCCTTCGCGACCTATGAAGCCGAGGTCAAGGCGCAGCTCACGGGGATGTTCGGCGCCCACGGTTTCGAGGCCGAACGAGACATCGCCGCGATCACCGTGAATCGCTGGTCCCACGGATACTCGTACGGCTACTCGTCGCTCTATGATCCCGAGTGGGAAGACGGGCAGGCGCCCCACGAGCTAGGCCGCACGCCGATCGGGCGTATCCACATAGCCAACTGCGACGCCGAGGCGTCCGCCTATCTCCACGCGGCGATCGACGCGGCGGCGCGGGCGGTCGGCGAGATCAGCTAGCCCCGAGCGGGGTGAATCAAGGAGCTCTCATGGGACTCATAGGACGCATTCTTGGATGGGGCGCGGGGCTCGTCGTCGTGGCGGTCTTCGCGGTCTACGCGTTTGGGCCGATCGACGCGTTTCCGGGCATGTGGCTCGGAGGAACGCCGACCGAAGCGCCAGCGAATTGGACCGACGTCGACGACCACGACGATATCTTCATCGAGACCGCGGGCTTCCCGCCCCTGGTCGTACGCACATGGTACTCGGGTATGGACGACAGCTTGTACGTCTTCGGCTATCGCGAGTCGAGTTGGCGACGCCGTATCGGGGCCACGCCAGATGCGCGGGTCCGCATTGGCGATGCAACGTACTCCGTGCATGCCGTCGCAGTCGATTCGGAGGCGACGAACGCGGCGGTGGGGGTTGCCTATCGCGCAAAGTACTCGCACTACATCGACGCCGAGCGGTACGGGCAAGCCATGGCCGACGCTGCTGCGGAGGTCCTGGATGACGCGCGGCGGGGCCCCGTCTTTCAGCTCCTGCGTCTCGACCCTTCGAGCTAGGACCGCTCGTTTCGCGCAGGGGCTCGGAGACCATGACGGTGTGCCGCGCCAACGTATCCTGAGCAGCTTGAATAGCCCCCAACCACGGAGCCTCCCATGAGCATCGCCGAACGCATCGAACACTGGGTCTACAAGATCGCGAACCCATTCGTGAAGGCGCTCCTGCGCTCGCCATTCCACGGCGTCGCGAGCGACAATCTCGTGCTCTTGCACTTTCGCGGCCGCAAGAGCGGGCGCGAGTTCGTGACGCCCCTCAGCTACGTGCGTGAAGACGGCACCGTCTACCTGATGTCCGCACATAGCACGCGCTGGTGGATGAACCTCCGCGAGGAAGGCACACCGGTCAGCCTCGAGATCGCGCGAGAGACGCTGACCGGCAAGGCGAGGCTCTGGGACGGCGACACCGAAGCGCTCCGCGCGCGGGTGCATCGCTACCTCTGCGCCCTCCCCCGCGATGCCAAGGTCTACGGGATCGAGCTCGACGAGAACAAGCAGCCCGTCGCGGAGAGTCTCGCGAAGGCAGCAAAGGAGCTCGTGTTCGTCGAGATCGAGCTCGACTGAACTTCCTCCGCGGTTCGCCCGAGCGGGGTCCGCCTCGGATCGAGGCATGCCGAGAGTCCGAGTCGGAGAACGAGTCGATGGGATTGGACGCCGTACCCCGCGAATTTCGCGACAAGCTGCGCTGGTTGCCGGACCCGCCCTATCACGTGCCAATGGTCCGGCGTGTCGTCGAGATGCTGGTGGGACTGGGCCGCGCCTTCGGGTTCAAGGGCGACGACCGCATCGAGGCGTACTGGGTCGACCACGGCGAATCCGGATGCAAGGTCTACCGACCCGTCGAGCCGACCAGCGACGCCGTGCTGCTCTGGATCCATGGCGGAGGCTATATCCTCCTCGAGGCGTATCTCGACGATCCCATCTGTCGCCGCATCGCCCTCGAACTCGGCATCACCGTCGTTTCCGCCGAGTATCGACGCGCACCGAAGCATCCCTTCCCTGCGGCGCTCGACGACTGTCGCGAGACCTGGCATTGGATTCAGGACCACGCCGAAGCGCTCGGCGTGGACGTGCGCCGCGCCCTCCTTGCCGGCGAGAGTGCGGGCGGCGGCCTGGCCGCGGCGCTCGCGCAGCGACTGCATGACCAGGGCGGCGTGCAACCCCTCGCACAACTCCTCTTCTGTCCGATGGTCGACGACCGAACCGCGCTGCGCGAGGACTTGAGTCGCGAGAAGTTCTACGTCTGGGACAACGCCAACAACCGGAGCGGGTGGTCCTGCTACCTGGGCAACGAGCCGGGTGCAGCGGAAGTTCCTCCTTACTCGGTGCCCGCTCGCCGCGAGTCTCTCGCCGGCCTGCCCCCTGCCTGGATCGGCGTCGGAACGGCGGATCTCTTTCTCGATGAGGACGAGGCCTACGCGGAACGCCTCCGAGAGGATGGCGTCGACGCCGAGTGTTTTGTCGCGGAAGGGGGAATCCACTCCTTCTATACTGTGCTGCCCGAGGCAGACATCAGCGTCGCGTTCTGGAACTCGATGTTCGACTTCACGCGGCGCGTCCTGGCCGAGCCTCGATGAAGAAGTCGTCTACCACTCGCGCCCCCATGTCGGTCACCGACTGCCGTGCACCCGATAACCAGAGAGGGAACAAATGAACGAAGCCATCGACCGAGGCGCGACGACCCCGCCGCTTCTCGAGCAGACCATCGGAGCGAATCTCGAGGCGACCGTGGCACAGCACGGAGATAGAGAGGCCTTCGTCGTGCCGCACCAGGGCGTCCGCCAGACCTGGCGCCAGTTCAACGATTCAGTCGACGACGTCGCGAAGGGGTTGATGGCGGCGGGCATCGGCGCAGGCGACCGCGTCGGGATGTGGAGCCCGAATTATGCCGAATGGACCTATGTCCAGTTCGCGACGGCGAAGATCGGGGCCATCCAGGTCAACGTGAATCCGGCCTATCGCACGAACGAACTCGAGTACGCCCTCGAACAATCGGGCTGCCGCATATTGATCACCCGAACCGAGTACCTGACCTCGAAATACAGGGAAATGGTCGAGTCCGTTCGCCCCAAGCTGAGCCACCTCGAACGGGTCGTCTATTTCGACACGCCTGACTGGGCCCAACTCATCGACGGCGGCAAGCAGATTCCTGATGCCGAGTTGGCCGAGCGCGGCCGGTCACTCAGCCACACGGACCCGATCAACATTCAATACACGTCGGGAACGACGGGCTTCCCGAAAGGGGCGACGCTCAGCCACCGCAACATCCTCAACGATGCACGGCTGGTAGGCCTGGCCTGTGGCTACAGCGAAACCGACCGGGTCTGCATCCCGGTGCCCTTCTACCACTGCTTCGGCATGGTGATGGGCAACCTCGCCTGCTCGGCATCGGGCGCCGCGATGGTGATCCCCTGCCCCACCTTCGATCCGGTCGCCGTCCTGCAGGCCGTGCAGGACGAGGCCTGCACGTCGCTCTACGGCGTTCCCACGATGTTCATCGCGGAGCTCGGCTGCCCCGACCTGACGAAATTCGATCTCCGTTCACTGCGGACCGGAATCATGGCCGGGTCGCCCTGCCCCGTCGAAGTCATGCGCAGGGTCGTCGACGAGATGAACATGTCGGAGGTCACCATCGCGTACGGCATGACGGAGACGTCGCCGGTCTCGACACAGACGTCCGCGACCGATTCCCTGGCGCACCGCGTGTCGACGGTCGGAAGAGCGTTGCCCCACGTCGAAGCGAAGATCGTGGACCCGGAAACGGGAGACGTCGTCCAGCGTGGTCAGGAAGGCGAGTACTGCACGCGCGGTTTCCACGTCATGCTGGGCTACTGGGACGATCCGGAAAAGACCGCTCACGCCATCGATGACGAGGGATGGATGCACTCCGGCGACCTCGCCACGATGGACGAGGACGGATACGTCAACATCGTCGGCCGACTCAAGGACATGATCATTCGCGGGGGCGAGAACATCTATCCGCGCGAGATCGAGGAGTTCCTCTACACCCATCCTGACGTGGCGGACGCCCAGGTGATCGGTGTGCCCGACGAACGCTTCGGTGAAGTGATCATGGCCTGGGTCCAGCTCGAAGGCGGCGCCGACCTCAGCGAGGACGACCTGAAGGCCTTCTGCAAGGGCAAGATCGCCCACTTCAAGATCCCGCAATACATCCGGTTCGTCTCGGAGTTTCCGATGACCGTGACCGGCAAGGTCCGGAAGGTGGAGATGCGCGAGACGTCGATCGCGGACCTCGGCCTCGAATCGGTCGCAGAGACGACGATGGCCTGAGGGACTAGTTCCCCTGCGCAGCCCGCTTTCTGGCGCCCGCCTTCTCCGCTCTTTCTTTCGCTTTCCGATGTGCCGTGTACACGCGGTTCTTTGCGTCCTCGGACAGCTCGTCGGTCTCGAGCCAGGCGCGCGCCGCGTCGGGATCTCGATGCAGCCAGGCCCGAGCGACCTTCTCGAGGGTTTCGTCTCGGAGAAGCGGGTCCTGAATCCGCTCTGCCCAGGGCATCGCAGCCTCGGGGTCCTTGCGGGCCGTGCTTCGCGCATAGATCGCGACGACCGGATCGAGCGCGGCGTCGAGTTCCTGGTCGCGCACCCAGGCCCGGGCCACCTCGCGGTCTGCACCCAGCCAGCTCCGGTAGCCCTCCTCGAATGCCCTGGCCACGTCGGGCCCGCCTTCGAGGCCTCGGAGCCATTCCATGGTCGCTCGTCCGTCCTGCTGAGCCCAATTCTGGGCCACCGAACGCACCAGACCGGCGCCCCACGGACCGTCGCGGTGATTCTCCGCCCAAGCGGCGGCCCGAACCGGGTCGACGTCGGCGATCGCGGCCGCGACTCGACGGAATGCGAGGAGCTTGAAATCCGAGCCGCCTTCGTCGATCAGATTCTCTGCCCAACGGATCGTTTCGTCGACGCCGTCACGCCGGACCTTGCTGGCGGCAAGCCCCGTGATCGCAGCCTGACGAGCTACGTCCGACGGCAACGCGATCAGATACGCCTCCAGGCCGGGCTCGCCGGAGGCGTTCCATCCCTGAGCAAGCGCGTGGATGACATAGGGCAGGTCCGGGTCTCGACTCTTCGGAAGCGCATCGACCGCACTCGTGGCGGCGATCGGATCTCGAGACGCCCAGGACCGAACGAGTGTGGTCAGCAGGATCGGATTGCGGTGCTGGCGCCGGCCATGCAGATAGGTGAGCGCTCCTTCAGGGTCGTAACGAGCCCACCAATCGACGAGCAAGGCGAGCTCTACGGTCTGAGCCCCCTCGATGTCCTCCGCGGCCAGAACCCAAGCGTCCTCGACCTCGGCCAGCGCCTCTTGATCAAAGCCCTGGAGCGCTGTCGCCAGACGGGCTGCACGGGCCAGCCGGTCCTCCGAGGACATCGCGTCAGCCACGGCAGCCGTCAAGCCATCGTGTCGCGATGGCGCAGCGATGCGCGGCTCGCTGTCAACACGGTCGTCGCCGCCGCACCCGGAGCCAGCGACGAGCAGCGTGAGGACCGCAGCCACGACACTCGCTGCGGTTGTGCCGAAGACGCCGCGAGGCGACCGTGTGTTGATCTCCATCCGATCGACTGACACAGTTTCCGCCACGCGCAACCGGTCCGTCTCGTCCGCAGCCATCAGAAGACACTCCTTCCGCTCATGTTCGAAGTGCCTGCGCGCCGAATCGAGCCCAGACACACATGATCGCGCAGGGTATAGCCCGCGCCAAAGAAAACGGCCGCGTCCAGGATTCCCGGACCGCCGTGCGGTCGATCCTGAACGCGGCCAATGTTCGGTTCGGGCCTATGTTTGAAAATGCCAGACGGATCGAAGTCCGTCTATTATGCCTGCTAGGCCTACTAAGCGATCGAAGCCTGCGTGCGCCGCCGGCTCGCGAATACCCCGAGACCGATCAGCAGCCCCGCACCCGATTCGAGCATCAGGATGCGACTCGGCTCCGGCACGTTGAGCGTCACCGTCACGATCTGCGGAGTGACGAGGCTGCCGCTCGCAGATTGCAGCACTCCGCCGGCCACCATGCTGATGTTGCCATTGCCCAGTGGCGTCCGATTGTCCTGCCCCATCCCCGTGATGGTCAGAAACGGACCGGGGTAGAAAGGCACCCTGACATAGACCGTGCCCGTCGTGAACGGGAAACCCCATCCGAAGGAGGCGCTGTTGGGAAGCGTCGAAACCTCGGTCCCCGGGTCCGTGATGATGCTGTAGTAGCCATAGGCGGTCGGAACGAACGGCGGACTGGCGAAGACCCTGTCTCCGGAACCGGCCGTCTCCTGGACGTAGTTGGAATAAGCGGGACCCGCTGCGATGACTGCCGTACCTCCGCCCTCGTTGTTGAGTCTGACCTTGTACGTCGGAAGGGTCTCGACGACCGTGAACCACGAGAAGATGCCGGAGTTCAAGACCGACATCGTGCCGCCGAATTGCGGCCCCGCCGTCCCCGCCGTGTACCGGACGATGCCGGGCTTGGTTCCTTGCGTGCCCCCCGAGAGCACGGTCGTGCAGGCAGGATTCGCGGTCGCCCCCGGGCACCAGGAGAAGTTCGCGGGCCGCGAGGTCTTTGGGCCGGGCCCGAACATGGCCGTCGACCCGGGTTGTGGTGCGACGGCCCCGAGGCCCGTCGTGAACTGCACGTACGACGGTAGAGAGGGGACGGGGAGGATGGCCGTGTATCCGGGCTGATTGACGAGACTCGGCGCGATCGTCAGGCTGACGGGATTCGACCCGGTCCCCTGGATGGTCGGGTATCCCTGCGGCCGCCAACGAAGTGCCGGACTGCCTCCCGACGCCGTCGGGAGATTCCCCAGGATCGGCAGGACCGAATTGCCGGTCTGCCAGGTGATGTTGCTCCCGGAGGTCGCGACCGAGAACGTGGCCGCATTCGATGTACTGGCCAACAGGCCGACCAGCAGGAGGGCAGCCATTCTGGCTGTCCATCGAAGGGTCGTCGGTTCGAGTCTTTGCATCGGCGTATTCCTCGCGTGGGTGTGGCTCTTGGGAATTCAATCGTCCGGGTCATTATATGCAGGGAGATCGTTTTTTTGGGGAAAATGTTGGCGTTCTTCGAAAAAACTTCTGAATGAGTCGAAGTTACGCGCCTGAGCCTCCGAATCAGTCGCGTTCACGTACGAGCTGATATCGGCCGACCCCGCGATACCAAGCAGAAAAATCTGCTAAGGCATTGAAATCGCGGGACTATCCGGAAACCTCAGCTGGAGCGACGGGCTCCGGGACGGCCCCTGCTCCCCCTTCGACTGGATTCTCTTCCCGGCTGAATCGGATTGCCCGCGCTTCCAGCTCGACCGTCCGATCGTCGGCCGCCCCGCGGGTTCGCCGGAGAGCCGCAAGCGAAGCCGCCGCGGCTCCATCGTAAGGGTTCTGGTGGAGGAGTTCCTCGAGGGCGCGCTCCGCGTCCTCGGGTGTGCCGGCCTCCATCATCACCTCCGCTCTCGCACGGAACGGCGCCTCGGATTCCGGCGAGGCCTCGCTCGCCCGCGCCAGCAGCGACAGCGCTTCCTCGCCCCGACCGGCGGCGGCCTCGAGACGCGCGAGTCCGAGAAGCGCTTGCTCGTGATCGGGGTCGATCTGAAGCGCTCGCTCGAAGGCGAGACGCGTCTCGCTCTCGGGTGCGTTCGTCAACACCAGTTGAAGTCCATGGATCTCGTGAAAATTCGCAACCTCGGGGTGCCTCTTCAGCGCAGCGCCCAACGCCGCGGCCGCTCGCCCCGTCCCGGCCGTCGAGCCGCGATAGACCACGAGGGCCCTGAGCAACTCCGCGTTTCCCGGGTGGGAGAGGTTGAGATTCTTCGCGTCCTCCAGCAGCGCCGCCGCCGCCGCCGGCCCCTGGCGAATGCCGGTCCCCTCGGCGAGCGCCGCGAGTCCACGGACCTGAAGCGCTTCCTCTCTTCGAGCACCGCGGAGCAGCGACTTCACATGATTCTGGAGGCCGCCGCTGGCCGCCGCGCGGATCGCGACGATCGTCGCATCGGGATCTTTCGATTCGCGCGCCTCCGCGCTCGACGCGGCCGCAACCGCCAGGTCGAATCGCCCCTCCGCTTCGTGCAGCAACGCCAGCCGGTATCGGGCGTCGGTCGCGCCCGCGCCCGATCGAATCGAGTAGCGGTACTCTTCGATCGCGCGATCGAAGTCGCCGAGCCGCTCCGCCGCCAGCGCGGCGTAGTAGCGCGCGCCGGGGTTCTCCGGCCAGAGGCGGATCGATGCTTCGATCCGCTCGAGCGCCTCCTTCATTTGCCCTCGCTCGTAGTGAACGCGGCCCACGATCAAGTCTCGATGCACGGGCAGCGGAAGTTCCATGCCTACGGCGAGTGCGTCGTCGAGTCGCCCGGTGAGCAAAAGAGCATCGGCCGCCACGAAACGAAGCTCCGGCGTGGGAGCGACCGCGACGTCCACAGCGCGCTCATAAGCGGCCGCCATGGCGGAATAGTCTTCGAGGGCTGCGTGGTGCCGCGCGACTTCGACCCAGGCAGCGTCGGGGGCTCTCTCGTGCAACTCCGTCGCTTCCATCAGCAATGCCTCGGCCTCGGGCACGCGTCCCGATGCGCGGAGCCTTCCGGCCAAAGCGGTTCGATAGGAGAGCGAAAGAGGTTTTTCCTCGAGCAGGTTCTCCAGGATCTGGATCGAGCGCTCCCCATCGCCGGTCCCGTCGTAGAACTCGAGCGCGTTGTCGACCACATGCGAATCCGTCGGAAACTCCTCGAGGCATGCGGAAAAGGACTTGTCGGCGCCATCCGGATCGCCCTTCTCCATCGTGAAGACCGACCGACCCGCACAAAGCTGCGCGGCCATTCGGGGATCGATGCTCGCGTCGTCGGCAGTCAGTTCCACCTCAGCCAGCGCCTCGGCGGCCTCGTCGCCGCGTTCCAGACCGAGCAACGCGATCAGACGAACCACGAGCGCCTCTCGCCGCTCAGGTTCTTGATCGAGTACTCGCTCGACGTCCTCGAGCGCCTCTTCGAATTGGGATCGCAGCGCGATTCGGATATTCGCCCGCATCAGAAGGGCATCCGTCTCGTCCGGGTGTTCGGCCAGGACCTCGTTGATCGCGTCGAGTCCCATCTCATGGTTTTGCGCGTTGAGTCCAGCTGATGCCAGGAGCAGCCCTTCTCTAACAGAACTGAAGCCGACTCCGCCCACAACGTTCCCGAAATACCCAGAACCAGAATGACC
>PVBE012015122.1_pt1 | contig 12960 bp, 11 predicted proteins | sample 1631181 | NCBI WGS metagenome assembly PVBE01 (sample SAMN08397723, study PRJNA350692) | Marine metagenome, whole genome shotgun sequencing project. | isolation source: water | place: Pacific Ocean | collected 2012-04
GCGACGCTTGCCGATATGCGACAGCGGCTGCCTCAGGCTGAGGGTCCGGATTCCGAGTCAGGGTGACCGTCCCGTAGCGATCAATCCGGTATCATGTTCGATCAGTCGCTCACGAGGCTCATCGAATCTCCACACGATGGCAATGTCGTGTGCAAAGGAGATCCTGATGACCGACGACGCCCTCGTCCTGCAATCCGATGCGCCCGACCGCTGGGATCAAGCCCTCTACGCGTTCCTGGCGGAGAAGGAGCGGCGCTCCGGCCCCGTGCGCACTGTCCAGTCCTACCACCGCACGCTCCGATACTTCTTCGGCCGACTCGGCAAGGCTCCCGATCAGGTCGTGCCACCCGACGTCCTGGCCTACGCGCACGGCGTCGGTCAGTCGGGTAAGGAGCCCTCGGCCATCACGATCGGAGCGCGGATCGCCTGCGTCTCCTCATTCTTCAAGTTCCTCATCCGGATAGAATTCCTGGAGAAGAACCCATGTGATGCGCTGGAACGCCCCAAGACGCCGCAGAGCACACCCCGTGGCCTCACCGCCGAGGAAGTGCGCCAGCTCTGTGCTGCAATCCCGGACACGGCTGTTGGGCTGCGGGACCGCGCCATCATCTTGACACTCGTCCTCACCGGACGGCGTCGCGCAGAGATGATGAACCTTACTGCCGGCAGCATTGAACCCGGAGAGCCCGCCTTCTACACCTACCGGGGTAAAGGCGGGAAGCGAGGACGGCGGGAGCTTCCACAGCCGGCCTACCTGGCGATCGTGCGGGCGCTGTCGGCCTTCGGACGGGACCTGCCGGGCGGCGTCTCCAGCGGAACGGTCTACGCCAACTTCCAGCGGCATCTGCGGTCCGCGGGCCTCGCGCCGACGGGTCACCGTCGGGCTGATCGGCAAGGCTTTGGCAAAGGTCTTGGGGCTGGAACCGCCGAACGGCCGGTGGATGGCAGACTCAGGTCCAGTCATCGCGACACGGGCGCTCACCGGCCAGCAGTAGGCCGACCAGAGGGCGGCCAGCGCGCGACCGAGTGTTGGTGCTGTGCAGGCAGATCCCGAACATCTGGATGGGGTACGCCCACGCGGATACCCCCACACGAGGTCGCGCGAACCGAGAGGTCTGGACTCCGTGAAGGCATCTAACAGGCACCTGACCTCGGCCCTTGTCTCGCGGACGCAACTTGGGTTCTGTCTGCTCCATGTCATGGTCGGCGCGGCGAATCAGCTGCGAGAGTACTCCGCATGGCGCGGGCCCCGGCGGGCCCATTCCCTCGCGGGAGCCCACGATTGATGAACGCCTCAGACTTCGACGCGGCCCGTACCCGTCTGTCTCTCTCCAACGGTCGGCCGGGACGGCGTGATCGAACCGCGCCATCTAGCGCGACCCAGACCCGGTTGGCGGGATGCGTCCAACGGACAGGTACAGGAGGCAAGCATCCACCCTGACGGCCTGGAAGCCAACCAAGACGTCGTCCCGTTGGACACAACCGACCCCGACTCCGACGCGGAAGTCGATGCGCGGTTCGATCCCGTTCCGCAGCAGGCCGCTGGCTTGCTGTTATGAAGTGGGTTGCGCGGGGCTACTCGGCTGTCACGCGGTCTCTTACGCGCGTCGTGTTCGGCGAGTCGCCGCCACTGGCGCGGGTCGGTCTCGTGGGCATGCCTCGGGGTTTCTTTCCCTGGTGGCTGGTCGCGGTCGGGGTCGGCCGGGCGTTCTTTCACCTCTTCGCCCGGTGGGAGCGCGTGGGGATGGAGAATCTTCCGCGTGAAGGGGGCTACATTCTAGCCGCTAATCACGTGGCCTCGGCGGACCCACCGATGTTGGCCGCGGCGATGTACCCCAAGTGGCCCAAGTTCATGGCGAAGCTGGAGCTCTTCCAGAAGCGACCGCTCATCGGGTGGCTCTTCGCACTGTCCGGGGGCTTCCCCGTGCGGCGCTTCGGCGCGGATCTCGCAGCGCTGCGAGAGGCCCAAGCCCAACTGAATAGTGGCGAGATCTTGGTGATGTTCCCGGAAGGTCATCGTTCCGCTGATGCCTCGCTCATGGAGGCGCATCCCGGCACCGCCCTGATCGCGCTGCGGAGCGGTGTACCGGTTGTGCCGGTGGGAATCATGGGCAGTGAGCGGTTCCGGCGTGGGTTGGGGGTGTTCGTCCAGCGCCCGCGCGTCCGCATGGTCTTTGGGGAGGCGTTTGTTGTAGAGCCGCTGGGAGATCGGGTGCGCCGCACCGATGTGGACGAGGCGTCGCTCCGCATCATGCGGGAGATTGCTGCGCTGATTCCCGTCGAGTATCGAGGGGTTTATCGAGAGCGATTCTCCGATCTGCCCGACGAGGCGTCAGTCGATCGAACGGGTGTGACGAGCGGCAGAGGCTGTGCGTGACCCAAATCAACGCAGGCGACGATGTCGCGTACTCCGTGGGCTCCGCCCTCCACCCTCCACGAGGAGGGCAGCGTGGGAGGTGGCGCCGTGGTTCGTCGCGGCGTCGGCATCCGGGAAAGGGCGCCCTGCCTCGGTGCTCTGCGGAGCGTCAGATCGTGTGGGGAACCAGAATCAGATCGCGTCCGTTCCCCGTCCGGTCGCTGGGGCGGATGGAGTTTTGCACGCCGTCGGCCACGTGATCCAGATCAGGGTCACAGACGGAGGTGCAGACCATCATCCTGAGGGCACTGTGCGCGAATCCCTCGACCGATCGTCCGGATTGCACGGCGTGCCTCCGCCCAAAGGCGAGCGCCTAGTAGGCCAAGGGGCCCACGGCGTTGAGAAGCGGGAGCAGGACATGAGCTTTTTCACTGTAGACGCAGAGAAGTGCACGCTCTGCGGGGCATGCCTGGACGAGTGTCCGTTTGCCCTGCTGGAGATGAAGACCCGATCTTCCGTGCCCACTCCGCGCGAGATCGCGGTCCGGTCGGCGGAGGAACGCTGCATCAACTGCGGTCATTGTGTCGTGATCTGTGCGACCGATGCACTGACACTGCATCCGACGCCGCACGCCGACCCGAGCTCTGCAGGCCAGTGTCCGGAAGAACTGCTCCCCATTCGCCCCGAACTCCAGGTGACAAAGGAACAAGTGGCTCATCAGCTCATGGCCAGGCGTACCCATCGGGGTTACCTGGAGCGGCATGTACCGCGTGAGACGATTGAAGAGCTCATCAATGTGGCCAGGTACGCTCCCTCGGGTCATAACGGCCAGCAAGCGAAGTGGCTTGTCGTGAGCGACAAGAACGAGGTGAGAGCTCTCGGGCAAACAGTCGTCGACTTCATGAAGGCCGTGAAGGACCCCAGCCCGGATCTGCCGTTCGCGTGGGACTACCACGGGACCGACTCCGACTGCATCGTTGACTTGTGGGAGAGCGGCGTGGACTCCGTCTTCCGCGGCGCACCGCACACCGCGATCCTCTACGGGGATCCCGGCATGGAGAACCTGTATGCGGGCCGGATACAGTTTGCCATTCGCCTGACGTACCTGGAGCTCGCGGCAGAGGCGGAGGGGCTTGGGACCGTCTGGAACGGGTTCTTCGTGGCTGCTCTGCAGATGTGGCCGGGCACCCGGGAAGCTGTCGCGCGCCTGCTTCCGGAGGGACAGGTTGCCTACGACTCCATGAGCTTCGGCTACCCCAAGAACCTGTATCGGCGAATCCCTCGAAGGAACGAAGCGAGCATCATCTGGAAGTAGCCGGCGCCGCGACCTTGCGCGTTGCTGCGTCGGCCTTGAGCCCCCCACCATCTCCTGACCAGCAGAGGTGGCCAATGGTGGCTCCGTGAACACCTGGACAACGATTCGGACTCCCGCAGGTCCGACGATGAACTGATCGTGACGATTCGCAGCGGGGTGCGAAACCGATATCCTGGCGCCAGGGAATGGAGGCGCTATGGAGTACCGCGAACTGCTCGTCGAGAAGCGTTCGGGCGTCGTCGCTGTCACCCTCAACCGGCCGGAGAAGCTCAACGCGATCGGTGCGCGGATGGTGCACGAGCTACTCGATGTCGTGGAGCAGACGCGCGATGACGATGCGAGCAAGGTGCTCCTCATCACGGGCGCGGGGCGGGGGTTCTGCGCCGGGGCTGATCTGTCGGCGGGCGACGATGGCGAGGCGGCATCTCTGGACGAGCAGGCAGGCGGCCGGCGGATGCGCGAGGGAGCGATCGGGCGCTGGGGTGTACTGTTCTCGGCACTGGGGCACTATCCGAAACCGGTGATCGCGGCGGTGAACGGGGTCGCGGCGGGTGGGGGGTTGTCGTTGGCGCTCGCTGCCGACATCCGGATCGCCTCGAGCGAGGCGCGCTTTATCTCCGTCTTTGTCCGCCGCGCGCTGATCCCCGACACCGGTACGACCTTCCATCTCCCCCCACTGATCGGGCGGGGCCGCGCGATCGAGATGATGCTGACCGGAGACCCGGTCGACGCGGAGAGCGCGGAACGCTGGGGTCTAGTGAACCGGGTCGTCGAACCGGATCAACTGCTCGCGGAAGCACGGGCGCTGGCCGACCGTATCGCGTCGGGCCCGAGCGTCGCGCTGGAGCTGACGAAACGGCTCATCGACGATGTCACGCGCCGCGATCTGGACGTGCAGCTCCAGAATGAGGCCTGGGCGCTATCCGTCGCGGGGACGGCGGCGGACCGCGAGGAGGGGACCCGGGCTTTCCTGGAGAAGCGGGATCCGGAGTGGACGGGGCGCTAGGAGGCGGCTTTGTTTCGGGGGCGACGCTTCAGGAGGAAGGCCGGCAGCGGGCTCCTGCCAGGATCCGCCTGTCGTCAGACGCTGACAACACGATGAGCACATCGTGGGGTCGCTGTCAGCGGTCTTCCCTGTCGGCGGTCCTCGCATCCAAACGCCTTGATGATAGAAGCAGACGTCTTGTCCGCGTGGTTTGCGCGCCGTATGCGGACAGTTGGGGAATCGGGCACGGACCGGACGATCACCCTTGCCGCGGAGCCTAAAGTCACGGTACCCGGACTTTGTAAAGGCTCCATCTCCGCGTGAACGACTACCTTGGCAAGATGAAGGGAACCTCGAAGAGTCCACCGGCGGTGGGTCTGGGGGAGATCTTCTGGTCGTGGATCGGCGCGTTCCTCGGCATTGCTGCAGTCGCCTATGCCCAGCTCCAGATCGTGGACGGCACCGATCACGTGCTGCTGGTGGGCTCGTTCGGGGCATCCGCAGTGCTGCTGTATGGCGCGATCACGAGCCCGCTTGCCCAGCCGCGGAACCTCGTGGGCGGCCACGTGGTGTCCGCATTAGTTGGAGTCACGGCTTTTCAGTTGCTGCCCTCGACGATGTGGCTTGCCGCGGCACTTGGCGTGGCCACTGCCATCGCCCTGATGCATGCGACCAAGACGCTGCACCCACCCGGCGGCGCAACCGCGCTGATCGCCGTCATCGGTGGCGACCAGATCCACGACCTCGGCTATCTCTACGCACTCGCCCCCGCGGGGCTCGGCGCGGCGATCATGCTGGTCGTGGCGCTGTTGATCAACAACATCCCCCAGGGCAGGCGCTATCCGGAGTTCTGGATCTAGACCGTGCAGAGCGGTGGACAGGACCGGGTTGTGCGACGCCGCCGCGGGACGCGTTACCCGGGGTGCCGGAAGTGATGGCAGCAGCTGATGCTGGACTTCGCAGCCCAAACTGCCGAACGATAGCCGCACAATGAACCCATCGTGTGGCCGACCTCGTGGCCCCTCGTCGGCGCGGCGCCCGCTTCCGTGGGGGATCCTCGTCCACGACCCACCAATGCGCCCGGGCGCGCGTGCGGTTCCTGAGCGACCTGCGCCGTAGGACTCAACTCGCCTCAGCCCGGATGCTGGTTCCCAAGCACCACGGCGCTCGACCGGATCGCCTCATTGGTGATCGAAGTCGCCCGGCATGACGTGAATCGGGGCGGTGGGGTCCGCGATGACTTCGAGGACCGCCGGCACCGCTACGTGGCGGGCGCGCGAGAGCTGTAAGTCGCGCATCGCATCCGAGGGAAAGAAGCCCGCCTCGCGGAGCGCAGCGGCCTCCCGATGGCCGCGAGGCAACAGGGATTCGACGTGTGTGCAGTCATCGTCGGCCAGGTCAGCCAGGCCACGTGCCAGGAGACTCGTGGTGGTACCGGGGACGGCGGGGTCGGTGACGACGTCGAGCAAGCGCCCGCGCCGACCGTCGCGGCGGAAGACGGCGTAGCCGAGGAGGCGATCGGCCTCCGCGACCTGATAGGCACGAATTAGGCCAGCGCGGGCATCGCAGTAGCGCCAGTTGAGCCAATCCGCATCGCGGATGCGGGCGAGCTGATATGCCGGGCGGACGCGGTCCCAGAGCGCCGCGGCGCGTGCGTCGAAGGAGTCGACGGGCTCGACACGTCCGTCGTGCGTGGGTGGGGCAGCGCGGCGCGGTCGGCGCGCGTGCCGCGCCCTGTCCAGGAGCTGTGCGGGCCGCGCACGGGCGAGGAGGCCCAGAGCCGCACGCGCGGTGAGAGGGCGGACCCAGTGGTCGAGGGGACGGGTCACCGGGCCACGCGCCGCGTACATCTGGCGCGAGAGGGGGTTCGCGGGAGCCGTGTCGAAGCGGATGCCCTGCGTGCCGAAGGTTCGTTCGGCTTCGCGGTCGCGCAGCATACTGCCCAGGCCGCGACCCTGGGCGTCGGGGTGGACAGCGAGGTCGACCCCGCCGTCGAATGGGTGTTCGTGGCCGCGCAGTTCGACGCGGCCCATCCAGCGCAACTGGACGCCGAGGATACGGCCGTCGACCTCGCACGCGCTGTGCAGGTCGCCCGGCTACCCGGTGGGCGTCATCTTCCAGCGCAGGTGATCGATCGGGGCATCGCGATCTCAAAGGGCGGCCATTGCGGGAAGGCGGCGAGCAGGACGGGGAGGACCCGCTCCGCCTCCGCCACGCTAATGCGTTGAAAGGCCGGGTCTGCACTTGGTTCACGAGTCATTGAAGTGTCGCCCGTCTCGTTTGGCTGCCACGCGAGGCGCTGAATCCACCTGCCGGGGCGGACCCCTATCGCCCAGGTCGGCTGGTCTCCAGGGTAGCCGAGCGGATCGCGAAGGGCGTCGGCGTTGTGGCCCTGCCTATGCTGGCACGCCCGTGGAATCGTGGCACGATGACGAGATCGTGTGGGGTTAGCTTCCACCGCTTCGACTGCGCGGCATGGACGCGCCACCCATCCAAGACGCCCGCACCGAAGATGGGGTGAACATCGCCTGGTGGGGGATGGGAACCGGATATCCGCTGTTGGGCCTATACGCGACCGGCGATGCAAGAGCGCCCGCGAACAAGGTGGTGAGGCCCGTAGTGTCTCAAAACCTGTGGTGTCGATGACCGGACACTCTCGGAGGAGACGTCTGGCGGCCAATGAACTTGACCAGACGGTGGTGGAACAACTGCTCACCACGACTCTTGCCAACAGCGATGGCGCCAGGGCATCATTCAGGCTGGCCAAGGGGCGCGTGCTCAGATCGCCCCGGCCATGACTGGTTCTCAAGTTATTTCCCGGTGCCCCGTTGACCATCGAACCACAAGAGGTGCCATGCTCACCCTGCCCTCCGTGCTCCAACGCACCGCACAGCTGTTCGGCTCGCAGCCTGCTATTTACCACAGCGAGGGTCACTATACTTGGGCCGAGTTTGTTGATCGCGTGGCGCGTGCTGCCGGCGTGCTCCAGAGGCTGGGTTTGCAACCGGGCGAGCGTTTCGGGATCATCGGGCGCAACTCTTTCCGCCAGGCCGAACTCATGTACGCCGCCTACTGGATGGGTACGATCCCGGTGCCGGTCAACTACCGCCTCGCTGCACCGGAGATCGGCTCGATTCTGGACGACGCCGAGTGTCGGCTGCTGGTCGTTGCAGACGAATTCGCTCCCTTGATTGAGGACGGGGCGCTTTCGGCCTGGCACGACCGCACGCTGTATCTGGCGGCGCAGACCGACGATGTGGTGTGGCCCCAATACGAGGGACTCATGGCCACGACCGAGCCCATCCCGCCGCGGGAGTGCGCGGAGGATGACGACGCTCTGCTGCTCTACACGGGTGCGACCACCGGACGGGCCAAAGGCGTGCGTCTGAGCCATCGCAACATCGTCTCGAGCGGCCTACAGAATATCGCCGCCATGCAGATACGGCCTGACGACATCTACCTGCATGTCGGGCCGATGTTCCATTCCGGCGATCTCAGGGGCACGGCCCTGACCATGGCCGGCGGAGCGCACGCCTTTCTGCCCGCACCGTCGGGCCAGGCAGTGCTAGAGGCGATCGAGCGCTACCGTGCCACCGTCGTCACCATGGTGCCGACAATCGTCATGATGACTTTGCAGGAGCCTGATTTCCAGACGTATGACCTCTCGAGCCTCCGGCTTCTGCAGTACGGCGGCTCGCCGATGGCGGTGGACTGGATCCGCCGCGCGGTGGCGCAGTACCGGGGGGTCGAGATCCAGCAGGTCTACGGTCTCACGGAGACATCACCCGTCCTCACCGTACTCGATGGGGAGGATCACCGGCAGGCGCTCGAGATCGGCGAATACGGCGTTCTGAAGGCTGCGGGCCGCCCGCTGATCGGGGTCGATATCCGTATCGTCGATGATGACGGCCACCAGGTGGAGGCCGGACAGCCCGGCGAAGTGACGGTGCGCGGACCCAATGTTACCGGGGGCTATCTCAACCTTCCGGAGGAGAACCAGAGAGCCTTCCAACACGGTTGGTTTCACACCGGCGATGTCGGCAGGGTGGACGCGGCGGGATATCTATACGTGATGGGGCGCAAAAAGGAAGTCGTCATTACCGGCGGCGAAAACGTCTACACGTCCGAGGTCGAGGCCGTGCTGCACGAACATCCGAAGGTGCACGAGGCGGCCGTAGTTGGGGTGCCGGACGAGCGCTTCGGCGAGGCGCTGTTTGCCGTGATCGTGCCCGCGCCTGGAAGCAGCATCACTGAGGAAGAGGTCATCTCTCACTGTCGAGGCAAGATTGGCGGCTATAAGATTCCGCGGCGCATGGCCTTTGTCGACGAGATGCCGAGGAGCGCGCTCGGCAAGGTCCTGAAGTCTGAGATCCAGCGCATCTATGGCAGTACCGATGACAATCCTGCTTCCGATCGCGGCGCGCCCTGAGGCGATCCGCAACACCCACGGTTCTTTTGCATGGACGGACTCGAGATGGCCTACACGCTGATCATGCTGGACAAAGCCGATGGCATCGCCACCATCACCTTGAACCGTCCAGACAAACTCAACCCCATGAACGAGGAGATCCTCGCAGAGATGGCGCACGCCATCACGGCGATCAATGACGATGATTCCATACGGGCGATCATCATTACCGGGGCCGGCCGCGCCTTTTCCGCCGGGCGGGATATTGACGCCGAGTTGGCCACGTTCGAGCCGCGCCAAGGACCGCCCAGGCGGGCGGCTCGCTTAGAGCCCGTGGCGGAATGGACGGGTAGCCTGCGTCAGCTGCTCTACAAGCCGACGATCGGAGCGGTCAATGGTATTGCCGTGGGCGGCGGACTCGCCCTGGCGCTGCTGTGCGACATCATTGTGGCCTCCGAACGCGCCCAATTCGGGGCGATGTTCGTCAGACGAGGGATGCCTGCGGTGGACGGGGTCACCTACCTTTTACCCCGGATCGTCGGGCTAGCCAAAGCCAACGAGATGCTGCTGACGGGCGAACTCATTGATGCGCCGGAGGCCTACCGGCTTGGCCTCATCAACAAGGTCGTGCCGCATGAGGAGTTGATGATCGCGGCAGAGGAGTATGCCGCCAAGATCGCCCAGGGAGCCTCGATTGCTGTCGAGCTGACCAAGATGTCCATCTACCGGGGATTGGATTCAGACCTGGCGTCGCAGCTGGCCTACGAGGCCTGGGCCTGGAGCGTGGCTCACGAGACCCGAGACGCGCGGGAAGGTCTCCAGGCCTTCGTGGAAAAGAGAGACGCCCGATTCGAGGGTAGGTGAGAGCGCTGCCGGCATGAAGGTCGAAACATTGCTGCCGCTGGGCAAGACTGATCCGGGATTACGGGCCAGTGAGGTCCCGCTGGATCTCGCTACGGTCTACGACCAAGCACAACTTGTCGAAGCACTTGGTTACGACAGTCTGTGCGTCGAAGAGACCAAGACCGATCCCTACATCGTCATGGCGCTGGCGGCCCAGGCGACCGAACGCCTCGACCTCACCACAGCGGTGGCCATGGCGTTTCCGCGCAGCCCGACGATCACTGCCACGTCGGCCTGGACCCTGCAGGAGCTTTCTGGCGGGCGCTTCACGCTCGGCCTCGGCACCCAGGTCAGGGGGCACATCCGCCGCCGTTTTGGCCTGGAGTCCTACCCCGCGGGGCCATGGATACGCGACTACGTGGGGGCAGTGCGGGCGGTATGGGACTGCTGGCAGCACGGGACGCGCCTCAACTATGAAAGCGAGCGCTACAAGCTCGACCTGATGGTGCCGCTGTTCGATCCCGGCCCGATCGAGCATCCTGCAATCCCGATTCATCTGGCCGCGGTAAACCGCTATATGTGCCGCGTCGCCGGCGAGGTCGCCGACGGCCTGCGTCCCCACCCAGTCTGCACCCCGAGCTACATCGACAAGGTGATGCTACCGGCACTGCGGCGCGGAGCGCAGCAGGCGGGACGCGATGCGTCCCAGATCAGCGTCTGCATCAAACCACTCATCGCAACGGCACCCGACCGAGAACAACTTGAGCCCAAGATCCGTGACGTGCGTGCACGCGTCGCCTTCTACGCCTCCACCCCAAGCTATCGGGCCGCGTTCGAGCATCACGGCCTCGGCGACCTCGCCAGCGAACTGCAACAGTTGTCTCGGGCGCAGCGCTGGGAAGAGATGCCAGGACTCATTTCCGACGAGGTGCTACACACTTACGCCACGATCGGAACCTACGACGACATTGCTGACTTGCTCTACGAACGGTATGGCCGCACCGTCACCAACGCCGAGTTCTCCATTCCGGTGAGCGGTGAGGAGGACCGAGAACGCCTCGCCTCGTTCGTACGCGAACTGCAAGGCAAACCCGCTCCCGCGGGAGGGGCGCCGAGCGGATCGGGGCACGGGGAGAGAGGGTAGGACTGGATCGTGGGCGATATGGCGTCCAAGCACGGGACGGAGTCTTGGGCCGGGACAGGGCGCACGGGCTTCGAGAAGAGCTGTCAGCTCTACGCCGTCCACTGGGAGGAGGAGCACCTGGGAAACTGCGGTCCAATCTTCGTCCTTGGACCTGCGTGCTATGTTCCCGCGCGCGGGCGTGGCGCTGGCTGCGCTTGAGCAGCGCGGCATTCGACTGCGCGAACGCAGCCGGAGGCCCCGTTCAAGGGCTCGGGACGAGAGGTAAGTGATGTCCCTCAACCTGGACCGGGCGCAAACCGCCCTGCTGGTCCTGCACTTTCAGAACGACATCGTCGACGCCGGCGGCGCGTTCAAGGACTTCGGCTTCGCGGCCCATGTCACGCAGAACGACGTGCTCGCGAAGACCGCACGCTTGCTGCAGGCAGCATGAGGCGCCGGCGTGCAAGTGATCCACGTGGCGGTGACGTTCCGGCCTGGCTACCCCGAGCGCCCACCGAACGGCGCGCTCTTCGGAGGATTGGTCGAGGCAAATGCCCTGGTCGAGGGCACGTGGGGTGCCGCCATCCATGAGGCCGTCGCGCCGGAAGACGGAGAGCCCGTGGTCACGAACCTCGCCGTCAGCGCCTTCTATGGATCCGATCTCGCGGCGCTCCTGGCAACCGGCGGCAAGAGCACGCTTGTGCTGTGTGGCGTCGCCACCAACTTCGTCGTGGAGGGTACTGCGAGGGACGCGACGGACCGGGTGTGCGGCACGAAAATTAGATCGTGCCAGTAGACGGACGTCACAACGTCCCTTAGGACCGTTCAAGGAGCAGCTGGAACTCGAGGACGCCGTGATCCTCGATCGACGCGATGAGGAACGAGGTCGGCGCGACGATGCCATAGTCGGCGAATTCGACCTCCAGCGACCCCACGACGGCGACGACGGGACCCACTATCTGCCCTTCGATCGTGATGGTAACCAGACGGGTGACGCCATGCAGCGTCAGCTCCCCCGTCGTCTCGAGGATCAGAGACTCCCCATCGGCAGGGACAGTCTCGATGGGGATCGGCTCGGTCATCACGAAGCGGGCCGTGGGGTAGGTCCCCCACTCTAGACCGCGGGTGCGCAGAATCCGATCGCGCCGGCTGTCGTCACTGCGCAGGGTGGAGAGGTCTATCTCGATCTGGACCTCCGTGACGGTGCTCCCATCGAACACGAGCGTGCCGCTGACATCGTTGGTGCGCCCGACGGCCGTGTTGGCCCCGATTCTGGCGAGTTCTTCCTGAACGCGGTAGCCAGCGAAGGAGCGACCGTCCGCCAGGACCTGCCAGGTTCCGACGATCCCCCCCGCGGTATCCGTCGCCGCGATCGCGTCGGCCGAACTCACATCCGCGGCCGCCGGGTCGGGCGCCCCCGGGCCCGCGGCGCCGGGAGGCTCCGCCGGATCGGCCGCCTCCGCCCCCTCCCGCAGCGGCGCTCCACTCATGCCGGATCCTGGGCCTGGCGTATCCGCGTCGGACTGCATGCCGGTTTCACTACTTGGATCCGGTACGGCTGGGGCCGCCGCGGCCGCTGCGGCCTCGATCGTGACGGGGGGTGGCGCGTCGCTGCGGATAAGAAACCACCACACGCCAACGGCAATGCCCGCCAACAAAAGGGCAACCAGGCTGCTGCCGATGGTGAGTCTCTTCAGGGTCATGTAGGCGGCCCTCCCCTGGCCGAACTCCTAGACGCGGGATCTTCGGCGGTGCGCGCCCGAGCATACATGCCGCGCTTCCACAGCGACACACAAGGAATGGTGGGCCCTCAGGAATTCGAACCCCTGGACCGACGGATTAAAAGTACGAAGGTCATGAACATCTGTTCTCTGTGTCGGCGTTTCTGGGCGAAAATCGCCCCCGGACCGACGGACTGGAAAGCAGCCGC
>PVBE012230789.1_pt1 | contig 12960 bp, 10 predicted proteins | sample 1631181 | NCBI WGS metagenome assembly PVBE01 (sample SAMN08397723, study PRJNA350692) | Marine metagenome, whole genome shotgun sequencing project. | isolation source: water | place: Pacific Ocean | collected 2012-04
GGCCATAAGCTCAAGAAAGCAAAGCTTCGTGGCGTTGAATCCTTTGGCATGCTTTGTTCCGAGCGAGAGCTGGGCATCAGTGATAGCCATGATGGTTTAATGGAGCTGCCCCGAGATGCGCCTGTTGGTGATAGCATGCGGGACTACCTGCAGCTGGATGATTATGTTTTTGACCTTGACCTTACACCCAACAGGAGCGATTGCCTGGGCATGACCGGCCTCGCAAGAGAAGCCGGCCTGATTAATTCGCTGGACGTGCAATATCCGGACATCCACCCGGTTGCCCCAGATATTGACGACACTTTTGCAGTTGAGCTTGAGTCAGGGAGTGCATGCCCGCGATTTGTAGGTCGTGTCATCCGCAACATTGACCTCAAGGCGAAAACGCCCCAGTGGATGCAGGAAAAACTCCGCCGTTCAGATATTCGCAGTATTGATCCAGTGGTAGACGTGACCAACTTTGTAATGCTTGAGTTGAATCATCCCATGCATGCTTATGATCTCCAAAAGCTTGTGGGCAGGATTGTGGTTAGGCAGTCAGTAGAGGGTGAAAAGGTGACCTTGCTGGATGGCTCAGAGGTTGAATTGAATGCGGATACGGTATTGATCACTGATGAATCAGGCCCAATCGGTATGGGTGGTGTTATGGGCGGTTTGTCCACCGCTGTGACTGACGGCAGCAGGGACATATTCCTCGAGTGCGCCTTTTTCAATCCCAAATCGATCGCTGGGCGCGCCCGGTCATACGGCATGAACACGGATGCGGCGCATCGCTTTGAGCGTGGGGTGGATTGGCAGGGCCAGATAAATGCCATGGAGCGGGCAACTGCCCTGCTGATTGAGATCGCCGGCGGCGAAGCAGGACCCGTTGTGGATACGGTGTTGGAGGAGCAACTTCCCAGTAGCAAGAAGGTCATGTTGCGTGCGGGCAGGATAAAGCGGTTGCTTGGTGTTGAAATTCCCTGGGTTGATATTGAAGACATGCTTTCAAGGCTTGGCTTTGACCATGATCGTGCTGAGTTTGATGGCAAGGAAGGTTGGTTAGTAAGCGCTCCCTCACATCGATTTGATATAGATATTGAAGCAGATCTTATAGAAGAGATCAGTCGTGTCTTTGGATATAACAACCTTCCGGTGAGAACGCCCGTCACCAGCCTGACAATGACCGCGATGCCAGAGGGCGAACTCACACAGGACCGGATGCGTGATCAGATGATAGCCAGAGGTTACCAGGAGGCGATCACCTACAGTTTTGTTGATCCAGTGTTGCAGGCTGACCTCGACCCGGAATATCAGGCAGTGCCCCTAGCCAACCCCTTGTCTTCGGAAATGTCCGTGATGCGGACTACCCTGTGGACTGGTTTGCTTAAGTCATTGATTTACAACCTGAATCGTCAGCAGGACAGGGTCCGCCTGTTCGAAATGGGGCTTCGTTTCCGCATGGAACCGAATCAGCAGGAACTCACCCTAGAAAATATCACCCAGGAGAAGGTGCTCGCAGGCATTGTTTGTGGAGATCAGAATGCTGAAAACTGGGCTGATCGATCACAAGTTGTTGATTTTTATGATATTAAGGGTGATCTCGAAAGTATTTTTGCGCTTGCTGGAGAACCCGGCAGCTTCAAGTTTGCCACAACCGAGCATGCAGCGCTGCAGAAAGGGCAAAGTGCTGAAATACTTCGCGACGGCAGGAATGTTGGCCATTTGGGGCTACTCAGCCCTGAAATTCAGCAGATACTCGATATTCGCTCACAAGTATATCTTTTTGAACTAAAAATAGACGAACTTATAGCTAAAACCGTTCCAAAGTCGGCGCTATTGTCCCGATACCCGGTGGTCAGAAGGGATATAGCCGTTGTCGTTGATCAGGTGATTAGTGCCCTGGCGATCAGGGATTGCGTCGAATCCGCTGCAGATGATACCTTACAAAACCTAAAGTTGTTTGACGTATATCAGGGCAAAGGCATTGAAACAAATAGAAAAAGTCTTGCTTTGGGCTTGACCTTCCAGCATCCTTCCCGCACTCTTACGGATGAGGAGATAAGCTCCTCAATGGACAAGATTGTTGCTTCTCTTGAGACCGAAGTTGGAGCCAGCTTAAGGATTTGAAACATGAGTGCTTTAACCAAAGCGGAAATGGCTGAAAAGTTGTTTGACGAGTTGGGTTTAAATAAGAGGGAAGCCAAAGAAGTCGTTGAACTCTTTTTTGAGGAAGTGCGTGCCTCATTGGAGGGTAACGAACAGGTTAAGCTGTCGGGTTTTGGTAATTTTGACCTTCGGGATAAGAGCCAGCGACCTGGACGCAACCCCAAGACTGGCGAAGAAATTCCCATCTCAGCCAGACGAGTAGTAACTTTTAGACCAGGCCAGAAGTTGAAGGCCAGAGTAGAGGCATATGCTGGATCCAGATCATAACGCTGAATTACCACCGATACCGGGGAAGCGATACTTCACTATTGGTGAGGTAAGTGGTTTGTGTGCGGTAAAACCGCATGTGCTGCGTTACTGGGAGCAGGAGTTTCCGCAACTGAAGCCTGTAAAACGCCGTGGCAATCGCCGCTACTACCAGCGACAGGACGTCCTCATGATTCGCCAGATCAGATCATTGCTTTACGACCAGGGGTTCACCATTGGTGGTGCCCGGCAAAGACTTTCTGGTGAAGATCAAAAAGAAGATAACACCCAGTACAAGCAACTCATACATCAGACGATCGTTGAGTTGGAAGAAGTGTTGGACGTTCTTAAGTCGTAACAATTAGGTCCCTAAATTCCTGATCGGTCATCTCGCCTGTCCTGAACGTTTAGCAAGGAGTCGAAGCGGAGAAATCTTATGGGTCATCTCGACTGGCGCCCAAAGGGCGGAATGAAGAGATCTCATCCGTTATTTCACTCTTAGTTGCGAACAACAACCTAGATGACAAACCACAAAACCTGGTACAAAATCCTGGCCCATGAAAATCCTTATTACCGGCGCATCTGGTTTTATCGGTCAGCACCTGACCAGGCATCTGATCTCACTTGATCACGAGGTAACGGGGCTGGTGCGATCTGGTTCTGTAGTCGCTGCTGGTGAAGGAGATCAGGTTGAAAATAATAGAAAGAGTGATTTGACCTCGGCACATATCCTTTCTCTTGCCGATATATCAGACATTACTGCAGCACACCTTGATGGAATTGAGTTAGTCATCCACCTGGTCGCAGTTACCCACAAGCCTGGAAGTGACAAGTCAGAGTACTACCGGGTCAACGTAGAGGGGACCCAGCAGTTGCTTGATTCATGTGTCGAAGCTGGCGTGAAAAGGATCATTTACCTTAGTTCCATAAAAGCAATTGGCGAACGCTCAATCCTGCCATTGAAAACGAATAGTACACCGACCCCGGAAGATGACTATGGAAAAACCAAGCTCGAAGCCGAGCGGCTTCTGATTGCCGAAAATAATATTGAAAAGGTGATATTGAGGGTGCCCCTCGTATATGGAAGCGGCGCCAAGGGGAATTTTGCGAGTCTGGTTAAGCTTGTTGGTTCCGGAATCCCGTTGCCATTTGTTTCCATTCACAACAGGCGAAGTTACCTTGGCATTCAAAACCTTTGTGACTTCTTCTCACTTTGTATCGCTTTGGAGAGCCTTCCAACTCATATTTTTCATATTTCTGATGGTCCCTCGGTTTCGCTGGCGGGTCTGGTCAAGTGCCTATATGAAGCCATGGGCAGTCCGTCAAGGTCCTTCTGGGCGCCTAGTTCTTTAGTGGAATTGCTAAGCACTGCGGTATTAGGTCGAACGAGGGCAGAAAAACTGTTTGGTGATCTTGAACTGGATATGCTGGCTACCAGTAAGCACATGGGCTGGGTACCGCGCTATTCTATGCAACAAGGGCTCGCCGAGATGTTTGCCCCTGCGGAGAGACAACCCGTCGAAAATCCTACTGAATCCAGTTAGAATGAGCGGCTTTCGGGGCGTAGCGCACAAACCGTTTGCCGGTCTGCTCGCTTACCACACTGGGGGTGTGGTGGTCGTAGGTTCAAATCCTGCCGTCCCGACCAGTATTGTGATGCCAACCAGTGAAAATCCATGAGCAATAAAAACAAAGTTTTCGGGGTGTCGAATACCGTAACGCTGGTGATGAGTATTTCGCCCGGCGGGGGTTAAGAAAATATGCGGGTGCTTGGTCCTTATGGGCACTTGGTGTTGGGGCGGTAATCTCAGGAGATTTTTCCGGCTGGAATCTTGGCGTCGGACTTGCAGGCTTCGGTGGTTTTCTCGTTGCGCTTGCGGTCATCACAGTGATGTATATTTGTCTTTGTTATTCCATTGCTGAAATGTCCACCGCTTTACCGCATACAGGAGGCGCCTACTCTTTCGGCAGGACCGCAATGGGTCCCTGGGGTGGTTACATCTCAGGTTTGGCCGAGAACATGGAGTACGTGATTACGACGGCGGTTGTTTGCTACTTTGCCGCTGGTTACCTGCAAAATATCTTTGCCACCCCCGATAGTGTTCAACCTTTGTGGTGGCTTGGCCTCTATGTTGTTTTTGTCAGTATCAATATCTACGGTCTGGAGGAATCACTCAAGTTTGTGGTGATCATCACTATGCTTGCGCTCTTTATCCTGACAGTATTTTTTGTTTCGGCGATCCCACTGTTTGATTGGGATTTACTCTGGAATATCGAACCTGATCCTGGCGAAAGCAAGTATTTTCCAAGAGGCTGGATGGGTGTGGGTGCAGCCTTGCCTTTCGCAATATGGCTTTATCTGGCGATTGAACAGCTGCCTCTCACCGCGGAAGAATCCATGGACATTTCGCGCAATATGCCACGCGGTATTCTTTGGGGACTCCTGACACTCATGGTGACTGCTGTGTTGGTCACGTTTTTGAATATGGGCATTGGTGGTGGTGCAGCCTTTTTTGGCTCCCAAACAGAAGAGCCTTTACTAGACGGACTTAGGTTAACCGTTGGCATGAGTAATGCGAAAATACTCGGGCTGGTAGCAGTAGCGGGTCTTGTTGCCAGTTTTCATGCCATTATCTTTGCATTTGGTCGAAAATATTTATTCGCTGAGTCGTGCCGGCTATTTCCCCCATTTTCTATCTCTTACCCTCGGCGAGCGGAAAACCCCACATACGGCGTTGATCACTGGCTCTGCGATAGGTTTCATAGTACTAATGGTCCTCTTTCTTGTTGATCCTAATGGCTCGGGTACCTTCGGGGGTGTTATTCTCAATATGGCGGTCTTCGGTGCCGTGATAGCTTACATGATGCAGATGATTGCTTACCTGATATTGAAGAAACGATTCCAGAATATCTCTCGCCCATTCGTCAGTCCACTGGGCAGTACTGGAGCCACGTTAGCACTCGTCATAGCGATGGTAACCTTGATATTGTTATTTCATAATCCTGATTTCCGTCAGGGCCTGATTGGTGTTGTCATCTGGTTTGTACTGGGACTGATTTATTTTCTTCTATATGGAAGAAAAACGCTGGTCTTCTCGCCGGAAGAAGAATTTGCCATGGAGCAGATGGACGCCAGCGGTGAATTAAATTGAAAGTTCTGCACGTTTATCGAACTTACTTTCCGGATACCCAGGGTGGTGTTCAGGAGGTTGTTAGGCAAATATCCCTCGGTACTTCTGCGCTTGGTGTCAGCAACAGGATATTTGCGCCTAGTACGGAACCACGACCGGCGGTTCTAAATCATCCGGAGGGTGATGTTCATCGGGTTAAACTCAATTTCGAAATTGCTTCCTGTGGGTTTTGTATTACTGGAGTTACCGAGTTCAGGCGCTGCGTTGATTGGGCCGACATAGTTCACTACCATTTCCCCTGGCCATTTGCTGATGCGTTACATTTTTTGGCAAGTGTAAGGAAACCTATGCTGGTAACCTATCATTCTGATGTTATACGGCAGCAAAAACTTCTGACCCTCTATTCACCGTTGATGAGGCGCTTCCTGAAAAGTGCCTCCAGAATTGTCTGCACATCCCCGAACTATCTTGCCAGCAGTAAGGTCCTTGAAACGCTTGGGAAACCCTGTGGCGTCATCCCCATTGGCCTGAACAGTGAATCCTACCCCAGTGTTGTCGAAACTGAGCTGCAACAGCTCCGCCAACAGTATGGAGAGGGGTTTTTCCTGTTTGTGGGATTGCTGCGCTACTACAAAGGTTTGCACACGCTGCTGGACGCGGCTCAACTTACCCAGCAAAAGATAGTGATTGTTGGTGAAGGGCCGCTCGAGAAAGAACTGAAACAAAAAGTAACTAGGCTGGGTTTGGCCAACGTACACTTTGCCGGCTACCTGCCAGATTCTCAGAAGATGGCTCTGCTTGAGCTGTGTCGTGCCCTGGTCTTGCCATGCAACATGAGATCGGAGGCCTTTGGAGTTTGTCTCCTTGAAGCCTCTATGAAAGGAAAGCCTCTGATCTCGGCCGAGGTGGAATCTGGGACGAGTTTTGTCAATATAGATTCAGAGACTGGCATCGTTGTACCTCCCGACAATGAACAGCTACTAGCCGAAGCCATCAACAAATTGGCGGCGGATCCTGAAGAAGCGGAGAGGCTGGGTAAGAATGCAAGAGTCCGTTTTGAAGCAGTCTTTACCAGTAAGCAGATGGCCGAGAGTTACATGGCGGAATACGAGCAGTTGCTTGGATAAACACAGCCTCTCGGTTTTGCATCCCCTGAGCGCTGTCGAAGGGTTTCGCTTTTCCACTAAGCAAACTAGATTTCTCCGTTCCAGCCACTATGTGACTTCTAGTCGAAATGACTATTAGCATGTCATCCTGAGCGAAGCCGAAGGATCTCGCTTTTTAACTAAGCCAACCAGATTTCTCCGTTCCCGCCGAAATAATAAGTTTGATTTCTCGATTTTACTCTTTTGGCTCCAGCCTAAACGAGCTCGCACCACTCATACTGGTTTACCAGTCCCTACAGGTTAATATCAGAGCTCTCCTTGCCAGTTGCCACTAGGCACAAGGCCACTGGCAACCAGAATACGAGCCAGTGAAAATCAACTTTCTCCAGCAGTCTGTTGCCATCAATCATCAGGGTGATGCTGGCGTACAGTAGTGTGCTCAAGGCAAGAACTACTAAGGGTGTGAAGTCCTGCTTCATAACTTCCTTGAAACAGAACGTAATTAGAGAAACCAGTAACAGAACTCCTGCCAGGCCACCATAGTAGAAAGTCGAAAAATAAATGCTGTGCGGGTGGTGGTGAGAGATGTCACCAATTAGAAGCCTGCTGCTGCTTGCAATGCCTTTACCAAAAAATAGGTTTTCCTGGGCTGTATCCTGCATTACCTTCATCCAGATCTCTGGTCTGAAACTCAAAGCCCGATGAAGTACCTCATCCCAATAATCCATCAGCCAGGTTGTGATTACCGTGACGAACAGAACTAAAAAAAAAGTGCCGAGCATCAAGCATTTTTCTCGATGTGTTACTTCTCTTTGCAGAATCACACATGCAGGGATTGAGATAATTAGACCGACCCAGACACTACGTGTTTCTGTAAACAATATGCCCAGCAGTAATATCACAAGGCAGACTGACCACAAGAAACGCATCCAGCTTTTGTGTACAAGTGCCAGGTTTGTACAGATGGTTGCTGCAACACCATAGGAGAGAGCGCCGATGACGGGGTTTCGAAGGCGGCCCAGGGCGTAGAGTCGTTCCTCGATGAGTGGGTGGTAGTCGGGCAGGGAAAAGTACAGGAAGATCGAGTAACAGCATGAGATGGTTGCCGATAGAACCGTCAACACCATCAGCCATTTCAGAAAGTCTGGATACTGGTTGCTGATCACTCCGATGCCCACCACGAAGGCCATGAGCAGAAAGGCGTAGCCGAAATATTTGGCAACCAGAGGCGGACTAGCGTTGTCAGACCAGCTTGACGACAGAACGAGGTAAAAAAGAAAAACTGCGATCAGCGGAATGATGGGGCGACCGAGTGAAAGGAGATAGCCTGGTCGGATGATGATGAAGGGAATGAAGGCAATAGCTGCAAAATAAGTTGGGAAATTGTTGATCTTTCCATTTGCCGCCAGGTAATAGGTGACGATGCTTAGTGCCAGCATGGCGCCCAGCGTTACATTTGCCACCTTGAATAACTTTTCCAGAAAGATAACCAGTCCCCTGATCTGTCAGCTCAGCTGTCACATACAAGCTGCATTATTCTATAATGCGGGCCAGATTCAAACGAGGTGAGATGTTGCTAATAGTCCCTGTCATTCTCTGCGGCGGAGCCGGCTCTAGGCTGTGGCCCTTATCACGCGAACATTTTCCCAAACAGCTCCTATCTTTGGTAGGTGATAGTTCGTTGCTGCAAAATACCGCGAAAAGAGTCCAGAACATCGAAGGCGTACGCCCGCCGGTCCTGGTTTGCAATGAGAATCACCGATTCCTTATTGCGGAGCAATTGCGAGATGCGTCCATAGAAGCAGAGACGATTGTGCTTGAGCCGGTTGGGCGGAATACTGCGCCTGCCGTTGCCCTGGCTGCGCTGCAGGCCGAAGAAAGTGGCGAGAACTCAATCCTGGTCGTATTACCGTCGGATCATGTAATTCCTGGCAGGGAGGCGTTCGAGGCGGCCCTCGGTGCTGCAATTGAGCTTGCCCAGGGAGAACAGCTGGTTACTTTTGGTGTGAAACCAACCGGCCCGGAAACGGGTTATGGCTATATCAAAGCCGGTGCAGAGGCAAAAAGTGGTTGGATGGTCGACGAATTTGTTGAGAAGCCAGATCTTGCTACCGCCGAGAAGTACCTCAGGTCTGGGGACTACTACTGGAACAGTGGTATGTTCGTTTTCAAGGCTTCTCGCTATCTGGTGGAATTGACACGTCAGTGTCCTGGGATAGACCGTTTGGTTCGCGAGGCTTTTTCCCAAAAAACAACCGATGCTGATTTTACCCGTCCTGGCACCAAGGCGTTCACCGAGTGCCCGTCCGATTCAATCGACTACGCCGTGATGGAGGGTGCGGAATCAGCTGCCATGGTACCGCTTGATGCAGGGTGGAGTGATATTGGTTCCTGGGATGCGCTTTGGCAAGTATCCGAAAAGGACAGTGATCAAAACACCTTGCTTGGTGATGTCATCATCGACGATGTTCATGAAAGTTACATCAGGGCCGAGCACAAACTGGTGAGTGTGGTCGGTCTCGACAATGTCGTTGTCGTAGAAACGGCTGATGCCGTGATGATAGTGGCTAAGAGCCATTCACAAAACGTTAAGAATATTGTTACCAGGTTGAAATCAAGTGGCAGAGAAGAGCGGGTTACCCACCGCAAGGTGCATAGGCCCTGGGGCTACTATGAGTCCCTGGACTCGGGTGAGCGTTTTCAGGTAAAGCGCATATGCATCAGCCCGGGTGCGAGACTTTCTTTGCAACAGCATCAGCATCGTGCGGAACACTGGGTAGTCGTGAGCGGAGTCGCAACGGTGACACGAGATGATGAAGTGTTTGATCTTGGCGAAAATGAATCGACATTTATTCCCCTGGGAGCGAAGCATCGGCTTGAAAATTCTGGCAAGGCTCCATTGGAGATCATCGAAGTTCAGTCAGGGGATTATCTGGGTGAAGACGATATTATTCGCTTTGAAGACAGTTATGGTCGGTGACTGGTGAAAAGGCTTTGGCTTTGAACGCGGCGTTACCTCGATCGAAGACGAGGAGCCTTATTTTTCGAATGGCAGGTCAGATCTCTCCACTTCGGTCACTGCGTGACCTCCGGTCGAGATGACCGCGGGTCGTCATTTCGCCTGTCCCGAGTGCATCCGAGGGGACCCCAGACCGCAGTGGAGAGATCTATCCCACATCGACCATAACGGAGAGAAACCTGGCCTGTCATTTCGATCGTAGTGGAGAAATCTAAACGCGGGCTGGGATCTCAAAAACAAGATTCTTCGAGATCCCCAGGCCTTACTTCCTTCGATTCGGTCGTGCGCTCCCCGGTTCGCTCCCTCAGGAAAGGCAGGATAGGCGCTCCGTGTAAATGAAATGATTGCCTGGGTTCCAGTTAGCACTTTCTTTGTTACCGTGAGCTGGCTGTTTCATAACACGAGAAATTGAAGAAAGTTTCATCATTAACAAAGTTCAGGTTGAGCAGTCGTAAATCATCGTCAGAAGCCGCTGATACCACCAGGCTTGCTTCGTCGGTCCAACTGACTCCAACCAAGGTACTTAACTGGTCTCGGTTGAGCCACACCGCTTACTTTGCAGCAAGACCTGATAACATGCACCATCGGCATCATGCAAGGTGCTACTGGTACTCCCGATGGCTGTGGTACCTTGGTTGATGAAGCGTACAAAAGTTTTGTTGGCAGAAGTCGGAGCTTCCACGTTATGAATGGTACCCTACCGCACACAATTGGTGTTTGACGCGAGACCACTCGGACTCCTTAACTTGGTCGTCAGGTCGTAACTCGCGGTGCCTGTCACTTTCAACATTGCAGGTCCCGACCAGGGTTCGGTTGAAAACAGTGTCTCCAGATCAGCCGGGCCCAGGGCCTGGATTGGTGAACTCAACTGCTGCGTTTGAGAGAGGAGGAAATATAAGGATGAGCAATAGTAGGAACTTCGCAAAATCGAGCTTCATCCTAAATATCTCCTAGCTGAACCCAGAAACATAGTTGTTGGTTCATCAAGGCTGCACTTAACGCTCGATAAAATCAATACAACAAATCGTGACTGCACAACTTCAGTGCGTCGTCTTGAGCGGAGGTGTGGAGCGTCTGGGTCGAAAGGTCTTGCTTTAGATTTCTCCACTCCGCCCTTTGGGCTCCCGTCGAAATGACAATTAGATTGTCACTATAGGTTCCAGTCAAAACGACGATCAGGTTGTCATCTTGAGCGGAGGCGATGAGCGCCGTAGTCGAAAGATCCCGCTTCTGTATTGATATGCTGAAAATCAAGAATAGAATGACGCAATATGCATATAATCTATAAACATATCGACATATCTAATTAATTTTGCTTGCTATATGAGACAAAATGACAATAATTGCATAAAGCGACAATCAGCCAGATAGACAACCAAGTAAATGAACCTTCCAGCCGAAATCTATAAGAATCGAACAGATGACTCAGGCAGCCTTATTCCCTGGGATACGCACTCTGTACATGAACTCATTCAGAAAACGTCGCCTGGGCAGACCCTGCGCGCCACAGAGCGTGCCCTTGAGTCCTCCGGGCTGTTACCAGGCACACTGAAATTGCCGGACATTCTGGATGAATTAGGACGGCCAGCGAAAAAGCGGGTCGTTTCAGGCTTTGACGCGGAAGCCAGGCGCAAAAGGTGGTTATCTCTGATCCTGCAGATCCATCACAGCAAAGAGTCCGGTCTCGTCCTATTTGCCAATGATGGCCGTCAGGGTCGTCGCTGGTTGTACCTTGATAATTTGCAGGAAGACCCCCAGGAACTGAGCTTGTCTTTACAATCCCTAGCTGGTGAAAAAAACCTAGTTGTCTGGCCCCATGGTGAGATAACTGCACAGTTAAGAGACATGGTTGCTGATAATGGTTGTCATGACTTCATACTCCCTTCTGGGAAAACACTTAGAATTTCTACGCTCATCTACCAGGAGATTCGAGTTGCTTCCTTGGCTGGACCCGGGGGAAGTACTTTTGCGGGCGATGCTGAACCCAGTCCGGAGAGTTCCAGAGCTGCTGGCAAGGTCATGCAAGGAGGTCATCTATCCCACCTCGATCGCCTGGAAGCCGACAGCATCCATATCATCCGTGAAGTGATGGCGCAGGCGGAAAACCCAGTCATGCTTTACTCGATCGGCAAAGACTCTTCGGTCATGCTGCACCTGGCTAGAAAAGCCTTCTACCCAACCCCGCCACCATTTCCGTTGATGCACGTCGATACCCGTTGGAAGTTTCAAGCCATGTATGCATTTCGGGACAAGATGGCAGAAGAGAGTGGCATGGATCTCATCGTCCATATAAACCCTGAAGGCGTTAATAAGAATATTAACCCCTTCGATCACGGCAGCGCTTTACACACGGATATTATGAAAACCGAAGGCCTGAAACAGGCGCTCGATAAGTATGAATTTGATGTTGCGTTTGGTGGAGCTCGGCGCGATGAGGAGAAAAGCCGCGCCAAGGAACGGGTCTTTTCATTTCGTAACGCAGCGCATCGCTGGGACCCGAAAAATCAGCGGCCAGAGTTGTGGAATCTTTATAACGGCTATAAGACTAAAGGTGAAAGTATCCGCGTATTCCCACTATCAAACTGGACCGAACTCGATATCTGGCAATATATCTATCGCGAACAAATCTCTATCGTCCCACTATATTTTGCAGCCGAACGTCCAGTGGTGGAACGGGACGGCATGCTAATGCTGGTGGATGATGACCGCATCAAGCTTTTTGAGGATGAAAAAATACACCTTAAGCGGGTTCGCTTCAGAACACTCGGCTGTTACCCCTTGACGGGGGCTGTAGAGTCGGATGCTGATGATCTCCCTTCAATCGTTCTGGAACTGCTCAATAGCAGAACCAGTGAGCGTCAGGGCAGGGCAATTGATAGCGATTCCTCCGGTTCAATGGAAAAGAAGAAACAGGAGGGGTACTTTTGAGGCGGCTTGCCCGAAGGGCAAACGCTCTCACCCGGCAGCTTTTTCACGGAGTGAAAATAGCGAGAGGGTTCCCAAGGTGAAGTATCACAATATATGAACACCCAACTAGAAAAAATAGATCAATACCTCGACCAGCAGTCCCACCTGGACCTGCTGCGTTTCATTACCTGTGGCTCCGTGGATGATGGCAAGAGCACGCTTATCGGACGCATGCTCTATGAGGCCCAGCTAATTTTCGAAGACCAGGTCACCTCCCTCAAAAGTGACTCGAAGAAAATGGGCACCCAGGGCGGCGATATCGACTTTGCGTTGCTGGTGGATGGTCTTGCAGCTGAAAGAGAGCAGGGCATCACCATCGATGTCGCTTATCGTTTTTTCAATA
>PVBE010847166.1_pt1 | contig 12959 bp, 7 predicted proteins | sample 1631181 | NCBI WGS metagenome assembly PVBE01 (sample SAMN08397723, study PRJNA350692) | Marine metagenome, whole genome shotgun sequencing project. | isolation source: water | place: Pacific Ocean | collected 2012-04
CCCTCACCTCCTACGAGCATCTCTAGAGAAGACGCTCGCGCAGACATCGAAGCGTTTGGAGCGGGGCTCAAGGATCAGTTCGCTTACTTGGGGCTCGGTGAGGTCGACCTTGACCGTGAGCTGGCTCAGATACGTGAAGGCATCGACGGAGGCCAAGTCGACATCCTGGAGCTGCGCCTCGAGCTGCATCGACTCCTCATGCGCTTTGGTGATGGACACGCTCAGGTCCGCTCGAACCTCCCTCTTGGTCAGCGCGGTGACAAGTACCTGCCCTTCTTGCTCGTCGAGGCGGAGGGCGGCGTCGTCGCGGTGCTCCCTGATCGCTCGGCCTTGGTCGAGCCGGCCGCACCCTTCGTCCGATCGATCGACGGTAAGACGATGAACGAATGGATTGAACTGGCGCGACCCTATGTCGCGAACGGCAGCCCGCAGCTTGTCCGCCGACGCGCCCTCGGCGACATGCGCGAGATCGACTGGGTGCGCCGCGTCCTCGGGGAAGAGACAGGCGCGCCGCTCAAGGTGACGTTCTCGACGGAGGATGGGAGCGAGACGGTGGAGCGAGAGCTCGAGCTCTCATCGCGCCGACCTACCTATGGCGATTGGCCGCGCTCACAGAGCGAGCTCCTCGAAGGGGACATCGGCTATCTGCGCATCGCCCAGATGAATGGGGATGTCGACTCTCTGCATGAGGCGATGGAGGAGTTCGTCGACACCGAGGGGCTCATCGTCGACGTGCGCGGCAACGGCGGCGGGACGCGCGAGCTCCTGCTCGCGCTGGGTGGATACTTGATCGGTCCCAAGGAGCCTGCGGTCGTCGGCAACATCGCTCAGTACCGCCTCTCGGAGCGCTTTGATGAGGATCACTTGGAGGCACGCTACATGCACCGGCCTGATTGGGATGGGTGGAACGACCGGCAGCGCGAGGCTATCGAAGCTGCTGCTGCTACTTTCAAACCGGAGTGGCAGCCGGTGGGTGAGTTCAGCGAGTGGCACTATCTCGTCATGGACCGCACCGGTCACCCGGCAGAGTATTTCTACGACCTGCCGGTCGTGGTGCTCTCCGACTCGGGCTGCTTCAGCGCTACGGACATCTTCCTCGGTGCTGTTGAGCTTCTCCCACGCGTGACTCTGCTTGGCGCTGCTAGCTCTGGCGGCAGCGCGCGCTCGCAGTCTTTCCGACTGCCAAAGACAGGGTTTGAGGTGCGCTGCGCTTCGATGGCGTCCTTCCGTCCGGACGGCAGGCTCTATGACGGCCGGGGCATCGAGGTCGACGTCGAGGTGCTCCCTGCCCCAGAAGATTTCCTGCGGGCTGGTGGTGACGCTCAGCTCAAAGCAGCGCTTGAGTCATTCTGAGCCGAGAGCAAAGACGTTGACTAACGCTGAGAGATCATGATCGCTCAGCCCCATTCGGTGTCCCTCTTGAAAGACCGCCTGTACGGCGTCTTGAAGGAGGAGGTCAGTCTTTAGCGTCTCTGCGACGGAGAGCACCGCTTGATGCCCTTCGCCCCAGGCGCTGATGGAGGCTTCGGTCTCTTCGGTGAGTCCATCGCGGATGACGTTGATGAGCCGTGCTTGCTCATTCTTGATGATCGTGTTGCTGCCCTCGAAGAGCTCTTTGAAGAGATCGAGGGAGACGCCACCTGCTTGGCAGATCGCGACGCCGTTAATGAGTCCGACGAGGGAGGTCACCATTCCAGAGATCAGGGCTCTGCTCAGGACCGCGGGCTGTCGGATGTCTTCTCCGAGGTTTGTCCACGTCGGCGCGAGGACGCGAAGGAGCGGATCACACTCTTCGAGCACTTCAGCTGCACCTGACATCAGGAGAGATCCATCTTCTGTGCCGAGCTGGCTCGGATAGCACAGCACCGCTCCGTCAGCGAGACGACCGCCGTGCTCCTTTATGAGCGAGGCGTGACCTTCTACATCCTCGATCGTGCCGGTCGTCAGCTGGATGATGCAGGTGTCGTTGAAGTGAGCAGCGAGGTCGTGCTCTTCGATGATCTTCTGCCAGGCAGAGTAGGTGGAGAGGCAGACGACGACGTGCGTGTTGGCATCGAGCGCCTCTTTAGGCCCATCACAAGCGATGGCTCCGCTGGAGACGAGCGCGTCGACCTTTTCGCGGGAGCGATTCCAAACCGAGACCCGACATCCGCTCTGGAGGAAGGCGCGGGCGATGCCGGACCCCATGGAGCCGAGGCCGACGACGGAGACTCCTTGGGTGGGCTGAGGTGTGTCGTTCATCTCAGCTCTTGGCGTGGACGTCGGCGCTGTACTCCTCGAGCACCTGGCTCATGATCGCCACGTCGCTCTCGAAGGTCTCGGGCAAGAGGGGCCCGAAGGAGAAGCGGAACCAGGACTCGTAGGGGGTGACGTACCCCGGGTCCTTCGAGTGCGGACGGGCCATGTCGCAGTCGATGCCGGCGAGGATGGCGGCGCCGTGCTTGAAGAGCCTGCGGTTCAGCTCGGCTGCGTTCATGCCATCAGGCAGCTGCAGCCAGTGATAGAAGCCCCCGTCACCGGTGGCGACGCGGAGCCCCATCTCCTTGAAGGCCGCGCCATAGCGCTCGCGCTGCATGTCGTAGTGCTTCACCACCGCCTCCCGCGCCTCTGCCACGCGCCCAGGCTCGAGCAGCTCGACGGCATAGAGCTGGGACGGGTGGCTCACGCCGCCCATGCCGAAGCTCGAGAAGTTGGAGAGCACCTCGATGTTGTGCTTGCTGGCGATGATCCAGCCGATGCGGATGCCAGGGCACTGGAGGCCCTTGGTGCAGGCGCCCGAGAGGAAGACGTTGCTGTTGTCGAGGTCCTTGACGTAGCGGATGCCGCTGACGCCCTGGGAGTGGTGGAACATCTCGTAGGCCTCGTCGAGCAGGATGCCGCTCTTCGACTGCTCGGCCATCGACATGAGCTCCTCTAGCTCGGCGCCCGCCCGCGTGTGACCCGTCGGGTTGCCCGGGTTGGAGATGACGGGCAAGAGGTGCTTCTCGGGGTCGAGCCCATCGCGGTCGAAGTACGCCGAGTTGGGCGGGTGGAAGCCGTTCTCCTCGTTCGATGGGACGACCGTCCATTGAGTCCCCGTCTGCGTCAAGATGTCGAGGTAGGCTGGCCACTCGGCGTTCGCGATTCGCACCTCGACGTGCTCTTTCAAGAAGGCGAGCACGGAGAAGATGCCGGGTCGGCCGCCGCCGAACACCATCACGTTCTCAGGGGTGATGCTCGAGCCATAGAAGTCGTTGTAGTGGCGGACGATCGCCTCTCGGAGGAGGGGGTGCCCCCAGGCCTTCGGGTAGAAGCGGTCCTCCCAGCTCACCTTGACCTGATCGGGCAGCGGCGGGCCGCCATCCAGCTGCGTCGTCAGCGGGAACCCTTGAGACCAGGGGTGCGTGCCCTCGGTCCCCATGAACTGGCCGAAGCTGTCCTGGAAGGCATACAGCGTCTCGTAGATGCCCATCGGCGGACAATTATCCGACAGGAAGGAGTCTCGGTTCATGGGGTAAGTGGATGTGTTGTGGAGCCGTACATCGCCTGGGTGAAGATCTGTCAGAGGTTACTGTAACCGCTGAAGTGCTCCTAAGGCCCAGGCCGATGGGGGAAGCGCTCGCACGAGAGTCGAGCACACATCAGCCAGTCACTGGAACCAGCGCAGGAGCTGACTCGGGCTATGAGGCCCAGGTGATCTCGTAGCCGTTCGTGGTGTTGAAGTTGGAGCCGCATGAGAAGCCGTTGTCGCGATACCAGACTTGGTACCGACGGACGTCGCCGGCGGAGACACCGCCTCTCGTCGCGACAGGGACCGTAGTGACAGCTTGTCCGCTTGCGCCAGGGGTCCTGACCTCAAGACGGACCACGCTGCCGCCAGCGCAGCGAAGGCCGTCACCAAAGATGATCCCGTTGCCGCCGTTGACGCGGTTCTCAGCTTGGTAAAAGAGGCAAGGCTGACCAGAGAAGCCTCCGTCTAGCTTGAGGACGAGGTCAAGAGCAGCGACGCTCGCCGAACCGGAGGCGTCGAGGAGCGCGCCCGCACCGCTTGAATTTCCACAGCCCGAGGTGCCGTCGCCGCCGTTGCCGCAGGGACAAGACGCCACGTAACCAGGGCAGTATGCGTCTCCGGGGGAGGGGCTGGTCAGGATCGTGTGGCCGTTGTCGTAGACGCGCACGTAGTCGATGCGGTACTCAGCAGGCAGCGGCGCCGTGATTCCGCTCGGCGACAAGATCCCGGTGAAGTTCCCGCCGACGGCGAGGTTGAGGAGGAAGAAGTGCGGCGCGTGGAACTCTTCGCCCCCGAAGCTCTGCGGATTGTCGATGTCCATCACCCAGATCTGTTGGCCATCGACAAAGGTCTTGATCGACCACGGGGTCCACTCCATCCGCCAGATATGGAAGCCGTTGTCCAGGTCCGCGGCTGTGTCGAGGTGCTGGCCATAGCCCGCGTAGCTCCCGCCATCGTCCCAGTGCGCCGTCGAGTAGACCCGACGGTTGATCACGCCGGCGGAGATCGCCGCGCCTGCGCCCATCTCCAGGACGTCGATCTCTCCACAGTGCGGCCAGCCAGCGCTCGAGAAGTTGTTTCCCAAGGTCCAAAACGCAGGCCAGAGCCCGTTACCGAGGTCAGGGATCTTGATGCGTGCCTCGACCGTCCCGTACTGGAACGTGACCTTGTCTTGCGTCTTGATCCGCCCCGAGGTGAAGGTGCCGTTCCACTCTTGCCGAGCGGTGATCACGAGGTGTCCACCTTCAAGGCGCACGTTCTCCGGTGCGTTCGTGTAGTTCTGTAATTCCTGGTTGCCCCAACCCCAGTTGCCGAAGTCATACGACCAGACAGTTGGATTTGGCGCGGTCCCGTGGTTGAACTCCTCGCTCCAGAGCTGCGCTGCCTCTGCCGTGTTGCTGGCGAGACCGAGAGCCCAGAGAGCGAGAGTGGCGATGCGAGTGAGAGCTTTCATGCTTAGAGGTGGGTCAATACGAGCGCGATGGCGAAGCTGGAGATCATGAGAGAGGCCCGAGACAAATCATTTGGTCTGGGTCCGTATTCCAGGCTACACGATCCCCTGAAATCGGGGCTGAGCGATCGCGCGGAGGGCAGGTATCGCTCTCGAGCTCTCCAGGAGCGCCCCGACAAAGGCGACGCTTAGATCAAGGTAGCGCTCGCTCGATTATGAGGGTGTATCGGACCTAGGGACGCGACAGCTCGTGCCCCGCGGCGCTCAGCTGTTCGAACGCGTATGCGTCGAGGGCCGTCGTCAGCTCCTCGGGGGTGAGCCCCAGGACGGAGCGGTACGCGGCGTCTTGATCTCCTCCGTTCGACATCAAGAGCGGGATGAGCTGATCGAAGAGCGCCTCGTCCCCGTAGGTCCCGACGATGTACTCGCCGGCGAGGAACCCGAGGGTGTAGATGCGGGGCCACTCGATCGCGTCCCCGTGGTACTCGCCGCCGGTCGCGAGCAGCGGGTGAGCGTAGGAGGTCAGCTTCGCGCGCTGCGGGCTCCTTCGCTCGAAGACGGCCTCCCGCCACTCGTCCTCTGACTCTCCACGCACGGCCACCGCGTAGGCATAGGCCGCCATGCGCGCAGCGCCCACCTCGAGGAGGACGGGGACGAAGGGCGTGTAGCCCTCGCCTGTGAGCTCGCTCATGAGCAGCCCATGGGTGGCGTGGCCCATCTCATAGACGAAGTGGAGCTCCCAGCCCATCGCGTCCAAAAGCTCACCCGCTCCCTCCCGAGTGAAGGCGGCTAGGGGCGGCTCGCCGCGCCCGGGGTCGACCGCGGGACCCCAGGGCCTCGCGAAGAGGATCGACTCACCCTTTTGCCAGCCGCTGCCCGCGTTCAGGCCGCCGTCCTGCTCGCAGAGGTACGCCTCGCGATGCCCCGACATCGCCTCCTGCACGTCCAGGCACCAGCTCTTGTCGAGGGAGAACACGGCACGGATCCGGCCCGGGCCCTGGCCGGCATAGGGGCCATACATCCGCAAGCCGTCGTCGAGGACGCCGCGGATCCAAGTCGTCGCAGAGGGGTGAACGCCGGGGGAGACTTGGAGCTCGATGCTCACCGCCTCGTTCGGCGCGTTCCTGTTCCAGCGGGCGAGCATGTTGGCGAGCGCGGCCTCGCGTACCCCCAGCTCCTCCTGGGGCGTCGGAGCGGCACCAGGCGCGGTGGGTCGGCTCGCTCCGTTCTCGGGGCCGAGGCAACCAGCCCCGACCTCATCGAGGTGCTGCAGGTCGTAGCCCAGGGTGACCAGGTCGGTGACCACCGAGAAGGGGAGGTCGAGGAGAAAGAGGGGGAGGAACCAGGGCGAGTAGAGGAAGTCGAAGGCGTTGGCGGGTTCGTCCTCTGGCTTGCCATCGATCGCGTGCTTCAGCATGCCCAGATCCGCGTAGGTCGCCCCGAAGGGGTAGGTGTGGCCGTTGTCGTACTTCGCCATCGAGGCGCAGCCGGAGGACACGATGAGCAGGATGATGGCCAATGAACGCCCGATCCCCATGGGGAGTGGGGGGCCGAAGCGGATCACTCCTGCTCCCGCAGCCGGTACGGATCGTCGAGCCGCTCCATCTCTTCGAGGAGGAGCGTTTCTATCTGCGCGAAGCGCGCTTCGCTGGTGGTCAGGCATGGTCTTGGGGGGGCAGCCGAGGCCCGTGGAGTCCCTCCTCGGGTGGCGCCAGGATTCTAGAAGCACCGACGCCAAACTCAACCTCCGCTGCGCGCCAAGGCCCGCACGCCGTCGAGGACGCCGCGGATCCAAGTTGGCGCGGAGGGGTGAACGCCGGGGGAGGTCTGGAGCTCTATGGACACCGCCTCGTTCGGCACGTTCCTGTTCCAGCGGGCGAGCATGGAGGCGAGGGCGGTCTCGCGCACCTCCGTCTCTTCCTGACCTAACGTCGCTGCTCCGCTCTCGGGGCCGAGGCAAGCGGCGAAGAGAGAGGTCGCGAGGCAGAGGATGAAGAGACATCGCATGCCGGAGGATACTTCGATTCCAGCTCCAAAACAGAGCGGATCACCCCTCGACAGCGAGCGCTCTGAGCTCAGGGCGTCCAGGTGATCTCGTAGCCGTTGGTGAGGTTGAAGCCGCTGTTGCAGGGGGAGCCTCCAGTGTCGCGGTACCAGAGCTGGTAGCGCTTCGTGTCGCCGACGCTGACGCCGCCCCTGCTCGCGATGGAGATCGAGGTCGCGGAGGTGCCAAAGCTTGAGAACTGGACCTCTAGTCGGATGACCTCGTTACCTGCGCAACGCAGGCCGTCGCCGAAGGGGTTGCCGAGGCCGCCGTTCACAGCGTTGTTGCCCTGGAAATAGAGCCCCGGGCCAGAGGTCAGGCCGCTCGCCTCCAAGACGAGGTCGTCGGCGAGGACGCTGTTCGAGCCCGAAGCACTGAGCAGTCCACCGGAGCCGGTGTCATTCGCGCAGCCCTCTCCAGCGCTCCCTAGGTTGCCGCAGGGACAAGCGGTGCCTGTTCCGTCGCCGAAGCAGAAGGAGGTGCCGGGGTTGAGGCCGACATCATAGAGATAGGCGGAGCCAGGACCAGGCGTTGCCTGCATCGTGTCCAGGGGTTCACCAACGATGACCGTTCCTCCACTGAGGGCGACAGAATAACCGAAGTAGTCATATTCGACGCCGTCACTCGCGTGGAGTATCTCGAACTCAATGGGAACGATCGGATTGGAGATGTCGAAGAGGTATGTGGATCCAGTCTCAACGCTGTTGTGGTTGCTTCGCGGTGCACCGACGATCGCCGTGTTACCGCTGATGTTGACCGCTACGCCAAATTCGTCATAAGGCGTTCCATTACTCGGCAGGAGCTTTGCGAGCTCTGCTCCCGTGATGGTGTCGAAGAGGTATGCGGAGCCGGAGCCATCTCCGTTGGAGCCGGCACCGAATGCTCCGACGATGGTTGTGTTGCCGTTGATGGCGACGGAGTGACCGAACCGTTCATAGCTCGCGCCGTCACTCGGCAGGAGCTTTGCGATCTGTGCTCCAGTGGCGGTGTTAAAGAGGTATGCGGAGCCGGAATAATCACCGTTGTCTTTGTCAAAAGGTGCCCCGACGATGGCCGTGTCGCCGCTGACGGCGACTGACGAACCAAATTCGGCTCCGGTAGCCCCGTCATTCGCAGTGAACTTTGCGAGCTGGATTGGAGCGCTCGGATTGGAGATGTCGAAGAGGTAAGCGCAGCCAAACCCATCGCCAACTTGCTGACCTCCGCCTCTATATGCCCCAACGATGACCTTGTCCCCGCTGACAGCGACGGAGTAGCCAAAGTCGTCACCGTTCACGCCATCACTCGCCAGGAGCTTTGCTATGGGCGTGTTCGTGCTAGAAGTGGTTGTGTCAAAGAGGTAGACGCACCCCGTAGAATCATTGAGTTGCCCGATGCCAGGACCAGCGGGGGCTCCGGCGAGTGCGATGTCCTCGGTGATGGCGACGGACCATCCGAAGTTGTGGTTTGCCAATCCTTCCCACGCAGTCAGCTTCGCGAGCTGTGTTCCGTTCGTGGTGTCGAAGAGGTAGGCGGAGCCGGAATTAGTGGCGGCGAAACCGTTGTCGTCCGCGGGTGCTCCGACGATGGCCGTGTTGCCTCTGATCGCGACGGAAGCGCCGAACCAGTCATCGTCGTGACCGTCTCCCGCCAAGAGCTTGATCTCTTCTATAGGCGTGGGAACTGAGATGTCTAGGAGATATGCGGATCCGGACCAGTCTCCGTTAGCGTTGTCACCTACTGCTCCGATGATGGCCGCGTTACCGCTGATGGCGACTGAGTAGCCGAAAAAGTCACTGTTCGTACCGTCGCTCGCTTGGAGCTTGAACTCTTCTGTCGGTAGGTTTGGGTCGGAGATGTCGAAGATGTAGGCGGAGCCGGAGTCAGTGACATTGCCGTCGCCGCTGTAAGCTCCGACGATCACTGTGGTGTCGCTGATGGCGACGGATACACCGAAGTAGTCATCGAAATGATCGTCACTTGCTATGAGCTGTGCGGTCTGTGTCCCGGTGGTGGTGTCGAAGAGGTAGGCGGAGCCGCCAAGAGACCCCTGGACTGCCCCGACGATCGCGGTCGTGCCGTTGACGGCTACGGACCAGCCGAATTGGTCAGCCCACCCGCCGTCACCTTCGAGCATCGCGATCTCGGTGGGCGCGCTGGGGTTGGAGATGTCGAAGAGATATGCGGAGCCGGAGAATAAGTCGGAGGGGCTGGCAAATGGAGCCCCGACGATGGCGGTGGTGCCGCTGATCGCGACGGACCAGCCGAACTCGGCACCGCCCGTGCCGTCGCTCGCTCCGAGCTTTGCGATCTCGAGGGGAGTGTTCGGGTTGGAGATGTCGAAGATGTACGCGGAGCCGTTGCTGTCGTCGAGGCTTGCCCCGACGATGGCGAGTGTGCCGCTGATGGCGACGGAGTAGCCGAAGTTGCTACCGCCCGCGCCGTCACTCGCTGTGAGCTTCGCGATCTGTGTCCCGGTAGTGGTGTCGAAGAGATAAGCGGAGCCGGAGTCAGCGCCGTTGCCGTCGCCACGGGATGCACCGATGATGGCCGTAGTCCCGCTGATGGCGACGGAGCAGCCGAAGTTGTCATTGCCTGCGCCGTCACTTGCCAGGAGCTTCGCGATCTGTGTTTCTGAGGCTGTATCGAAGAGGTAGGCAGAGCCGGAGTCAACGCCGTTGTCGTCGTCAGATTTGGCTCCGACGATGACGGTGGTTCCGCTGAATGCAACTGACTCGCCGAAGCGGTCATATGCGGAACCGTCACTGGCCAGTAGCTTGCTCTCTTGTGCAGAGACGAGGGGAGAGAGGAGGGCGAGGCTGAGAGCTGGGATGAGGGGAAGTTTCATATCCTCATCCTAGCACCGGATCTCAATCGGGTGATTAGGGCCCTCTTGGCGCTCTTCTCAGGGCGTCTCGCTTGATCAGCGCGCGGAGTTGCCGAGGATCAAGGACAGAAGGTGACCTCGAGACCGTCGGTGAGGTTGAAGCCGGAGCTTATTAAGGGCAGAAGGTCAATCTCAGGGAAGACGAGAGGTTGTGTCCCGCTCCTCCAGAGCTGGGGTCTCGGTACCAGAGCTGGAAATGCCAGGTGGATCCCGGCGTCACGGTCGCAGGCCCGGCGCCCAAAGGTTCGGACTGGTAGTCCAAGAGGTACTCGGTGGTTCCGAAGAGGTCGAAGGAGATCGGGGGGCGGAGGCGACGGACGGGAGCTCCTCCAACGCAGCGCAGCCCGTCTCCCAAGGGGAGAGAGATGGAGTCAGGTCCGTAGAAGAAGACCCCTGGCTGTCCCGGGACGCCGCCCCAGCCGAGCAGCCTGGCGCTCAGTGACGAGAGAGAGGTCCCTCCGCTGAGGGAGAGTTGGACCCCTCCACCAGCCGTGTTGGCCGTCGCCTCACAACCCACCGAGATCTCACCGGCGCAGTCCGCTCCCTCCGTGATCCAATCGAGCGAGGTGTGGGCGAGGGCGATGGTCTGGTAGCCATCCCTCTCAAAGAAGCACCCGATCTCTTCCCCCGGGAGGATCGTGAGGCAGGAGTAGGCGTAGCCTCCTGCGTAGAGCAGGCGGCTCTCACTCCAGGTCTGCCCCTCGTCGTAAGAGAGGTGGATCGTCCCCTGGGATCGAGAGCTCTGGGAGTTCGGCCCTGCGTAGAGGATGCGCGATTCCGCGTAGCCGTCCAGAGTCGAGGTCAGCCTGAACACGCTCGCCATGCACTGAGGTTCGATGAGCTGGAGCTCGTCCTGCAAGGGAGACCAGGTGAGCCCTCCGTCATCACTGTGTGCGACCTTTCGGTGGTGGGTGCCGCTCACTGAGCGTGCATTCAACATGAGGCGTCCATCACTGAGCTCGACCATCTGGACCTCGTTGCCTCGTCCCGGACTCTGAGCAGGGCTCGCGACGTTTCCGTAGCTCCATGTGTCTCCGCCGTCGTCGCTGAAGGCCGCGTAGACATCCCAAGCGCCCGAGATCCCTTGGTTGAAGGGGATGATGATGCGACCCGCATGAGGGGATCGACGCTTCTGTATCCCCACGCCAGGGCCGCCCGCGATGCTCCTCGCCTCGTAGCGCTTCACCTGGGTCGTGATCTCTTCAGGGGCAGACCAGCTCAAGCCGTCATCATCGGACCGCACCACATAACACCGACAGACATCCCAGTCGGTGTAGCCGTCACCTACGCAGGACTCGTGGCAGCCCTCTGGGTAGCGCTGGTACATCAGGAGGATCCTGCCCGCGTGCACACCACCCTCCACCTCCACGACGCAGGGGTTGTTGAGGGAGTTGCCGCCGTCATCGACGATCGTCACGACGGGTCCGAAGGTGTGGCCACCGTCGGTGCTGCGACACATCACCATGTCGTTCTGGGCGTGGTCGCTCATGCTCGTGCGCCCCTCGGCGAAGGCGAGCACGGTCCCTAGGCGGGTGGTGCAGATCGCAGGGATCCGATACTGGGGGTATCCCCCCTGGCCGCTCGTGAACACGGTGACGAGCTCCGGCTGCTCGGGTGGCTCTGTCACCGGATGCTTGGCGAGCAGGTACCCCTCGACGGAGAGCCGGTCGGCGTCGGAGAGGTCTGTGTCGTAGACGAGGAGCTCTGCGATGTCCCCGTTGAAGCGGTTGGACGTCGTGTAGCGGGCACCCACGACCATCCCGGCCATCGGGTCCATCCCGAGGAAGCCCTCTTGGATCAAGTCTCCATTCACCCAGTGTCGCTGGTGTCCCTCCGTGAAAGAGACGCAGTGCACCTGGAACGTCTCGAGGTCGACTTGGGGACCCCCGACCACGTCCTGGCCGGTGAAGAGCACCCACTGGTTCAGGAGGTTGCTCTGCCCGGTGAAGACAGCGTTCCTCCCGCTGGAGCTCGAGCCGTCGAACACATACCCACCATCCGAAACGTGCGTCTCGCAGACGAAGAACACGGTCTTCGATCCGTTGAGCACGCCAAATTGAGAGGATGTCCCCCAGATGTAGTCATCTCCATCGAACTCAAGGGCGGGGTAGCCGTTCGCGATCGCGTCCCTCCACTCCGGTCGATTGGAAGAGCTCGCCGAGGTCTGGTTGAGCGCGTGGCCGTTGCCCGTCAGGTCGTCCCATGAGCTGACAGGATCTCCTTCATTGGGTTGGCCGCCACCATTGATCCCCTCTGCAGCATCGAACCAAGAGTGGAAGCCGGGAAAGGAAGGATCAGGGTTCCCCTCTGAGTCGAGGATCGACCCCTGCTCCAACGCTGCGGTCGGAGAGACCGCGGCGCAAAGCACGAGCAGGAGCACACCCAGAGTCATACGGGGATCCTACGTAATGAACGTGGAGACCTCCTAGGCTTGCCAGACGACCTCGAGGCCGTTCGTCAAGTTGAAGTTGGCTCCGCAAGGAGACGTGTTGGGGTCTCGGTACCAGAGCTGATAACGGAAGACGGACCCTGAGACCGCGCCGCCTTTAACCGAGATGCTGAGAGAGGTCGAGCTCTCTCCTCCGCCGCCTGCGGCCGCGACCTGGAGGCGGATCACTCCTCCTCCTGCGCAGCGGATCCCGTCACCGAAGGGGGTGCCGGCGCCGCCGTTGATGGCGTTGTTGGCCTGGAAGTAGAGACCGGGCTGTCCGCTGACGAGCCCGCTCCCGGAGAGGACGAGCGAGTCGAGAGAGACGCTCGCCGCCCCCGATCCAACAAGGACGCCGCCGTTGCCGGTGCCGTTCGCGCATCCACCTCCGTTGGTGGAGTTGTTCCCGCAGGGGCAAGGAGTCGCGACTCCATCACCCGTGCAGAACGAGATCCCGGGATTGGATGAGTAGGTGGCTGCGAGGTACCCCTCGATCGAGGCGATGTCGGCAGCGCTCAGGACGCCTTCGTAGACGAGGCACTCGGCGATGAGGCCGTTCCACCCGTTCGCGACTTTCACTCGAGCGCCCATCACGAATCCGTTCAGGGTCGCGGAGGGGTCTGCGCCGGACGCAGAGAGGGCCCCGTTGATGTAGTGGTCTTGGCTGTTCGTGTCGAAGAC
>PVBE012147385.1_pt1 | contig 12959 bp, 12 predicted proteins | sample 1631181 | NCBI WGS metagenome assembly PVBE01 (sample SAMN08397723, study PRJNA350692) | Marine metagenome, whole genome shotgun sequencing project. | isolation source: water | place: Pacific Ocean | collected 2012-04
CACATGAGACATAGAGTTTGCGAAAATTGTGGCACATATAAAGGCAAGGAATTCATAGATGTATTGGCAAAACTCACTAAAAAAGAGCGAAAAATAAGGGAAAAAGAATTAGCTTCCAAAGAAGAAGAAAGTACCTCCGGTGGTCCACTTGACCCTGCAAAACTATCGGATAAGCAATAGTTTGGATTTCCACACACATTTTTAGCGCCAGAGTGATATAATTCTGGTGTTCTTTAAATTTATGGCGAATCGGCACCTTTCCAGAAGTATAGTTCTCCAGTCCCTGTTCGAGCAGGATTTTAATACGTATGGGACAGTAGAATTTAAAGAAGCACTGAGGCGTAATATTGAAGAATTTGCTCCCGGAGCTGGAGACGAAGAATATATACGTTCACTTTCTGACGGGGTCTCAAAAAAACAAAAAAAGATAGACGACATAATTACCAAAGCAGCTCCCGATTGGCCAATCGAGAAAATTTCCATTATTGATCGCAACGTACTTAGAATAGGATTGCAAGAGCTTTTATTTGGAGATAGAGATCAAGTACCACCGAAAGTTGCTATAAACGAAGCTATAGAACTTGCGAAAGCATTTGGAGGAGAAAACAGTGGTAAATTTGTAAATGGTGTTCTCGGAACAATATATAAAGAGATAGGTGAACCGGGGAAAAATGACACATCTCCACATAAAGAAACTGACCCTAAAAAAATGCCAAAAGAATTTTTAGGCGGGGCATTGGTTTTTCGTTTTGATGATAAAAATATATATTTGGCATTTGTTCATGACGTGTTTGGATACTGGACCCTCTCAAAAGGACACGTAGAAGAAGGAGAAGAACCTAAAGAGGGAACGATTCGTGAAATAAAGGAAGAACTAGGAGTCGATATAGAAATACTTGCCACAATCGGCGAGAATGAATACACTGCTTCAGACCCAGAAAAGGGGAAGATTAGGAAACATGTATATTATTATTTAGCAAAAACTAATGACAAAAAGCTCCAACTCGAAAAAGGTGGAGGGCTTGATGATGCGAGATGGTTTGCACTTTCAGAGGTGGGGGACCTAAAAACATACGGAGACATGTTGCCAATAATCACTAAAGGAATAGAGGAAATAGCCAAATACCAACCATGAACCCATTAGAATTTGAAGAAAAAATTGGAATTACATTTACAAATAAAGATTTATTGAAACAAGCGTTTATACACCGCTCTTTTTTAAATGAGAATCCAAGTGAAACGCTTCCACATAATGAACGCCTCGAATACTTAGGAGATGCAGTACTTGAACTTGTAGTAAGTGAATTTCTTTTTTCAGAATTACCGGATGTCCATGAAGGAGAGTTAACTGCAATTAGAGCAGCGCTTGTGAATACGCGCTCTTTGGCAGGCATTGCCGACGAGCTTCAAATGGACTCATATCTGCTCCTTTCAAAAGGTGAGGCAAATTCAAGCGGGCGTGCGCGTCAATATATGCTTGCAAATACATTTGAATCTTTTGTTGGTGCCTTGTTTCTTGATCAGGGCATAGATGCTGCACGAGCCTTCATAAAGAAACAACTTTTCCCAAAGCTACCAAACATTCTCGAAAATAAAACTTGGCAAGATGCAAAGAGTCTTTTTCAGGAAAAGGCACAAGAAGCTGACGGCATCACTCCGCGGTACGAGGTTCTTGCCGAAGAAGGACCAGACCACAACAAACATTTTGTTGTTGGTGTGTTTTTGAATGAGAAAAAAGTAGCAGAAGGTTCGGGATATTCAAAACAAGACGCTGAACAAGATACTGCTAGAAATGCTTTAGAAATACGTGGTTGGAGTAGCTAGATTTATATGTATTTGAAGCGACTTGAATTGAATGGGTTTAAATCATTTGCAAAAAAAACAACGCTACTTTTTGATACTCCTATAACAGGTATTGTTGGCCCGAATGGGTCTGGCAAGTCAAACGTTGCAGAAGCTTTCCGTTGGAGTCTTGGAGAACAATCTATGAAGTCTCTCAGAGGAAAACGTGGCGAAGACCTTATTTTTAATGGCTCACGAACCCTTCCTCGTATGAACAGGGCGGGGGTGACGCTTGTTTTTGATAACACAAAAAGGCAATTTGATATTGAGTTTTCAGATGTTTCAATTACTCGTGAAGTATATAGGGATGGGACCAATTCATATGGGTTAAATGATTCAAAAGTAAGACTCAGAGACATTATAGAATTACTTTCACAAGTGTCTCTTGGCGCTTCAAGCCACCATATTATTAGCCAAAACGAAGCCGATAGAATTCTTTCTGCCACAGCAAAAGTGCGTAAAATGATGATTGAAGATGCGCTGGGACTTCGAATATATCATTGGAAAATTTCCGAGAGCGAAAGAAAGTTAGAGAAAACAAAAGAAAATATTAAAGAGGCTAGCTCACTTCGACGCGAAATTAGCGGGCATCTGCGGTTTCTCTCAAAAGAGGCAGAAAAAATTGAAAAGGCGAAAGATTTAAAAACGTCACTTCTTAAATTATATGAGAAATATATTGGTCCTGAGAAAGCTTATATTGATAAAGAACGAGGGGCCATAGAAAAAGAAAAAAAAGAACCAAAACGTGAGCTTGTAGCACTTGATGGAAAATTAGAGAATTTGTCACCAAAAAAATCTTCTGATGAAACAGAAGGTGGCGACGATGGGAAAATTAAGATTTTTGAAGAAGGAATTTCAAAAATTCGATCTGAAAAGGATGAATTAAGAAGAACTCTCGGCCGACTAGAGGGAATGATTGAAATTTCCAACGTAAGGGGTGAGGAGCGTCATGACGCGACTGAGCACAGTTTTTCACAAGAAGAAGTCCATGGGCTTCTAAAAAAAGTTGATGAGATTTTAGAAAAAGAGTCGTCTTCTTCAGACCTAGACGCACTTAAGACATTATTTGTTCGCATACGAGATGTGTTGCGCGGTTTTAGAGAGGCTACTGACTCTTCTAGTAATGAAGATGTAGAAAAGAAGAATGAAGAATTAAAAAAAGAACTTTCAAAACTTGAAGACGAGAAACGTGAGACCGAAGAAAAATTATCTGGTCTCACAGAAAGAGAGAGCGAATTAACACACAAGAAATCTGAACTAGAAGATACAAAGGCTAGAAAAGCTTTTAAAAAGCTCGAAGACGAACGTTCATATTTTGAAGCAAAAGAGCGACATGCCCAGTTGCAAGTTATTCTTGAGTCTATAAAAACCCGCGAGGAAAGATTAAGGGCGCGAGAGGATGAGTTTGAAAAAGAATGCGGTGAAATGAAGGTGTTTTTTGACCTTGATACGTTCAACAAAATAATCGAAAAAGATTATGGCACACAAAAACCAGACACAGAACTGAGAAAAGAGATAACACGCCATAAAATTAGGATAGAAGAAGTTGCTCCTGCAGGTGAGGAGGTGTTTACTGAATATGAGGAAGCAAAAAAAAGAGATGAATTTTTGGAAAAGGAAATTAATGATTTAGAAGAGAGTGCTAAATCTCTAAAGAAATTAACACAAGAATTACAGGAAAAGCTAAACGGCGAGTTTGTGAAAGGAATTGGAAAAATAAATAAAGAATTCCAGCACTTTTTTGAACTTATGTTTGGTGGGGGAAAGGCACACTTAGAACTCATAAGCCTAGAACGTTCCAAAGAGCCAGAAGAGGGTGAGTATGAAGAAACAGAAGATGGCGAAGAAGGAATTTCTATATCGGTTAGTTTGCCACGCAAGAAAATTCGAGGGCTTGAGATGCTCTCTGGCGGAGAGCGTTCGCTTACGTCAATTGCACTTTTGTTTGCAATGAGTCAGGTTAATCCACCACCGTTTCTAATTCTCGATGAAACTGACGCTGCGCTTGATGAGGCAAACTCAAAAAAATATGGAGATATGCTCGAGAACCTTTCAAAGAAGACTCAACTAATATTGATAACTCATAATAGGGAAACCATGTCACGTGCCGGAGTTTTGTACGGAGTAACAATGGGAAATGACGGTGTCTCCAAACTTCTTTCGGTCAAGTTTGATGAGGCTGTGCAAATAGCTAAATAGCAAACAGCCCGTCGATTTCTCGGCGGGCCGTTTTGGGCCTAGTCGCGTTCCCAGAACGGGATGATGGAGAACCAGTTCGTTCTGAACCCGGCAGAAGGGACACCTTTCACGATACCCCTCATGTTCAGGTAGAGCCCGGTGCACCTCCCGTCGTTGTGAGGCATTGCATATGTCGGCCTCTTCGACAATATCCTTGACGAACAAGGGTCACGATGCCAATAGAAGTAGGGCATACCTGCCTCTACGAGTCTTGCATTGATTCGCCCTGCGGTCATTGCCGTATCGAAGTCGAAGTCCAGAGATCTGGTAAGCGAATTGAACGGAACAATCATTCCGGCGTACGGATTTCGGTCGCGCCACGGGACCAACATGCCTTCGCCAATTATGTCTTCGGCAAGTACATGCCTCGAGTCCTCTTGTCCCAAGAGTACTTCTCTGGGACTCCTCTCTTCCGCATAAGAGAGGAGAGGAGTGATTACAAGGAAAAGAAACACAGCAAGTAGTACGCTATAGAGTCCCCTCATTTTGTCTAACCCCCACGGTTATACTATCCATTTTCATTATATGCCCAGCCTCTGATTTAGCAATCAATTATACACAAGTCATTATTCTGAATAATCGTAAAAAGAACCCAAAGCATAAAACTTTAGGCTCTTTTGATTGTAAGACACAAGGTGTTCTTACCTGGTGCGTGGGCCAGAGCGTAGTCGCCCAGGACGCTGAGGAAACGGCTCTTCATCATTGTGTTCTTCTTTGAGACGTTTCACTTCTTGAAGAAGGGCGCTTTCGATAAGTCCAGAAAGAGTCAGACGAAGAGGGGTCCGCTTAATGCGTTAACCGCATTACGAGCAGATTCGATTATGTCACTTCGTACATAAGTAGAGAATTTTTTCTTTCTAGTATCTGATTCTATCGAAGATTTACTAGTGCATGCCTCCGCCATTGTTGTGTCTCCTTGGTAAAGAGTAAAGAACTCAAAAATCTAAGCCAGTTATACCCCGATGGTATTCTATAGTCAAGTTCTTAAGATTTGTCTTACAATTGAACTGGTGTTTACTCCACCAATGTGTAATCTATCTGTTTTCGTCTTAAGTCTATACTTTTTACTTTTATTTTTACTTTATCTCCTAGGCTAAATTTTTTCCTACTTTGTTTTCCAGCTATTGAGTAGGTGTTTCTGTTGTATACAAAATAGTCATCACCTAAATTATGAATTCCCACAAGCCCTTCCGAGCCACTCTTTTTTTCTTCTACATATATACCCCAACTAGTCACGCCAGAAATAATTCCTTCAAATTCCATACCAACTCGCTCTCCCATAAATTGCACTTGTTTGAATTTTATAGATTCTCGTTCTGCTTGTTCCGCAACACGCTCCATCTGGGAAGAGTACTCTGCTCTTTTTACATTTCTTTCTTTTTCTTCTTCATCTACACTTCTTTCTGCAAGATATGTTGCGAGTAATCGGTGGACCATCATGTCGGAGTATCGCCTAATAGGAGAAGTGAAGTGTGTGTAGAAATCGAACCCAAGTCCAAAATGACCTATATTTTGGGTTGTATAAATTGCTTTTTTCATAGCCCTTATTGTTGCTGTTTGTATGAGTCCTTCTTCGGGTTTATCTATTACAGATTTAAGAATTTGGTTAATCGAATCTGCATTAATTTCCTCAACAGAGATTGTTTTATGCCCGAGCGACTTCATTAACGAAAGTACAAATCCAAGTTTTTCTTCGTCTGGCTTGTCGTGGACTCTATATATAAAATGCCTAGGTTTTCCGTTTTTTGGGTCTCCAATTTTTTTTGCGACTTGTTTATTTGCAAGAAGCATAAAATCCTCAATAATTCGTTGTGTTTCAATTCTGTCTTTTTTCACTATATCTATGGGCATATTATTTGACCCAAGAATTACTTTTACTTCAGGGTTTTCGAACAAAATACTTCCATTTCGAAACCTCTCTTTTCTAATTATTTTTGCAAGACGCTCTATAATTTCAAGTTCATTTTTAAGTGGGCCATTTTTGCCATCTAAAATCCCTTGGGCTTCTTCGTATGTAAAACGCTTATCAGATTTTATAAGAGTTCTCCCAAGCCATTCTTCTTTTATTTGCCCACCTCCATCCATTACAAAAACAGCAGAAAATGTATGCTTTTCCTCATTTGGGTTTAAGCTACAAAGATCATTTGAGAGAGTCTCAGGAAGCATTGGAATGGTTCTGTCTACCATATAAATAGATGTTGCACGTTTGGCGGCCTCTTTTTCGAGCTTCGTCCCCGGGCGAACAAAATGTGTTACATCTGCAATATGGATACCAATTTCGTATGTATTATTACCAAGATCTTTTACAGAAAGGGCATCGTCAAAATCTTTAGCCGTATCTGGGTCTATTGTAAAAGTTGGGGTACCTCTAAAATCTCTTCTGTTGCCAGTATCTTCCTCTAAGAATTTTTTTGCCTCCTCCGCTTCTTTTTCTACTTCTTTTGGAAATTCTACAGCAAAGTTTTTATCATATAAAATAGCGGCAATTTCAGTTTCATGTTCTCCTGATTTGCCTAGGTCTCGCAATGAACGTGACTTTATGTCGCTATCGTTTGCCCCCCAATCAGTTACATCCACAAAAATTTTGTCACCTATTTCTGCCTCGCAAATTCCCGTTTTTGAAACACGAATTGTACGATGTATTTTTGTGTCATCTGGATCAATTAAATATCCTTTTGAATCCTCCTGTAATATTCCAACAAATCTATTCTTTCGTCGAGAAAGAACTTTTATGACGTTTCCATATCTCTGTACCTTGTCTGCTTTTGGTGCGGGTTTTACCAGCTTCACTAAAACTGTATCCCCATGCATCGCTGAGCCTAGGTTCTCTTTTAAAATTTCTACTTCAAAACCACGCACGTAGTCATCTATGCGCCCAACACCATTACCATTGATTTTCACAACAGCTTCTATTGTTTCCCCTTTGGATTCCTTCATTAGCCTACATATACTTGCATAAATATACACACATGCATATAGAAACATGTTGGAATATAACTGATATAATAATGGCAGAGCTCATATAAATAAGGGAGCTTACAATGGAAGCCTCATGTAATTTTTGCGAAGAAGGTTGGCATTTTTCCAACCACGAAGCGGAAACATGCAGAAAGTGGTTCAAGGCAGAAATACGAAACATCATACGTAGCAAACGACGATGTTGGAACATGTTTCTCTCGGAGGCAAGAGACTTTGCAAATGCAACCTGACAAGGTTTTTAACAGCTGTAGCACTGGGGACTGCTACAGCTGTTTTCTATTATTGACAATAGCTTATATAAATGTTAAAAAAGCGACAGATGTTAGATTGGTGGCTTTAACGGCTACTACTCCTTGTAAAATGACCAGATAAAAGGACTAAATGCCATGGAATTTATCTATGAAGGCGATACTGCCGAGTGTCTAGCCCATTATGGAAATACCTTACCCAGAGGTAGAAAGGCCGCTCAAGGTCGTAGTGAATTTGCGACCTTCATGGACTCACCAGACCAGGCCGCCTACCGATGGCTTACTGGAAAAGTAAGACCCAGGGGGGAAAATCTTCTTCGAGCAAGGTATTTTCTTTTTACAAAGAAATATCGAGTTTCAGAACTATTTGATCTTGACGCCACACTTTTCGAGATTAATTGTCTGATGGAGAATGGCACAATTTCATTTAATGAAATATATGACATCCTTCGTTACGACAAACAAGGTCTCTTTCGTGTTTTGCGTGGAGATGTTGGCATGTCTCGCGTAGAACGGGAAAAACTCATTGAACTTCTCGAAAAGACCAGAGGGAAATCCAGGGAATTTGCACCTAACGATTTTTACGAAAGTGCATTTTCGGAAGAAGATTCAATCCATATTGAAGGACTCAATGAACGAGATCTTACCATCGTTGCTCTTCAGAAACTCATAGAGTCGAGCATTCCTCTTGCGGAACTCGTCCTCTCGGATAACTTCAGTGATGAGGATCGCAGAAGACTCCGATCAACCATGGAGAATGACGAAGTGTTTCATCTTGCGAATCTACTCAACGGTCTTTGCAGCAAGAAGGCACGAGAAATCTTCTTGCTGAAACAACCAAGTAAAAAGTAGGGGGAAGAAACCATGAACAGAACGAGCGAAGTTCGTGGCCACATGGGGGAAATGCTCTTTGTGGTCGCAGGCACATATCCGGATCTTCTTGGGTTCATTCTCGAGGTTGTGCAAAACGCGATTGACGCGAACCCGAAATTCATTTCAGTGGATGTAGACATGGAGACGCGAACGGTCGTCGTCCAAGACGATGGCTCTGGAGTCACGCAGAACACTTTCGAACGGGCACTTCAGCAGATTGGGATAACGATAAAGAAGAAGGATCGTCTTGGACGATTTGGGCGGGGAGTCATATCTCCGCTCGGTAAGTGCAAGAGTTTCACTTTCACGTCGTGCCCTCGCAGAGGTGCAACCAAGCGTGGTTATCTTGAATGGACATTCGTTTCTGATGACATTCGTGAGCATCCGGAGAATGTAAGGATACCGATGCGTAAGCGCAAAGACCTTGGATTCTCAAGTAAGCCAAAGATCGCTCGAGGAACAACCTATGTACAATGGCGTACGCAAGTAGCGGTTCAGGACATTACGAAAGATTCGTTTGTGTCCCGGATTAACATGGGTACTCTCGCCGATTCTATTCTGGACAAATTCGGTACGGTGATGCGAAGGCACAAGATTGCTGTTCATGTCACTTATACGACAGAGAGTGGGAAGAGTGAAAGTCGTGACCTTGCGTCCAAAGAGTACGAGGGGAAAGCTCTTCCGAAGGAGGTGATTTCGCACCCCGATTCGGGAGATACGGTTTTCAACCTTTTTCTTGCTCGCGTAACCAAGAAGGGTAGGCGTGGCAAGGTTCGCTTTGGGGAGATGGGCGACGATTTCCGTTTGACCATGCATCAGGTTTCGAATTCTGTCAGGGGAGTCGTCGGAGACGATGTACTCAAGGCACTCGGTTCGGGTATTTTCGAGGGAGACATTCTCTCGGAGAACGTCCGACTGCATCCTGGCAGGAGGAGTTTTGAGAAAAACGATGCTCTACTCGGCTTTCTCGAGTCTCTGGAGACTTGGTATAAGCAGGTTGGTTCCAAACACGAAGATCAGGTCCGTGAGCAACAGCAGGAGACCCGCTACCAGGCGCTTGGTGTGCGTTCGATGAAGGTTATCGAGCAAATGCTCAAGCTTCCTGATTGGGCGGATATCCTGGAACGTTTTAAGGTTGGTAACATAGGTACTGGCCATACAGACCTTCCTCCTAGTGGTACACAGAAAAAAAAGACTCTTTCAACTCGGGGCAAACCCCTGACGTCAAAAGAGTCTACTGGAAAGCGTACGGATGAAGACCGGTCAACTCCGGAAGCGGAAAAGACTGGCCATAATCCCATGAGTGTGCAAGGTCCCCATGGACAGCGAAGGACTTTTGTACGAAGCGGGAGTGTTGGGTTGCAGTTTGCATACGAAGAAATGCCTTCGGCTCAATCTGCATACGAGTTCGACTCGACTCGAGGGGTCCTCGTGTTCAACACGAGGCACCGCTACTGGTTCGATTGTGAAGAGCGAGATTTATCGCTTATGCGCTATACCGAAACTGTAGCGATCATGGCCTTGGCACTTTCCCGATTCGAAGGAACCGAGATGTACGAGGCACAGAAGCATGTCATGGATGAAGCCATGAACCTCTTTGTGTTTAGCATTATGCACGGAGATGTTCTGTCTGGTCGTCAGAAGGGAAAGTTCACGAAGGCTGTATAGTCTTCGCGTGAACAAAGAAGGGCGCGATTTTCTACGGAGAATCGCGCCCTTTATTGACCTTTTATGTATATTTCTGGTATGATTCCGGTCACTTATGTTAATGATACGAATGCAAAGAACAGGGCGAAGAAATGACCCCACATATAGAATAATCGTTACTGAAAAGGAACGAGGGCCAAAAAGTGGAGACTTTATTGAAAAGCTCGGCTTTTATGAGGCTAAAATAGGGCGTAAAGAAATAAATGCAGAAAGAGCTAAATATTGGATTTCACAAGGAGCTCAGGTTTCTGACACAGTCCACAACTTTTTAGTAGACGCAAAGGTAATAGATAGTAAGAAGATTAATAATCTTCCGAAGCGAAAACCAGTTGAAGAAAAGGCAGAAGAAACGAAAGGGGAAGAGGTTAAAGTTGAAGCAGACTCTGAGGCCAAAACAGATGAAGCCACTGCAGAGACAAAGAATGTAAAAACCGAGGAGCCTGTAAAAGAAGAAAAGGTTGAGAAGGAAAAGGAAAAAGAAGAAACCACCGCAGAAGAACCTGCTAAAGATAACTCTCCAGAGGAAGGAAAGAAAGAAGAGCCGGCGGCATAATTGACTCTTTTGATAGAGTCGCAGTATACTTATTCACGGACCACAAAAATTAATACGGTCGAGCAGAAACTTACTAGAATATACAAACTACCATGGCAGAATTTGATCAAGAATATCTTGAGTACGTTGTTAAGGGATTAGTTGATAATCCTAAGGACGTAAAGGTAGAACGAAAGGTTGACGAGATGGGAGTTCTTCTAACGCTAGACCTAAACCCTGAAGATATGGGGAAGGTGATAGGGAAGAGTGGGAATACAGCAAAAGCGATTCGCTCACTTCTACGAGTTGTTGGAATGAAAAACCAAGCTCGCGTAACGTTGAAGATTAACGAACCCGAGGGTAGCACTCATACAAGTGCAAGGGCTGAAACGCCAGCACCTGCAGAGGCACCTGCAGAATCATCAGCGGCGGCAAGCGTTGACCAAGCAATGGAAGACTTGAAGATATAAATACACACTATTTTATACAAACAAAACAATCCCCTCAATTGTGATGGGATTGTTTTGTTTTAAGACAATATGAATATACATATAATTACAATTTTGCCGGATTCAATTAAAGAGTATTTGAAAAGCTCAATACTTGGGCGTGCACAAAAAAAAGGCTTATTAAAAATATCTCTATATAATCCTCGTGATTATACGGAAAATAAGCACAAAAAGCTTGATGCGCGCCCCTACGGTGGTGGCCCCGGTATGGTTCTTCAAGCAGAGCCTATTCTAAAGGCAGTAGAAAAAGCTAGAGGAAGAAAAAAGGATGTGAAGATTCTAATAATGACACCTCACGGCAAAGAACTTACTAACAAAAAAGCAAAGAGTCTCACAGGGTACAAAGATTTAATTATTATTTCAGGAAGATATGAGGGTATTGATGCTCGTGTTAAAAAAATATTAAAACCGGAAGAAATTTCTATAGGGAACTATGTACTTGCAGGTGGAGAAATTCCTGCTCTTGCAGTAACTGAGTGTATTGCTCGGCAAATTAGCGGAGTGCTTGGTGAAGAGTTGTCTGTTGAAGAAAAAAGGGAAGTGGCACCAAAAGATACATATACACGTCCTGAAGAATTTAAATATAAGGGGAAGAAGTATAAAGTTCCGAAGATACTTCTCTCAGGACACCACAAAAACATAGAAAAGTTCCACAAGGAAAAATAAAAAAGGTGAGCTATTTTAAGCGATTTTTAAGTGGACATCATACGAAAAAGTTGGAACCACCTAGAGAAGTGGGTAATGGACGGGTTTGAGTTGATTGAGAATAAAGAAAACCACCAAATGGTGGCTAGTCCGCTTGAAATTGGGTGATGGGATTATCACATGATGATAATGAAACTGTATTGTATAAATTGTATAATATTAGTTATGGATAGTTTAAAGAAGGACATAAGGGCTGTTGCAAAAATAATACCAATTGCGGTAGCTATTTGTTTTACAATAATTTACCTCATTTTTTCAGGCGTTATGACTTTATTGGAGGATAATCACTTTTATGCATTCATAAAAGGAGCAGTTGCAATTCTTGTTTATCTATTGATAATTTCTATTTTACTATTCTTAACAAAGAATAATAATAATAATCAGCAGGATGTGAAATTAAAAAATCTTCTGAAGGCTTTGGATTCAATAACAATTATATTTATTGCTCTCATGTTTCTGTCAAAGTATGTTCCAACTTCCAAATGGATTAAAGCAAACACTACACATACTTCATTTGATGATGTCCTCCCATTTACAATAGTAGGCATGTTTATTGCAAGCTTCATACATACCACTTGGCTTATTGTGAAGAGATTTCTGTGAGAGGTTTATGGTGTGATCCCACACCTTTCGTAAAATACGGAAGGTATTTCAGATTCGGGTAGGTCGCAGACAGAAGAAGGGTTAATTAAAGAATAAATACCTACAAGCAGTAATAACACACCAAATATTATCCATGAATATTTGTTTGCTTGTCGTGATTTTGTTGGAGTTTGTTTTTTCCAAGAGTAGTAGTATATGGCACCAGCTATTATAGGAGTAGCAATTTCTGTAATTATTACAATGAGTTTTTCTGTTGCTGTCAGAGGGCTATTGTTCGGAACATTTGACTTATATCGTTTATTTATATAGCCCGCGTATCCACCAGCAAACAAGAAGACAACAAATGGAAGGGCTGAAATTATGTCAGTAAGCATTGCATTAATTATAACTTATTTACATAAGTATATACTATTAAATTGTGGAATATTTCTCTGTGGACATCGTGCGTAAAAGTTGGAACCGCCTAGAAAAGTGGGTTTTTGAAGGGTATGAGCTACTTGAGAACAAAAAAGACCACCAAATGGTGGCTAATTCATTGAAAATTGAGTAAGGAAGCTATCACATGGTGGTATTAGAACCTCGCAATTATTCCTGGTCTTTACCGTGTAAAAAATGCGTGATATAGTTGGACTAACACCATGAACAATCCAGAAGAATTGCCACATATTGAGTCTAAAGAGGAAGAGCCAAAACCGTCTGCTACGGTCTTTATGGTTAGACATG
>PVBE011475543.1_pt1 | contig 12957 bp, 11 predicted proteins | sample 1631181 | NCBI WGS metagenome assembly PVBE01 (sample SAMN08397723, study PRJNA350692) | Marine metagenome, whole genome shotgun sequencing project. | isolation source: water | place: Pacific Ocean | collected 2012-04
CGCTCACTACAAACTCATTTACCTCTATCTCCTCATCTTTTTCCTCTCTGAGCCATCTTGGTTTTTCCAACAAGTCCATCGCCACACTAAGATTTAACGATGTGAGGCGTTGTGCTTCCTTTAGAGAAGCATTCAGACTAAGGAGGTTATGTACACCTTGGAGACCTGACACAATGCGACCTTTCTCGGCATCAGTCATCTAACCTCCGTGGTTTTCACGCCCCAAATACCTTATTAAGGCATTCAGAACAGCCACGAAATTACAGACAAATTGAAAGCATTCGGTCGTTTATTTGCGTGTTGCTGCAGTAAAGCCCTTTTTGAATACTCAAAATCATTACTTAGATTGGTTTTGCGAGAGGGTTTTTCAGTAGCAAAAAGGGCTTTTCTTCAACCCTAACCGGGGGTATTGCTGTGCGAAGAGCACTTGTCAGCACTCTAATAGTTATTAACACTATTCTAATAGCACAGACTTGTTAATTAGGGAACTCATATGAGATCCTTCATGAATAACCAGGAGACGAGGGTTATCGCTACCTTAGGCCCATCGTTTTGTGAACAAAATGATATTGAACAGGCGATTAATCTTGGAGTAAGGATTTTCCGACAGCCCCTAGCATATCGAGATCAGGACCATTTGTCAGAATACACCATGATAAAGGAAATAGAAGTAAACCTAGGTAAGAGGTGCTTTATTGTACCTGATTTTCCATCGAATAGACTTAGGGTGGGGAGAATTAATGATAGTAGAGAATATAGACCCAATGATGAAGTTGTGATCATTGATAAAAGCGAATCCCACATCCACCAAGAAATACCACTACCGGGAATCAAGAACTATACTGGTAGTATTTCGGTAGGAGACTCGTTAGCGATTCGTGACGGGAATGTCTTGATAAGGATAACTGAAAGAAAAGGATCATTATTATCTGGCATAATCATTCATGCTAAGCAAAAAATAAAGTCAAACAATAATGCTTCCATAATAAACCTTGATCTCGACTTGGAGCAAATAACTACCGATGATATGGTTTATTTGAAGCAACTAAGGGATTTAGGGTATGTACCTGAATACATTGACGTATCATTTGTTAAAAACGTTGATGAGATACGGAAATGCAGGCAAATGCTTACTGAGATTTTTGGGAATAATGTTCCTAGAATTATAGCAAAAATTGAAACGAAAGAAGCGTTAGATAACCTAACAAGTGTTTGTCGCGAAGCTGACTGTATCATGGTAGCAAGAGGTGACTTGGTGACGGTGGCAAATATTGAAGAGATTCCTTACCTGCAACATAGGATTGTCTCCACGTGCAGAATGTTGAACAAGCCGGTTATTGTTGCCACACAAATGCTCGAGAATTTCGCTGACACGCAGATTCCGAATAGATCTGAACTGAATGATGTAGCCCTGGCTGTGAGACAGGGAGCGTCAGCCATAATGTTGTCCCGTGAGACTAGTGGTAGCAGTAAGCCGTTGGAAGTGATAAAACTGGCAAAAAAAATAATTGATCTGGAGATGGAAAAATGGCCTCAACACAGTATTACAAAAGAGAACAGATTTCCAATAATTGCGATCGAGGGTGTTGATGGTTCTGGTAAGACCTGCACCTCAAGGGCACTGACTCGTGCCATGAAAGGTCATTATATTTCTACTCCACCAAAGGACTACCGGCCGCTTAGACCTTTTTTTGAAAAAGATGAACGTTCGGTGCGAGCTCGTATGTTGTTCTATGTAGGAAGTCTTTGGGAAACATGGGAAGAGGTAGTTCAAGAATGCAGAAAACAACCGGTAATTCTAGATAGATATACTCTCTCCACGATGATTTATCATGAGACATTATTGAAAGAAGACCTATCTAGTATATATAATTATGTTTTTCCTCCAAGTGCTGATATAAATATCAGTCTGGATATTTCTGAAAAAACAGCTTTGATCAGGTTAAAGGAAAAGGCCACAAAAAGTTTTGATGCTGATCTTGAAAATGATAGGGTCCTACAAAAAAATCTTGCGGAAAAATTCAAAAAATATTCACAATATGTAATAAATACAGATTTATTAACGAAAGATCAGGTTGTACAAGAATGTATAAAAATAATTAATGACAATTTTAACCATGATAAAAACAGAGCCAAACAGATACCCAGTGTAGTTGTTAAATGAAAAATAAATTAGAAAAACATTATTTATTTACAGAGGAGTTCCCATACTTAAGAACTGATGTTACTGAAGCAATAAAATTGATCAAAGAATCTCTCGATAAATATGATATAATATTGTTAACTGGCTCTAGAGGATCCGGTAAGGATGCTTTACTGGAGGAATTTTCAACATTAGATGAAAAGTATTCTTGTAATAAATATGTTTTCAATACAGATGTTAATATTCAACCTGACAATTTAAATAATGTAATAGTCTGGCCTAATATTGAAAAATTTAATTTATCAATTTCAGAGGATGACTTGCAAGTTCCTATAGAACCAGTCAATAAGTCTTATGAGCATGTTATGAAAGAGCTTCTTCATATTGATTGTAATTCGGAAAGTTTTGATATTGAAAGATTAGAAATAATTAATTCTTATAAAAAATATAATAATAAAGGTTTAAAGCAAGTATTTAATGCACGTAACAATACTATAGAATACTTAAATACAATTTCATTACGTCTAGGAGATTGGTTAAGGAATTCAGCGGCTGTTTTAAAAATAGGATATAATACAGATTCAATTAACGATCAAATGATTGAAAGAGGGTTGTTTAAAAACAAGGAAGAAGAATTTAATTTTTCAGGAAATTTTAGGGCTTTTCATCGGGCAATCAATTCAAAACTCTCTAAACCAAAAAAGATAAAGATACTTGAACAAATTGTCGGTCCGGAATTCGGTCCGGAATTCTTCAATAATCTTCATGAGTTTGAAAAACATCCGTTAGAACTGGAACTTAGGCTTGATATTGCAACACCTGATTTATTGAATTATGATGACGTATACTGGTCAGGTGTATTAAAGCTTATACAACTTATTGAGAAAAAAAATCATTATATTGAAAAAATAGATCTTGATAAAAATAATATTCGTGGGTGGTTCATTAATCTAGGGAAAACGCCGATTGATTGGATAAAGAATAATTTATTGCAGTCCCAGATTATTGAAATCTGCATGGAAACAGAATATCAATGGGATGATGGAGGTGGGATCGATGATAATTTCAACAAAATGATCAAATATTTTGGAGAAAGATAATGGATCCTCCTAATCCCTCCCCTGCTTTTGATCAAACCGTAAATAAAGGTATTCTAAGCTATAAACTTTTTGAAAAATTACGTTTAGCTTGGATTGAAAAAGATAAAATTATAGGTCAAAATGTTGGAGAAAGAACGTCTAATGTAGACCTAGATAAAAAGTTTTTTAATGAAATGGAACATGTTCTTGATCAAGATCCTTACGGCAGGCATACCAAAATAAAATTTACTTCTATTTCAAAATCTGATGAAGTTTATCTTCGCTTTTCAGAAGTAATACAGTTTTATATGTGGTCGCCTTTAGATGAGATTACACAGCCTGCTATTAAATCAGAAGTGCGTGGCATGAAAAAAATGTCAAATTTTGCAAAGGTGAAAGATGTAAGGAAATTCATTACAAATAATTTTGGTAGTATTATTCATGAATGGGCTAAGATTGAAAAAATAAATCCAAAACTGATAGAATACAATCAAATAGATTATATTTGTAATTTATGCCTTGAGAGGAATGGTTTGCCTGTAATCCCGGACGAAACAAATGATAGCCTTTCATACCTAGATTTAAAAATGATATTGGAAAAAGCACAAAACTTTTTAAATCAACTTGATGAATTTGAACAATTAGATTCAGGAAATAATATAGAGTATGTTAGTAAAGTGCGTGTTTTACTTGAACGTTTTCATAAAATGTACTTAAGATTTCTAAGTAATATACCGTCCTATCAAAAATTATTTCAAGATGTCTACGAGGGTAAAATAGAATCCAGATTTTACCAGTTAGGTGAGGAAAGTTTCACTGGTTTTCTTGGGAAAGAAAATATTCATTTAGGTACGATATGGCGCCTACTGTTTAATTCCCAGGATATTATTAGAACTAATTCACAATATAAAGGATTCGTTACTATTTATCCCAAATTAGAATTTGGATTGATCCTCGGTATTTGGAACATTTTAAATAAATCACATCATTCTGACAAATTCAATAAAGATGTTATTTCATTTAAAGAAAACGCTGAGGGTTTTATTGAATCATTAAAGGATTTAATGCTAATCCCCTCAACTGTTGTGTTTTATAGAAAGGAGGAAGATGCTTTCGGCATACATTATAAAGGCAATACACTTGATGGTAAAGTCTTTGTTATGCTTTCTCAGGAAGGCATTAACTATGACTTAGGAAAATTTTACTTTGTAACCAGTCTCACAAATCCAGCCTACCTTACCGGGTATGCTGCCCTGGTGCCAGGAATGGAATGAGCAAGAATAAGTTTAACACAGCTTCTAACTCTTATTTTAATAAACAAAAAATATCTGACATATTTGATTTACTAGTGAATAAGGGCAGTATTATTCCGTGCAACATAGAAAAGGATATCAAAAGAAACACCAGAACTCTTTTGCTACTTAAGGAAAAAATAAAGTCTACTAATATCTCAACTAGATATACAGCCACCTACGACGCACTTTTTCGGCTATTTGATATCACACTCAATCGACACGGGTACACATTGAAGAATAATCCACATCAAACCTTCAAACAACTATATCCAATCCTTTTCTCAGGTATAAATCATTTAAATATTGACATTAATCAAGTTGTAAACACTAGACATAGGGTTAAAAAGAGAAAATATATACCTACAGAGAATGAATATGATATTATAAATAGGCTATATAAACATGCTATGAAAAATAATAGCTATGATGAACGCTCATAATTTATTTTATCAATATTTAAAAGATAATAACCTACCTGATAATCCCGACATAGTATTAGTTAACCCACCTTTGGATATTTATGACCCGGGACAAAGTGGTAAATATAAAACTTTACCTCCTTTTGGACTGGGTATTTTGGCAACGATGGCGGATAGCGCAAGTATAAAAACAGTTCTTCTCGATTGTGAAGCTATAAGATTAGGGCCGGATGAAATCAGTTCAATAATCGATGATTTAAATCCTTCCGTTTTGGGGTTCAACCTTACGTCACCAACAGTAAAAATAGTTGAGATTATAATAAATAAATTACATGAAAGCCCAAATCTGCTTATTGCTGGCGGTGTTCACCCAACTACATTGAAGGAATATACTTTTAATCAAATACCTCGCCTGGATGCCATATTTATTGGTGAATCTGAATTTGCCTGGATCGAATATTTAAGACGAATGAATAAAACAGGTATAATTAATAGTTCATTTAAAAATTCATTAAGAACTATACCAGGAGTAATTGTAAAGGGATATCCATTGCAAGGAGTTGGTAATAAAATGGATCTTGATGAAATTCCTTTCCCCGAACGAAAATATTCTATCAATGAACCTTATAAAATTCCCGGTGGGTATCAGGCTGGAATATTATCATCAAGAGGTTGTCCTTTCCCTTGCAAATTTTGCGCAGCTGCAGCTTTTACGGGCCGCACTATTCGTTTTAGATCTATAAATAACTTGGTTGATGAAATTGAAATAATGTTGAATGATGGAATAACTCATTTGCATTTTGGAGATGATACATTCACTGTTGCACCAAAACGATTGAAGGAATTCAACACAGAATTAAGGAATAGACATATAGAATTAAAATGGAAATCCTTCTCTAGAACTGAGAGTATAACTGAAGAGAACTTGGAAAACATGAAAGAGTCAGGGTGTCATAAATTGACATTTGGGATTGAATCAGGTTCTGATGAGGTTTTAAGAATAATGAATAAGAAACAAAACCGTGATGATGTTAGAAGAGCGATATCATTGTGTAATGATTTTGGCATTGAAACAAAAGGGTTTTTTATGCTCGGATTTCCTGGAGAGACAAAGGAGCAAATGCAACAAACCATTGATTTCTCAATTGAACTTGGCTTGGGTTCAGCATTTTTTTACATAGTAAGGGCATTCCCGGGAACAGAGCTATTTAACAGTATCATTAATAATGGTTCTGGTCTCAGCTACACCGATTTACTTGATTATCAACATATATGGCCCAAAATAACTGACAACGATTTAACAGATAAACAGCTTTTGATAAAAAATAAGTTAGAGGAAGAAGATATATTTGATTTGAATAAAACGCTTAAGTATAATGTGACACATATGAAATCTATATCAGAATATTCCATAGATGAACTTTGTAAAGAAATGGCTAATGCCTACATCCAGTTCTATTATAGGAATGACTATCTAGCGCAACAGGACTCAAGAAATTTCATTTCCAAAAAAACAAGTAAATCCTACTTGAGCAACAAAGCTACAATCTCCCGAACCTAAACGTAACAAAAGTTACAATGATGCGTAATAATTATCACACTTTATTGGGCCACACGCCTATATCCCGAGGTATGATTTATTGGCACGATTATTGTTTTAATTATTTTATGAATCAAAATACACGAAATAACATTATCCGGCTTCGGCTGGATAAAACCATTATGGGTGGCAAGTATGTGACAAGCAATAAATGCAATCTCTCATGTATATGGTGTCACGATGATTATTTCAGCAATAGCAAGTTTACCGCTATAGGAAATCTGGATTTCTATAATATTATTAGAAGAATACTGGATATAACTTGCTCTGAGGAAGCATACATAAGGTTTGCTGGTTCTGGCGACCCGACTGTTGCCGGAGTAGATGAACTACAGGATCTTATAACAAGAATGAATTCGATTCCGGAAGTCTCAAGGATAAGCATGACAACAAACGGCATTTTGCTAGGCTCCATGATTGAGAAACTTAAGATGGCTGGCCTGTCAGACGTTACGATAAGTTTAAACTCGTTAAGAAAAGATGGGTATTATGAGTATGCTGGTAAAAACTGTCTTGACAAAGTACTTAAGAGCATTAACAGCGTGTTGGTAACTGGCCTACCACTTAAGATTAACATGATATACTCAAAACTGAATCATGATGAGATAGGTAAATTCGAGCAACTGTCCGGCAGGAATGGCGGTATCCCCATAAAAGTGATTGATCTTTTGTGCACGAATGGTACAAAAGGAATATACCTACCTCTCGAACATCTCTATTCACATATAGAATCTAAAATTGTCGAAAAATATGAAAAAGAGTGGCCATACAAAACAACTGCATATAGACTAAGATCTGGAGCGGTCTTTGTTTTTAAGTCCTCACATTCAGAAAACGATTGCCCAAATACCAGTTGTGTTGTGAGAGATAAATGCCTAGAGGGTTGTCGACATTCCATACGAGTAGGACTCGATGGCGTATTGAAGCCGTGTGGGATTAGAAACGATAACACTGTCCAACTCCTCAGGCCTAACACATCTGATCAAGCAATTGTTAAGGCGCTTCAAAGTGGGGGGAAATATGGTTTTTGAAGGTAAATACTATTTCCAATAATGTGGTTATGCAATAAGATGCCAACGTTTGGTTTTGTGTATCTGCTTAGGCCGTAAATAATGAAAAAGAATAAACTTATGTCACACATGTTTTATGGTTCAGTTTCATGCCTCCCGGTTCTTGCAGGCACCCACAAGAGAAAGGTATTTGTAGTTCCGTTTTTGTGGCGCTTTGCAGTAGTTTGCTTATTAGTAATTCCTGCAATATGATATGTGGACACAGTATAAATTGGAAGAAACTGAGTGGATAAAAGACTAAAGATGCTACAGTTGATTATGAACTTTGAAACTTCCACTTACGAGAATCTGTGGCTTTCCCAATATGATTAATTTGAATAACTAACTAGGTGAGATCTTAATGGATGTTATAGAAATCAAGAAAAAACTACATAAAATGTGCAAGAAACAGATAGAGAAAGATATCATCGTTACGACAAAAGCAATGGAGGATGCGCAATTTGAGGCAAATCAGCACAAAGGAGCTATGGAATCGAGATATGATACTTTTAAGGAGGAAGCCCAGGCTAGAGTTTCAGGCTTTGCTCAACAACTTCACGAGAAAAGTAAATTGCTAGCAACTATTGTCAATATAAATCCCACTAATCAACATTCTCAAGTTGCTAAAGGATCCGTAGTTGAAACCGATAAGGAGCACTACTTCATTTCCGCATATATATTCGATGATCCACTCACTATAGCTGGAAAAGAGTATTTACCCATAAGCATAGAATCTCCATTGGGCCAGCTTTTAAGCGGAAAAAAGCCGGGGGATGAAGTGGAATTAATGGTCGGCATAATTAAAATTATAAGTGTGTTCTGAGTACCCGTGGTACATAAGTAGGCTTGACTAGGAATGTTTACGTTATATTCGTTTTTGGGACAGCGGTTGCCATGAAAACTGATAATCACAACCAATAAAAATCCCTATGTTTCTTATCTGTGAGTACGATTTCTGCATGCTTAACTATTCCTGCTCAACCCCTCATCTGGAGATGGGAGAGAGTAGGTAACCAAGAGGAATCCAGTGGTTTACTTTTCCTTCATAGGAGTTCACGACCAAACATTTGACAAGCAGACTAATACGTTTGGTGCAACGCTAACAATTTTTCAAAGTCTTATTGAAAAAATAGACATGGTCTTTTTGTTTGCAACAAGAACGATCATTGATGAAACGGAAATCAGAGATAATATTGACTTTGTTGAATTAGGAGAAAAAATCAAGGATTACATGCAGTTCTTGGAAAAAGATCTGGAAGTTGAAATAGTCACCATTGATATTCCTAACCCCATCGATTATGACATTATATATGATGTGATGTACGAGAAGACCCAGGAAGTTATGAAAACACATAGTATTCTTGAGGATGAAAAAATTATCAACATCACATCTGGCACACCAACAATGACTACTTGTTGGGTTTTGCTTCAGAAGTCCGGTCTGATTCCCAATGCGAGGCTTGTTCAATCTTTTGAAAAGAAATTTCAGCAACGAAGGAAGAGACCCTATCAGTTTGTCGATTTGGAAATAGACAATTTCCCCCAAGTAAAAACTCCAACCGCTGCTAAAAGAGAACTGTCTAAAATGAAGGCTGAACTTGAATCTGTGGGGGAAGAACGAGACTTGCTGAAGCTCGATTCTGATTTCCCACGTCTTGTTGGTCAATCTGCAAGCATAAGGTCAGTAAAAGAAAAGATTTTCAACTATGCCGCTACAGATTTACATATGCTTATATTGGGAGATGTTGGTTCCGGTAAACAACTGGTAGCGGAGTATTTACATGAACACAGTCATATTGCTGATAAACGCTTCAGGGACATAAATATTGGTGGTAAATCGTCTTCGTTAATACAAAGTGAATTATTTGGACATGAAAAAGGAGCATATACCGGAGCGCACAAGGAACGAATGGGATTATTTTTATCATGTGATGGGGGAACTCTTTTCATTGATGAAATAGGTGATGCGGATGCTGAGATACAGACCAAATTATTAAAAGTTATTGAATATGGTATTATGACACCAGTGGGCTCAGATGAAGATAAGAAAGTAAATGTGAGAGTAATTGGTGCAACAAATAGAGATCTCCCAAGCTTGGTTAAAGGGGGGCAATTTAGAAGAGACCTTTTTTCTCGATTTATGGGATTAATTACTATTGATCCGTTGGCTTCGAGGATTGAAGACATTCCTGAATTGATCGAATACTTTATAGCAAAAGATGATCTCAAAGTAAAGTTTAGCGAGGCATGTATAGAGGCTTTTAAAAAAGATGATTGGTCCATAGGTAATGTCAGGCAGCTGGAGAATACGGTTAAACTCTCTACCACGGTATATAATGGCGTGCCTTTGGAAAGAAGCGATATTCCCCCCGACCCTTCAGCTATACTTAATCTGGATAATAACAAACATGCGTTGTTACCAGATCTTCCATTTCCTCCGAAGGGCTTTTCCATTAAAGAGGTAATTGAGAATGTACGTGAACACTATTATGCTAAGGCTTTAGCAAGACATAGTAATGTTGCTGAAAAAGCTGCGGAAGAAGACCTGGGTCTTAAAGCTCATACGCTCAGAAAGCACCTTAGAGAAAAATTTCCTCGTTTGTCTCGTAAAAAGTAGCCAGTCATTTAAGGCAGCTGGCCTGCTCTGGTTCCCCAAAGATCAAGTTAAGTAATATATATTACGTAGTTTCGTAACGTAGGTTACACCTCACCACTCTTTTTTTATCCTCTACCGTCGGGGATGTCCATTTGGGACGTTCTGGCACGCCGTTTGCATATTACAGTACAGGATATCAAATAATGGATCAAAGGAAACACAATAATTCTAGAAGAGGAGATAAGAATACCAGCTATGAAAATTAATATTAAAGATTTACCGAGAGATAAAATTGTTGGTATAGAGTATCATAATGGCTCTACAGTCATACTGATTCCTCACGGGAGAGTAAGAATTATGCCTCAGGCGAAGGAACCCAGGGTTAGTTATTCAAGCGGAAAGAGAGAAGGTAGGAGACTACGATATGACTCGATTTAAAACACTAGCACAAGCTGAGATATTTCTTCAACTGAGTTCCTGGAATCACATCCTGAGGAGCAAGGTGTTCGCCGAAAAGATGAGGTCAATAATGGAATTAGTTAGTAAGCAGACTCAAGAACTTCTTTTTAAGAATCAGTACTTTTACTCTGAATAATAGTCATGGCATATAGAAAATCATATAGCAGAAACAGGTCTTACTCCCGCGGATATTCCCGCAGGGGGAATTCCGGATCATATCGTCGATCGTCCACAAGAAGCTACAGAAGGTCGTCATCTTACCGGTACGGGCGAACCTCAAGGCCAAGATATGGCGGTCTTTCGACGCGTACCCGAAACGGGTATTCTCAGTATTATGACAGGAGATCAGGTTCCTGGAAGTATACTCACAGAAGAGTGGCCGAGAAGAAGCTGGGTGGCAGAATACGGCGCGGTTATGAAGTACATCATAGAAACGGTAACAAGCGTGACAACAGGTCGTCAAACCTGACGGTTGTTTCTAAAAGTAAGCATAGAGCTATTCACGGACGTTAATATTATTATGGCTTACACGACAGCCAACATCAGACCGAAAGTAGCAACGAACGGTAGAAAGACCCTGAAAAAGAGGGCTAAAAAGCTCTCGCTAGTTGGTGATTTCGAGAGACTCTTGAGCCTGCTGGAGAAATCGATTGATAACTTCTTTATTACCGGTAAAGCCGGCACGGGCAAGTCCACCTTACTTCGGCTGTTCGCAAAGACCACAAAAAAATCTACCGCGGTGCTGGCATTTACCGGTAATGCCGCGGTTAACGTAGGCGGGCAGACTATTCACTCCTTCTTCCGGCTTCCATTCAACATAGTCGACGTGGATCAGTTTGACCCGGAGTACATACCGCTCATGAGGAGAGTAAGGACAATTATGATAGATGAGATTTCCATGGTCCGGGCAGACCTCATGGACGCCATGGATAAAGTATTGAGATATAACCGGAATAAAGATCTCCCCTTCGGTGGTGTACAGATGATCTTTCTTGGTGACATGTACCAGCTTCCCCCAGTTGCTTCTTACCAGCCAGGTGTCGAGGAATTCTTTCATAATCGCTATAGGTCAAAGTGGTTCTTTGATAGTGAAGTCTGCACCAAGTCAGGTTTCATCTGCAATGTCATAGAACTGGGAAAAGTTTACAGGCAGAGCGATCCGAATTTTTTAGGGATACTGAACCGAATCCGAACGGGTGACATCACTTTTGAGGATCTGAACGCAATCAACGAAAAATTCGATGCTGCGGTAGACACTTCAGGTGATCTCAGGATAAATCTTACAACTACTAATGCTGTTGCCAATACCATTAATGCTGAAAGGCTCAGGGTCATATCCGGAGAGCCCAGGACATTCGAAGCCGGCGTTTGGGGAAGGTTTGAAGAATCGAATTACCCGGCCGATTATGTTCTGGAACTGAAGAAAGGTGCCCAGGTTATGTTCCTGAAAAACGATTACCAGGGTAAATGGGTCAATGGAACGCTCGGCACGGTTGCTGATATGGATGATGATAAAATAACAGTTTCTACTGACACCGGATCATATATTGTTCAGCGCACCTCCTGGGAAAATAATCAGTACACTTATTCCAAGAAGGAAAAGAAACTGAAAAAACAGCTCATAGGGACATTTACACAGTTTCCGCTGAAACTGGCCTATGCCATAACCATCCATAAAAGCCAGGGCAAGACCTTCGATAATGTTGAGATCCACCTCGTAAACGGTGCCTTTGATCATGGTCAGCTATATGTTGCTCTCAGCCGTGCTACAACACTGGAGGGTCTTCATCTTCGTAGCATCGTGACAAATTCAGATATCATTATAGACCCAAGGATTATAGATTTTTTTGAAGAAATTGGAAGCGAGGACTCTTCGGTTTTCATTATGCCGAAGTGAGGATTAATTCTTATGACACTAAATGTTAAGCTCTATTCCGGTGCCGTTCATAATCAACATGTTTCACTTAGCAAATGTTGTACAGTGGATCATATTGCATCCACTATTGATGATGAGAAAATTCTCAACCAGCTTGATGATATTGATTCTTTGGAGTCTGTCAATTTCTGGGATGTTGGGAGCTGGGGCACTTCAATTCTAGAGGAAGGATCCATTCTGTCCGTTGTATGCCGGGATTACATTTATACTGGCGAGATCTTGGGAATTATCTTTGATCCAAGCGGGCGTATGGGGGATCTGATCGGATGGAGCAGATTCAAGGGCCAACCGTGGAGTAATCCCCTTATCCTGAAAGAGGTTACTGCTGTTACCAAGCCATATATCGCCACTTGCTCTCTATTGAATGCCCTGTCGGCAAGA
>PVBE012546550.1_pt1 | contig 12957 bp, 10 predicted proteins | sample 1631181 | NCBI WGS metagenome assembly PVBE01 (sample SAMN08397723, study PRJNA350692) | Marine metagenome, whole genome shotgun sequencing project. | isolation source: water | place: Pacific Ocean | collected 2012-04
GCAACAAGACGGGGCTTTTCGGATTCGAGATCACCCCTGGCCTGCAGAGGACTCTGCTCAGTCAGCCTCTGGCCTGGCGGAGTAGAAGAGCTCTTCCAGTCCATGGAAACTCAGCTGTGGAGATTCAGCTCTCCATTGACGGGAAGCAAGCCAGCGCCAGGCGCGATGGGCCGACCTGGAACGACTCCTGGGCCATGGCTCTGATGGGGGGGCTCGGCTCGATTGAGGTAGACCGCACCGCCGACGTGCCCCCGCCGGGTACATCCAGTGGCTCGGTCGCTCTCACCGATCCGCAGGGGAAGGTCGAGCGTCTCACATTGCATCAGGCCGTCCCAGGGGGGCGCGTAGGCGTGGATGTCGCCGGAGGTAGGCCCTTCCTGGTGCCTTCAGAGCTCGTGAAGCTCCTCCAGGCCGCAGCTGGAGGCTGAGCCCTACTGGGTCCGGTCTCCGACTCCCCCGCGGTGAAGTACGCTCGTACTCGTCAGATTCATGCGCTGGCCACCCGGCCCCCGCAGGTGTCGACCCAGCTGCCGGCGCCAGGCCCTGTGGCCCCCAATGAAGAGCATGGTAGCGGCCAGGGACATCAGCCCACCCACCACGGCTGAGGGCAATGCACCAATCCAGAGTCCCGCGATCGCGTAGGGCAGGCTCAGCCCAAGAACCAGCACTCCGATGAGCCGGAGGATCCTCCGGGCAGCCAGCTGCGCAAGGAACCACTTTCGCCCCTGGCGAAGATGGGAATCGCCTCGAAACGCATCGGGCAAGATTGCTTGAATCCGGCTCTCTCCAGCCTTCAGCTTGCCAGTATCCAGCTCGATCAGCCCCTCGAGGAGCTGGACGGCGGCTTGGCCACTGGGCCAGTCCCCACAGACCTCGAGTGCGGCACGGGCCTCACTGTGCTCCCCTGCTCGAAGCAGATTGAGGGCGTGGTGATACTGCAGCGCTGGGTCTCGTGGGAAGTACCGGGTTCCCATGATGGCCGCTGTGGCAGCTTCCTGATCCCGCCCCAGCAGGTCGCCGATTACGGCAGCGCCCAGGTAGGCCACCCGCTGGTAGTGTTGCTCCCCGTAGGCAGCCACAAAGCGGTCGAGTGCCTCCTCAAAGAGCCCACGGCGCACCAGGACAAGCGCCTCTTCTAGACGGTCGGGTGCCCGGACCTCCTCGTCGACCCAGGAAAGCTCCAGGTCATCTTCCTCGATCTCTCCGACCTGAACCTCCTGCATCTCCTGGGACCCGGTGATGATCAAGCCGCAGTCACTGGTGTGGTGGAAGGCAATCAGCAGCTCGAGATCATTGCCTCCGGCGCTGTGGAGGCCATCGAGGACCTTGATGAAGCGGAAGAAGGCATCGCGGCCAGCGTCAGCAGATGGCTCAGCGAAGCGGTAGATGTACAGCAAGAAGTGCCCAAGCGGCGCGTCCAGCTCGGCATCCTCAGTTGGTGGCGGCACCACGAAGAACACCTGGTGATCCTCTCGGGTATCGAGCAACGAGATCACGAAGCGGTGGAGGTCCGGGTACAAGTCGGTCAGGCATCGCCGAAGGAAGGCAGCAACCTCCCCGGACATCCGACCTTGCTCTTCCGTCGGCCCATCCACGACCTCCACTGATGGCCAGCCGAAGTGTGCAAAGTACGACCGCCGAAGCTGCTCGATGCGAAGCTTGCAGTGGGCCCGCTCGGCGAGCACCACCTCTGATTCGTTGTACCTGACATCCGCTGAGGCGATGCGCCGCTGGTACAAGCGGACGGACTCCTCGAAAGAGTAGCGACGAACTACCCCATCCCGTCCAATGATTTCGACTGGGAACTCCACCAGCTGGGTGTAGTCCTTGCGCCGATAACGCCTGAGCTTGCGGCTCTTGTCCATACTTGCCCGAGAGACGCTGCAGTGTACCACTCAATGGACAGAGGCTCTACACCTGCCGCTATGGGCTTCCTGTCCATCCGGTCTTTCGCGTATAGGTGGCGGTCCAGACGGTCTTGAAGGTCCCATCGGGCTGCCAGCGCCGCCAGGCCATGCTGAGTGTCTCCCCGTCAAGCCCGCCCTTCCACCAGCCATATGTGGGGTAGTTGCCGGCGTCATACACGCCAGGCGTGCCCTTGAACGCTCCGGTACTCGTAGCGCGCTCGATGGCCCGGGCAGGGATCTCCTTGGCCCCTCCCCAGGTGCGAAGACCTGCCTGAAGCACGTTGTCCAGCCCCGGAACCAGGCGGGCTGGCGATGGCCCTGTCCCTACACGATGGAGGTCGTCCGCGGGTGCTCCTCCTCCTCCTGCGCCGATGTGAATGGCGCCGAACTTCCCTTCTGGAAGAATGGCCTGGCTGGCTGCCGGTCCGGCAAAGACCACCGCCTTCACCGAGTCCATCGGCGCTGTTCGCTCTAAGACCGCGAGGAGCTCCTTGGTGGCCTCGCTGCCCCCTCTCGATCCCGCCAGACTCACAGCCGGGTCATGCACCAGGACCACAATGCCCGCAAATTGCCCCACAACGGCTCCAGGAATCCAGGCTAGCTGCTCCCGCCATCGGCTACCCATCGTCTTCTTGGCACTATCGAGCACCACGAAGCGCCACCGGGCATCCTTGGTCCGCACATCGAACTTCGACCAGGTGGCAATCCGACCGTGTCCGATGCTGGCACCGGTTCCCGGGAAGCTGCCATCCAGGCCGCGGTAGCCCGCATCCCCAGCCCCATCCCTGTCCCCAGCTACTGCAATTGCCGGAATACGCTTTGTGGGCGCAACGGGGGTACTTGCGCCATCGAGAAGTCCCACGAATTGCTCATCGAAAGCACTCCACTCCGCGTTGCTGCTCGACCGGACCAGATCTCCTGTGAAGACCGCAAACTTCGGTCCCCCGGTAGCAACACTTGCGATCACATCTCCAACCATGGCGTGGGTGACATCACCGTGTCCGAGTGCGCTCCCATCAAGCACCGGATGCATCCCACGGGTATTTCCGAGCACCGCGAACTGGATAGCTCCGTCCGCATCGAATTCAGTGCTATCGGTCACGAAGAGTCGATGACTGGCGATCTTGGACGGGTCCAGACCACAGGCTCCGAGGAGCAGGAAGGCAAGCGGAAGTACGAGGCGTTTCATGGGCCCTGTATGCCACCCCCGGGCCGGGGTGTCCAGCGTTGGCGCACAGCAGCCGGGATATGGACCTTTCATGCGCGTACTATGGATCAGCCTTGGCCTCGGACTGCTCGCCTGCGCTCCGTCCGGATCCGTAAAGCGAGTGGTAGTGGGTTCGGTCGGTCCCAAGCCGCCCGCTACCCCTCCGGTGGTGCAGCCAGTGGCGCCCGAGGCGCTACTTGGCTGGAGTAATCGCCAGGGGCTGTGGCCCGGCCCCGCTCCTCTCCGGCGTCCCGATGTGGAGTGGACGAGCCGCCTCCCGGGCCCGGTGGTCCACCCACTGACCACCGACGGTCGGGCCATCTACGCAGTGGCAAATGGGAACGTGTACGCGGTCGATACCACCGGGGTCACGCGCTGGACTGCCGAGGTGCAAGCCACAGGTCCCGCGGTCGCTTCAGAGGTCGGCATCCTCGTTCCATGCAAGAGCGGCGGCCTGACCCTCCTTGCACCCAAGACGGGTGCTGTCATCCGGCAGACGTCCGCCGCAGGGCCTACGCATGCCATGCCCGTGTTCCTCGAGGGCGTGATGGCCTGGGTGACCACCGAGGGGGTCCTGGCCACCTCTGACGGCGGGCGACAGCGGGTCACCAGCGCTGCCATGAGCGATATCGCCTCCGATGGCACTCGAATCTTCGTGGGCACGGCCAAGGGCGAGTTCTTCGCAATAGACCGGACCGGGATCCTCTGGCAGCGAAGCCTGCCGGGCCCGGCCGTCGCGCACCCGATCGTCACCAAAGACATGGTCTACATGACCTTCGGCCCCCACGAGGGTGAGCCCGGCGGCGTGACTGCGCTCGGGCGCAAGGACGGACTGACGAAGTGGACCTCAACGATGCGGATGGGGCCTGCAGCAGGTCCTGCACTCGGTGAGGTCCTCCTCGTACCCGGCAAGAGCGGAGAGCTCGTAGCGCTCGACCCACGCAGCGGCGGAACAAGGTGGCGTGCTCCCGGCTACGCTGCGTACAGCGTCAAGCCAGTAATCGTCGGCGAGACTGCCTTTGCGGGCAACGCGGATGGACGACTGCATCGGGTTGATCTCCATGACGGAGGCGAAGTCTGGGCCGTGGAGCTGGGTGCGACCATCACGGGGGACCCCGTCCTCGTCGACGGGCGCCTCGTCGTGGGGCTCACCGATGGTCGACTGGTATCCCTCCGATGAGTGTGGTCATGCGCCTGGGGTGGGGGCCTGGGCCGGGTGATCGGATGCTTGCGCCAGGGCTTCCCGATGCTCTGTTCTGTGACGGTGCCCACCTCGGCTGGGTCACCCGGGACGGCGTCTACGCACTGATGGAGGAGGTGGTCCATCTGGTATGCGCAGCTCATCCGATCGCCGTGTCATTCTCCCCAGGCGCCTGGATCATCGTGCACCGAGTTGAGGATGGGGTCGGAATCGTCCGATTCGACCCCAGGAATCCCACCCCAGAGGTGTGGAACTTCCAGGTGAGGAGCATCTCCACAGGCAGTTCCTGGGCAGTACTCGACCACGGCTCAGAGCGGTCTGTCATCGATCTCGACCAGGACAAGCCCATCCGTATTCCAGTCGGCGCTGCGGATGCTCGGCCCCAGGCGTGGGCGGATGGTCCTGGGCTCATCTGGGTCCAGCAAGGCGTCGTCTATCGCATGACCCCGGATCTCCAGGTCCGGGTGGCAGGCACCGTGCCCAGCCAGCCTGAGGCCTGGCGGGCAGGTCCGGGAGGGGCCGCCATCTTCTACGTAAAGGAAGAGGTCTGGGGAATGGCGCCTGGAAGTACACCTCGACTTCTCCAGGATCTGGCGTGGGAAGGGCTCCGCTTCGCCCCGAGTGGTCAGCGGCTTCTGGGTGCCACCGAGGATGGTGTGGCGGAGAGATGTCTACGCACGGGACAGACTCTCTGGGCCAAGCCTGGCCAGCTTCACCCCGTCGGGTTCGGTCCCGACCCCATCGTGCTGCACGAGAACACCGGCCGGGTCCGTGACTCAAGCGGGCGTGTCCTTGCCAGCGGATTCAACCCGTCGGCGGCCGCCAGGAATGGGCACCTGCTCTACGGACCAGGCGGAACCTCCTGGAACCTCGAGGAGGGCGTGCGGTCCTGGCCCCATGCCCCGCTACAGGCGGAGCACCTCGCGATTGTTGGAGACAAGCTTGTGGCCATCAGCGATGACCTCCAGCTCTTCACCCTGGATGGCGAGCCGTGCGGCCGCTTTCCACTCCCCCTCGATGCAGAGACCGAGGGTTCTCCGATCAATGTCACCGTGAGCGAGGAGGGCCACCTCGTCGTCGAGCTCGAGGAAGACCGATTCGAGCTGTCGCTCGCTGGGCAGCGTGCTCCGCTTGCCGCGGATGTCCCCCCAGCACCTGAGCCTCCTTCCTGCATCCGCCTCAGCGCCCCCGACGAGCCCCCCTGCCTCACCCTCCTCGATGAGGCCCAAGAGCCTCTCCGGGCCTGGCCCCTGGGCATGGATGACGGCGTGCAGGTCGCAGGGCGGGTGTGGTGTTGGTCCGAGGACGGCATGCTCTGTGCTCTCGAGCCGCTCACCTCATAGGGGCGCAGCCTCTACTCGACCGTCACGGACTTCGCGAGATTGCGTGGTCGGTCGATGTCCCGACCCATGGCCAGACCTGCCTGGTAGGCCAGCATCTGCAGCGGCAAGACAGAGAGGAATGGTGTGAACCACCGAGACGTCCTGGGAATGGGAATGGAGACATCCGCCTCCGAGGCGATCGGGTCCCCCTCAGTGTGGATCAAGGCAATACGAGCGCCACGGGCTCGGCACTCCTGCAGGTTGGAGAGGGTCTTGTCCCGGACCTCGTCCTCTGGAGCGATCACGATCACAGGACTGCCTGGCTCCAGCAAGGCGATCGGGCCATGCTTCATCTCTCCGGAGGGATAGGCCAGGCAGGGGACGTAGGCGACCTCCATGAGCTTGAGCGCGCCCTCGGCGGCCACGGATGCGGAGAGGCCGCGCCCCAGGAAGAGCGCCATCTTGCAGTCCTTCACCCAGTCGACGACCTGCTCGAGTGGTGCTGGGGCCTCAAGGTACTGCTTGACCAGCTCGGGAACCTGCACCAGTCCCTCGGCAAAGGCTCGACCTTCGTGGGCCGCCAGGGTGCGAGCGCGCGCCAGCATCAGCGTAAAGAGGTAGCTGGCAGCCACCATATTGCTGAAAGCCTTGGTCGATGCGACCGCCATCTCCGGACCGGAGTGGATGTAGACGCCGTTGCCGCACTGTCGTGCGATTGATGACCCAACCACATTTACGATCCCCATCACACGTCCACCCTTGAGCTGGATCTCCTTGATGGCGCCGAGCGTGTCTGCAGTCTCGCCAGACTGGCTGACCGCAAAGTACAGCGCACGCGGGTCGATGCATGGGTTTCTGTGCCGGAACTCGCTGGCCACCTCCGCCCGTGCGGGAATCCGGGTGAGCTGCTCGATCGCTGTGGCTGCAATGCTGCAGGCATGATGTGCCGTCCCACAGCCAATCAGGGTGACCCGCTGGATATCCACCAGATCCCGAGGCGTGAGGTCGAGTCCCCCAAGCTTTGCGAGTCCATCCTCGACGACCACGCGACCGCTCAGGCACTGGTCCAGGGCCACAGGCTGATCGTGGATCTCCTTGAGCATGAAGTGGGGGAAGGCGCCCATTTCCGCATCACCAAGCTCTGCCTCGAGGGTCTCGACCTCGGGACTCCTCGCCGCGCCATCCAGACGCGTCGTGACCACCCCGTTGGTGTCGATGGTCGCGACCTCGCCGTCCTGCAGGTAGACCACACGTCGTGTGTAGGGAATCAGCGCGTGGGGGTCACTGGCCAGAAAGGTCTCACCTTCGCCGAGTCCAACAACCAGCGGGGAGCCGTTGCGCGCCGCGATGATGAGGTCGGGCTTGTCCGCGAAGAGCACCGCGATTCCCCAGGTGCCGCGCAGCATCCCGAGGGCTGCGCGAACGGCAGCGAGAGGGTCCCCGCCTGTGTCGCTCTCCTCGGAACCAAAGAAGCGTGCGATCAGGTGGACAAGGACCTCGGTGTCCGTCTCGGATCGGAAGACCACCCCTTCCCCCTCGAGATGGCTCCTCAGGGTGCTGGCATTCTCGATGATGCCATTGTGGACCACCGCAATCCGCTGCCCTGAGTCCAGATGGGGGTGGGCGTTCTCCAGGGTGACCCCACCATGCGTGGCCCAGCGGGTGTGCGCGATTCCCACGGCCCCCGGGAGATCTTCGGGCACGACTGCCGAGAGCTCCGCCACCCTGCCCACCTGACGGTGCAGGGAGAGACCATCGTCCTCACCGTCGATCACAGCGATCCCTGCCGAGTCATACCCGCGATATTCCAGGCGATGGAGTCCGTCTAGCAGGAGTGGTGCCGCACGGCGTTCTCCCACATACCCGACGATCCCGCACATGGTGCCTCCAGAGGGGGCCCAGTAACCCGCCAGGCCCCACAGACCGTCCACCATCTGGAGGTTATGGGGTGCAAGGAGGCAGAATGGGACGCTTCAAAGCGACATCGAACTCTGGGTCGGGGCAGGCGGAGTCCGGCAGCTGGACTGGCGCCCTCTCCCAGGTCCTGGACAAGCTTGGACTCGGTAGCCGCCCCAGCTCCGACCTGCTCGAGCTTGGACCGGAAATCGAGGTGGAGGTCACCGACAGCGTGACTGGAGCCCAGATCTCGATCTCTACCCTCGGCTTTGAAGAGGACGAGCTACCGGCTCCAGAGGACGCTCCAACCGATGCCTGGGACACCCCGAGCGCGCACCGAACGCCTGTCTACGTCCAGCGGGAAGAAGTCGGCGGCAAGGCGCTGGATGCAGTCCTGGCTGAGTGCACGCAGATTGCGGACACCGTCAGCGTCCAGGCAGCCTGTGAGCTCGGCCTCGACATCTTGATGGCGGCTGTACCTGCGGAGAGCGCCTCCGTCCTCTTGCGCTTTGGAAACAAGCTTCGCTTCATCGCAGCACGGGGGCCGCGTGCCCAGGCACTGGTTGGCGAGGAGATGCCCCATGATGAAGGGGTCGCGGGCGTGGTCATTGCCCAGAGCAAGGGACTCGTGGTCCGCGAAGCCAGCCGTCTCGGCGCCCACTACAGCGAGGTCGATCGGCAGGTGGAGTACCACACCCGGACCATCCTCGCGGTCCCGATGATCGATGACGGCCAGGTTCTCGGGGTGGTGGAGCTCCTCAACCCCTTCGGTTCGGTCGACTTTGCCGAGTGGCACCAGCGTGCAGCAGTCCGAGTGGGGCGAAGCCTCGCCAAGCGGATCGTCGCGGACTGAGCTCAGGCTCGCAGCGCCCCTTGAAGTGCCTTGAGCGCCTCAGCCGGAACGTAGCGAGACACATCTCCGCCATTGGCCGCAATCTCTTTGATGAGCGAGCTTGAGATGAAGATGTTCCTCGGCTCAGTGAGCAGAAAGACCGTCTCGATCTCTGGTGCCATGTCCATATTGGCCAGGCCAATCTGGAATTCGAACTCAAAGTCCGAGACGGCGCGGAGCCCCCGCAGGATGGCCTGCGCATCCATCTTCGCGCAGTAGTCCACCAGGAGCCCCGTAAATGAATCCACTTGCACCTCGGGCAGGTCTGAGGTGCAGGAGCGCAGGATCTCAAGGCGCTGCTCAACCGTGAGCAGCGTGCGCTTGGACGGATTGGCTCCGACTGCCAGAATCACCTTGTCGAACAGACGGCACGCTCGCCGCACGAGGTCGAGGTGTCCGTGAGTCACCGGGTCAAAGGAACCGGCGTAGACCGCTGTACCGGATCTGGGCATGAGCCCTCCTGCCGAGAGCCTACCTCATGGGGCGCGGGGCTGCGGCTCCAAGGTGCCGCCGGAGGAGTGAACGGAGGCGATGGTCCTTGCGAAGAGAGGCGAATGCCGGGTCCAGCGCAAGGTCTCGTCTCAGCTCGATCTGCTGGTCGGGTGGCAGCTGCGCTCGGGCCATCACCGCGCGCTCCAGACTCTCCAGCGCATCCCTCTCTCGTCCCTCCAGGGCAGCCAGGGTTGCCGATGTCATGAAGGTATAGGGATCATCAGGGCTGACCACCTGTAGCTGCTCCAGTGTCGCCACCGCCTCATCGAGTCTCCCCATCCGGCCCAGCGCAGTCGATAGACCGCCCAGTGCACCCGGATGCTCCTGCCAGGTCTCCAGGATCTTTCGGTAGACCGCAATCTCCGTGGCGTGGTGCCCCCTGCGGCGCTGTGCCCTCGCCAGGCCCAGGAGCGCACCTCCGTCTGCCTGATCCGCCCAGGAGAGCACCTGGTAGTGCCAGACCGCCGAGTCGAACCGGTCGGCATTGTACGCAGCATTGGCAAGGGTCCGCCGGGCCGCTGTGTCTCGGTCATCCAGTGCGAGACGCTCACTGGCATCTCTGGCCATCGGATCTGCCGGAACAGCCATCCGATACCACCGATAAAAAGCAGTCCGCGAGGTGCGATCGTCCTGAAGATGCCGGGGCCCGTCTGCAATCCTCTGGACATGCCGGACCAGGCTCCGCCCATCACGGCTTGCCCGCACTGCAGCCACCTGCTGCCTCAGGTCCGGGTGGCGCACGCCGGTCACCAGCCGCTTCAGGGTGGCTCCGCCGTAACTCACACCGGTCACTGGTTGCTTCTCCACCCATGCCTCGGCCGCATCAATCCAGGAGCCGACTGCCACCATCATCGCAGCCACAGCTACGAAGCGCATGTCCACAAAATTGCTTCCCCCGACCGGCCCCCTGAAGCGAGGGTTGTGGCTCACCCAGACATCGACGTGGCCCAGCGAAATGCGGAGGTCCTCTCCCTCCTCGAGGGTACGCCCCCGGAGTCGATAGCTCTCCCCAACCCGGAGGATGGTGATGGATGTTCCAGGAAAGGCCACTTTGGCATCAAGGCAGTCTCCAATCCGAGAGAGGCCCCGGAACCGAAGCACCCGGTCCTCAACCACATAGTCGCCCATGCAGACGCGGATGCTGAGATCACCCATCTCGCACCTCGCGCCGCTTCCCGCGGTTTTGAGCTGTGCCGATCAGTGGCTCCGCCTCAGCGCCATACTCCCGCTCGAGAATTCGCCGGAACCGGGGCTTTGCGCGAAGCGTATCGAATGCCGGGTCGAGTCGAATATCCTGCCGGAATTCGATGTGGTGCAGCGTATCGAGATCCTCGACATGCGCGAGAGCCTTGCGGAGGTGCTTGAAGCTCTGCCCCTTCTTGCCCATCGCAGCGAAGATCTTGGCCCGGTGGAGGTCCGCATAGGGATCTCCGGGCGTCATCTCTTCCAGGGCAGCCATGAGCCGCAAGGCCTCGTCGTACCGCCCCTGGTGGGCAAGGTTGACCGCAAGGTTGTTCATCACATGGGTATCCATCGGGTCGATCACCAGCGCCTTCCGGTACAGAGCCTCCTCTCGCTCATATTCCCCGGTCCGCTTGTAGGTCAGAGCCAGGTTGTTGTACCCGGAAGGGTCCTCTGGGTAGAGATCGATGAAGCGGTCATTGAGCGCTTCAACCAGCTCGTGATTCTCGGAGAGGTAGGCGTAGTAGGCAGCAGTCTGGATGGCGTGCGGATCGTTCGGGTTGATCTTCAGCCGGACGCGGGTTCGCTCCAGAATCCGAGCAATGCGCTGGTTTTGCTCCTTCCGCCCATCCGCCACGTCGAACCAGTCGCGGAATCCCCACCCGATGAACCGCTCGATGGGCTTGGCCAGAGGAACCTCTACCTCCTCCTCAAGCTTCACCTCCACCTTCACCACAGGTCGCGCCCCGACGGGCATGGCATCGGGATCCTCGACCAAATCCCTCACCTCGGTCTCGACTACGTCGCGAGCCTCCTTCCTGGGCTTGGGTCGAAGCGCCTCAGCAAGCGGAACCTCGTCATCCTGGTCTTGCCCACGTATGACCTCGTCACCCACATTCGAACCGCCCCCCGCCGTCTGCCAGGACCCTTCGTGCCCAGCGGGAAGGTAGAAAGACGGCGCAGTCCTCTGGGCATCCGGGCGATCTGCTCGCAGCAGACGGCCCCCTTCCTCGCCCTGGTAGTCGCGCTGTAGCAGTCGGGCGATGAGCTCAGGGGTGGGCTCGTAGGCGGTCTCGTGGGTCGGCATCACGCCAGTCAGCTGTCGCAGGAGGTAGTTGACCTGCCCCACACCGGCCATCAGCGTGAGCATCAACACCAGCAAGGCGACATCACCCCAGGCTTCCTTGGAGGTCCGCTGCGCAGGCTTCCTGGGGACCAGGTCCAGATCGACACTCACGCCCCCGCTTGACCAGCCCCACCTCTCTCCAGTCTCGATTCGCCCTGTCTCTGCAGTGGGCTCGTGCGCTTGGATCTCGACCGCTCCTCCGCTGGACCAGCGGCACAGCGCCAGGTGCTTTCCGGATGGAGTCGGGACCTCCGGCCCCACCAAGAACGGCGTGCCCGCACCAAAACGTGGCTGCCAGTGCACACGCTGCGCCACCACGGTGTCGTAGAGCCGCACCGTGACTCGCAGGCCCTGGCGTTGGGAAAGGAGCTTGTGCACCTCGTTTAGACACCTCATCAACAGAATCGGTTCCCGCGCGCACGGACTTGACCACATGCGCGCGGATACTGACAGTGTACCGCCCACAAGCCCGATTGGATGCTAAAACAGCGGCAGGAAGGTTCAATGTCCACCGCAGCCATGATCGTGATCGGAGATGAGATTCTCAGCGGCAAGGTCGTGGACACCAACTCCCCCTGGCTCGCCGAGCAGCTTCGGACTCGGGGCGTGGACTTGATTCGCATCTGTGTGGTGCCCGATGGAGTCGACGAGATCGCCGCAGAGGTCCGGCGATGCAGTGGGCATGCCGACCACGTCTTTACCACCGGTGGTGTGGGTCCTACCCACGATGACATGACCCTTGAAGGCATCGCATCTGCCTTTGCCTTGTCCACTCACCGCCACCCCGAGCTCGAGCAGCTCTTGCGGGAGAAATCCGCGGAAGCACCCACGGAAGCCGCCCTTCGGATGGCGGAGATCCCCGAGCAAGCCGAGCTTTGGTGGGATGGCGAGCTCTTCTTTCCGGTCATCGTCGTTCGAAATGTCCATATCTTCCCCGGCGTTCCGACCCTCTTCCAGCGGAAGTTCCTCGAGGTCGCCCATCGCTTCAGCGGGATACCGGTGCAGACGCGCAGGCTGGTTACCGAGGAACGCGAGAGCGTGATCGCGGCGCGCCTCGGAGCTGCGCAGCGCCGCTGGCCACAGGTCGCCATCGGCAGCTATCCGCAATTCGAGCGACGCCCCTGGACTGTGACCATCACCCTGGACAGCCGGGACGATGAGGCACTCGCGGCCTGTCATGCGGAGATCCGTGCCACCGTGGACACATCCGAGAGTTAAGCCAGCGCCTTTCTCGCGAGTGTGGATAGGCCCAGTGAGGAGAGCTGCTCCTCGGACACCCAGTCCGCTGCTGCATAGGCGCCGGGCAGCACTGAACCTGCGACCGCGACCTCATAGCGGTGGACCTCCAGGATTCGGTGGGTCAGTTCATGGCGAACCTGACCGCTGGTTCTGGCCTGATTGACCACGAGACCCATCCCCTCCAGGCCCTGCCGAAGCGCTACCTCCGCATCCCCTGACTCAACCCTGAACATGGGCGGCTCATAGAGGCCCCCAAAGAGTCCCTCCGGAGCACGTCGTCCGAGCAGTACTCCCTGGTCTCCTCGAGCGATAGCACAGGCCAACGTCCACGTAGGAGACTGGCGGCGCACCTTGGGCGGAGGAAAGTCTTCAATATCGCCTACTTGCAAAGCCTCGCAGTAATCGGAGATGGGGCACTCCCCGCATACTGGAGACCTGGGTGTGCAGATGCGCGCCCCCAGATCCATCAGCGCCTGGTTGTGGTCCCCAGCGC
>PVBE010168041.1_pt1 | contig 12955 bp, 26 predicted proteins | sample 1631181 | NCBI WGS metagenome assembly PVBE01 (sample SAMN08397723, study PRJNA350692) | Marine metagenome, whole genome shotgun sequencing project. | isolation source: water | place: Pacific Ocean | collected 2012-04
CACTGCGGAGAAGGAAACGTACGCGTCATCGCACCTTCGGGTGCGGTGGCGCGGGTGTCCGTGACGGACACCCCCCGTGACGCCGTGGGTGGAATCCCCACCGTGGCGTCCGCGGTGGGGGACGTCACGGGGCTGCCCGCCTGCGTTGAGGGCGTTGCCTTGATCGTGAGCGGGATGGTCGCCGCGCACGCGCCTCGGGCGGACGTCATGTCCCCCGGGGCACTGGTGCGGGACGAGGACGGGCGCCCCTGTGGGTGCCTGGGGCTGCGGAGGAGCCTGTGACCGCAAACGAAGGCCTCACGGCCGAGGCGCTGGTGGCGCTGTGCAAGGGGGACATCCCCACGGAGTTCCAAGGTGGCAGCGATGTCACGTTCTGGAACGACGGTGGGGAGACGACCCCCCGGAGTGCCCAGCAGTTGATCGACCTCGCCAAGGAGCGCCTCGCGCTCCACCTGGTGGAGGGAGGGAGCTCGGAGAAGTCCGAGTCGCCCGACTGCTACACGTTCCAGATGGAGCACAACTTCCCGCTCACGCGGGAGATGTTCGCCGCAGGCTGGAGGCAGTGGCAGATCACCGTCCAGACCCGGACGGACGAGGACTGCCGAGCGGCGCAGGTGAAGCGGAAGAAGTTCCGCTACGCCTGCCACTTCTGGCAGGGCCCGGAAGGGAACCTGGCTCTGGGCAAGGTCAAGATGCAGGGGAAGCACACCCCCTGCAGCTTGGAGGCCTGACGCCAGGGCCCCCTCGAGTGTGTGAAAACGAGGTACCTGTACGGAGACGACGTTGCGCCGCCTTGCGCCGCGTCGTCTCCGGGTGCCCTTTGCTAGTGAGGAGGTAGTGATGGAACACGATTACGTAATCGAAGCCATCGTCGCCGACCCAGCCCTGGTTATCACCGGACTGTGGTTGTATCTAATTCTCATGACCCAGGAGCTTCGGCGACGTCTGGGCCACATACCGCGTTAGTCAGCGCGGGGAGATAGAGGGGGCGAAGGCGCGCCCCCCTCTTCTTTAGCCGCGCAAACGGCACCCCCGAATCAGGCATAAGTATGTGTACCCAAACATGGAGTAAACACATGGGTTCCGACGCGCTTACTGCGCTGTTGTCTTGGCTGGCTTGGCAGGCCGGCTCTTTCAGTCTCAGCGACAGCATCTACCTGGCGGGGGGTGCGTTGCGGGACGCACTTTCCAACAGGACCGTCAACGACATCGACCTAGTCGTAGACGGCAATGACGCCGAAGAGGTCGCCAACAAGTTCGCCGCGAAGGTCCCCGCGGAGACGAAGATCACCGTGGACCAGCACGGCGTGGTGCTGCTCCACATCGTGGGCAGCTGGGACCGGGGTGGTCACGAGATGAAGGGCCTCAAGATCGACATCGCCCCCGCCAGGGACGGTGACATCGAGGCCTACGTGGGTGGGTGGGACTTCACCTTCAACGCCCTGGTGGTCCCGCTGTCGAAGCTCCAGGACGGGGTCATTCGCTTCGAGGACGTCATCGACCCCACCGGTCGTGGTGTGCAGGATCTGAAGGCACGGCGTATCGTATTCGCCGCCGACCCCGAGACCACCATCGCCGCGAGCCCGATGCGCCTGCTGCGCGTGGTCAAGTTCGCGGAGCGTGGGTTCCGCGCCACGCGGGAGACCGAGCTGGCTGTGCGAGCGAGTGCACGTTTCTTGACGGGGCTGCCTCACTCCGCGGTCAGCAACGAGCTCCTGGCAATCCTCCGTGAGTCGGGGGACTTCGCGGGAGTGCTCCACCGGACGCAACGTCTGGGCCTGCTGGAGCACCTGCAGGCGTTCGCTGAGGAGGAGCCCTCCTTCGCCGCGGCGCTGAACTCGTGGGCGGACTCGATCCCGCTACGAGAGGCGCTCATGGTGCGCAACTACCGCCTCCCCGCAGGGCAGCGGTTGCGCTTCATCGCGTGTCGGGAAGAGCACCGCAAGGTGCTCGAGCGACTGGTGTGGCAGCACGGCAACGCCGCGGCGGACGCCTGGTTGGCGGTTTACAACCAGCCCGGGAAGGCCCTCGACAACCGGCGTGTCCTCGCTGAGCACCCGGAGTACCGAGGGAAGCTGATGCAGGGGATCTCCTGCCTCGCAAGGGAGCTGCTGGTCGCCCAGCCGCACCTGCTCGAGATCCGCGGGATGCTCACCGCCACCCTCCTCCACGAGCTCCAGACCCGCCACGAAGAGCTCCCCGCCTCCTAAGTCCGCCCTCCCCGGGCGGCACGAATTCGGCCCCTCTGGGCCGGTTCGTTTAGGCGCGCAAATCGGCACCTCGATTCGGGCATAAGTAAGTGATGCCAATCACACTTCCAGTGTATGGCGTCACGGTTGTCTCTCCTGAGGCCGTCGGAGTAATCCTGCTCCGCGGTCTCTCGGGTGCTGGCAAGTCCGAGTTCGCGCGGGTGTTCCTTCCGGGGGACGCCATCGCGGCTGACGACTTCTTCGTGGGTGAGGACGGTGTGTACCGTTTCGACCCCGCGATGCTGGGTGATGCTCATGGCTCCTGCCTCGAGTCCACCCGCCAGCGCCTGGAGGGGTTCGGTAACACCTGCGTGGTGGTGAACAATACGTTCACCCAGCGCTGGGAGATGGAGGCCTACCTCCAACTCGCCGAACGCCTCGGAGTCCGGGTGACAGTCATCGACTTGTTCGATGGCGGTTGCACCGACGAGGAGCTCTTCGAGCGCAACACCCATGGGGTGCCGCTGGAGAGCATCCGTGCCATGCGAGCTCGTTACGAGCACGACTGGCGCGTCGGTAACCCGGTCCCTCCCTGGGAGCGCTAGTGGCGTCAGCATCCGCCAAGTAGTATCCACCACTACTGACTTGGCCGCGACTAGACAGCATTGCGTGGGAACAGAGAAATGCTGAGTGGGATTGACGCCCCATGGAACCCTGAAGGAGCGCCAGGCGCGCGCTCCACGGGCCGGTAGGACCGCACCCCTACCCGCGCTCGAGCTCGCCCCATTCGGGGGCGGGTTCGCTCGCGTAGAGCACAGAGTACCCCCGTGCGCCTGTCAGGGCGCCTGCAAAATAATACTGACACTGCCCTACCCGCTGGCCGGGGGTGAGGGCGAATGGCGTGCGTATCCCGAGCAACAGCGGGAGCGTATCGTAGGGCACCTCTCACGAGGCAGACCCTGTTACTTGTTGCCGTGCAGACCCGCCAGCTGTGGATGGTTCGGTGAAACAGGGTGGCGGAGGAGTAACGAACTCCCCCGCCCTGTTTCTTTAGCCCCCCTCGCAAATCGTTCCCGTTTCGGGGTAAAAGAAAGTGCGATCCGAGTGCTGCTTTCCTGCCCGAGGCGCCGCGGATTGCTGGGGCGCTGCAGTGCCCCTGGACCTTGGTCCCCTCCACTCACGTTGCTCAGTGTGCGCACACCAGGCGACAGGAGGGGGCCAAGGCCCGCTTTCAAACCCACCGCCACCCTACTTTTTACCTAGGAGACATGAGCACCGACTACCCGGTCTTCTCCAAAGACCCCTATCTACAGCAAGCGTTCGAGCTCACCGCCTACCAAGCGGACCACAACACCATCCTGCACTCCGAAGGGATGTCTCTCGGTCTGAAGGACCCCAGCCCTGTGGGGCAACTGACGTATTGCTACCTTTCCGCGATGGACATGACTAAGGCGGACCCCACCAACGAAAGCGGCTCTCGGATTCTCGAGATCCTCCACGACGCGGAGCTCTACGAGGCGCCCACCGTCGTCCTCGACACGTTCATTCAGACCTCGATCACGGATGTCTACGAGCACCTCTACGGGGACGATTGGGGGGACATCATCGAAAGGATGCAGTTGGGCACGGACGAATTCCTTCCCACGTACGAGGAGCTCTCCCGCCGCGTGGACGCTTCGCCCCCTCCCAACCTGTGCTCCCCCAGCATGTTCATTGCGATGCCTCGCGCCGTGATGGCGGTGATCTCCGACGCGCGCCCTAAGTACCTTGGGCCAGGGGAGACACCCGTGGTTCTGATCGAGTCGCTTCTGTCGGGGCTAGGGGAGGCAGTGCGTGCCCGGTACCCAAGCGCTCGAGGTCTACTGCTCCTACATGGGTTTGCGTTTACGGAGGGGGACCTGGTCGTCTTCATGTCCTACTCCGCAGACGGGATGGGCAACCTCCACCACACGCAGGTCTTCCTGCGTCGTGACGGATACTGGCTCAACCAGGACGCGGCCACCCTGGGCCTCCTCCAGCTGTGCAACTACATCTACGATCACCGACACGTCGTAGAGCGCTCGATGCCCTCCTTCGTGCACAAGCGGCGGCACATGAAGCGCGCCAAGAAGGGACCCTCCTACAAGCCCAAGCCGTTCTACCGGCTGCACCTGCGGGACACCGTGAGCAAGGAGTTCGACTTCGAGAAGCCGCCGCCCAAGCCACAAGAAGGAGTGCGGAACGAACCAGAGCACCTCCGCTCAGTACGAGAGCACCGTCGACTCCTCATTCGTCGCGGACCCTTGGACAAGCTGGACAACAAGATGCTCAAGAAGCTCTTCAAGAGGGGGTACAAAGTGCTGCGAACCGGGCAGCTACCTCCCGAGGTGATGGAGCTCCTCGCGCGGCCCAGTCGTCGCGGACGTCGGATAGCACCTCGAGCTCCGCATGAGTGGATCGCGTGGAGGACGACTACGATCCCGCACCACTACCGCGGCTCCGACGACGCGGAGTTCGTGCCCAGTCTGCGGGTGGCTACGAAGCGCCTGAAACCACGTCGACCCCGTGCTCCTTGCACGCGCGTACAAGGTGAGGAACGTCTTGGCGCTCCGCCACCCACAACGCCGACAAGTCGCGAGTAGCGTGGCCTTGCTGGAATTTCTGGTGGTAGAGGTCGATGTTGGCCCATTCACAGGTGCGGTCTCCGTGCTTGTCGATCGGGTACACCGTTTCTTGCGCGGAGTCTTGTGGGTGGAGGATCATGCCGTTCTCCCCTAGTGAGGTGCCGCCCTGTGACTGCAGACTACTCCAAGAATACCTACAGCGCAGTGGTCATCCGGTGGGTGGACGGAGATACCGTTCAGCTCTGCGTAGACCTGGGCCAGAACGTCTCCGTCACGGACAAGTATCGCCTCGCTCGCATCGACGCACCGGAGACGGCGCTGCGCTCAGGAGTCACCCCAGCGGAAAAGGCCGCGGGGCTCGCGCTCAAGGAGGAGCTCATCGGCCTCTTTCCCCCAGGCGAGAGGTGCGTAGCCCGCACCAGCAAGGCTGGGAAGTTCGGCCGCTGGTTGGTGGAGCTCGAGTTCAACATGGAAAGCGGTGGGACTCTCAATCTCTCCGATTGGCTGCTCTCCTCCGGACGCGCTGAGGCGTACTAAATCTGGCATAAGCCGGTGATGCACATACGTCACCATGCGGGGAAGCCCGCACTACCAACAGCGGAGGAGAGTCGTGCAGCCTCCCTAGCGGGGGCGCAAGCGCGCGAGTGTGCCCGCCGCAAAAGTCCGCGAGAGGAGCTTCGCTACCTGGAAGACTTGCTAGTCAAGCACGTCATCGGCGAAATCCAAGTCTCCCAAGAATTCGGAGACCACCAGGTCACCGTGCACATCGCCGCCGCCGCCTTCCCCTCGGACGAAAAGGCCGCTCTGAACCGCATCTCCCGCCGCATCCGAGCTGCGGGCTACCGAGTCAGTACTGCCTGGCGCAGGCCTAACTCCCTCATCATCTCGTGGTGGGAGGGTGATTAGCATCGCCCGGGGAGGGGCCGTTTCCCCCCGCGAGGCACGCCAAGCCCTGCTCACTTTGCTCCGCCCTCCCTTCAATCTGTCCAGCTGGCCCGGAAACAAACCCCCGAGCAGAGCGCTCGAGATCATGGTCTACTACGCTGGGAGGGCCGCCACCGTGGACTTCGAGCTCTCCAGCGAGAGCCTGGAATGGCTGGCGGGGAGAGGGCCGTGGGCACCACTAGCACAACGCCTGCAGATGCACGCACGCCGGTAGGCTACTACTGCCCTGCCTGTGGCGTTCTTACGCGCGTATGGCTCTCCGGAGACCGACTCCGGTTGCCTGTAGAGCACGTCTTCTTCGGGATTGGGGCAGCCATGACTCCCGCTCTCTTCGGCGCCCGTGGAGCGGTAGCGGGGCTCTCCTATCGAACCGTCCTCACTCGAGCTCAGAAAGGCCTGGACAGGCTCCACTGGGCCCCCGACCACATGACCTGCGAGCACTGCTCAGGTCCTGCCAAAGCGAGGTATACCTGACCTTCCTCTACATCTTCCTCGGCCTAGTGGTCGGGACCATCGTCACCGCTCTCACGTTCCGAGTCTCCTGGTCCGGCTTCTGGGAGCGCCGCGCCCGTATGAACGAGGCACGCCGCACAGCGATGCGGATGCACTACTCCGCCTCGAAGTACGAGGAGGAGTCCAGGAATTCCTGGTTCCCCTGGAACCGCGACGAGTACCACGAGAAGGCGAAGGACACGCGCAAGCAAGCAGCCGAGCTCGAGGACAAGGCTCGCTCCGGCTGAAGTCCCGTCCAAATGTACGTCCCCGCTCGGGGGCGTACATTTTTTTTAGCCACTCGTTCTGCGTGCCTAACCACGCTACAGCGGCGAGAATGCTCTACTTGCCCCTGGTAGCCCTTCCTCATAATCTTTCCCCTAGAGGGACGGGTCTATCCAGAGCGGCTGGACGCGGAGTAGAAGGCATGGCCCGAGTATGAAGCGTGGATCCCCCGAAGGGCTCGCTGCTGCGATTCAGCAGTTGGTCAACGCGGAGCCCGAGCAGGCGTGGCTCTGGCGATTGCACGACCTCCTACACCCTGAGCGGCTCGACCCGAGCCACAGCGGTCAGCTGGCCTTCCCGGCAAAGATCTCTGTGTTGCTCATCGACGATGAAGCCCTCGCGGCGGTCTCGCTGGCCAAGCTCCTCAAGACAATCGACGGCATCGAGTTCCGCCTGGACCACGCGCAGACGATCCCGATCGCGCACAGCCACCTGTCTCAGGAATCATACGACGTTCTCCTCGTCGACTGGAACTTGGGCCAGGGTGAGGACGGCTGGGAGCTGATTCGCGAGGTGCGCAAAGGCCACACCCGGGCGGACGCCGACCAGGCGATCGTCCTGTGGACCGGTCACGGACTGCAGGCGCTTCGCGGCGCTCCTGCCAGTGACATCGCACTGATCAACGGCGCGATACCCCAGTCGCCGGACCCCGAGGTCCTGGTGATGATGCTCGTGCCCGCGCTCGCGCACGCTACGGCGATGCAGCAGCGCACCGAGGTCCTGAAGGGCGTGCACCAGCTGGTCGAGGGCCGGATGACAGAGGTCCTTGCTCGATGAACGACGAGAACCCCCAGGCTTCGGTCGAAGCCGCCTGGAGCAAGGTGACCCAGGAGGTGGAGCGCATCGAGTGGGACAGCGGCTTGCTGTGGGAAACGGTCGAGGCGCTACCGCGGATGCCTCTGAGCACCAGGAACACGGCCGGCGAGCGAATAGAGATTCTCGCGTCCGCTACACCCATTCGGAAGGGGGGAGCGGTGCGGGGCTGTGCTGTGGTGGTCCGCCGCCCGGCCGCTACTGGGTGCGAACTTCACGAGATGTGCCCAAGCCCGCTCATCAATCCTGGGGAAAGGGACTAGGGCAAACCGTGAGTGGAGACGAACGCTATACGGCGCTGCTTGCGGCGTTGCAGCAGGCCAATGACCTGACCAAGCAGTCCATCGCCGACGTAGGGGCTCTACGTGCGGAGATGGGCAAGATGAGCACGACCCTGTCCGTGCTCCGTGCCGAGTTCGACAACTCGAAGACCGAGGACAAGCGCCTCGACCATCGACTGCGCGACTTGGAGACGACCGTCAAGGTCATGGACCGAGAGCATCGGATCGCCGTGGCAGCGGCGGCCAGCGAAGTCCAAGCCACCGTCAAGGAAGCACTCGGGAAGCTGGAGAAAGAGTCCTTGGCCAACGTGGGTCAGGGCGAGCGCCACACGGCGCTGAAGAGCGAGGTCAACGAGGTCAAAGACAACGTCAAGTGGGCGGTCCGCGGCGTGCTGGCGGCAGTGATTGCTGCCCTGGCAGCGATCATTCGCGCGTCCATCTAGGGAGCAGACAGTGAGTGACGACGAAGACGCGTCCCCCCGCAAGCTACTGCTGAAGAAGGTCCTGCCTCTCGTGCTGGCGGGCATTGCCGCAGTCTCCGCCTGGGTCTGGACCCTCACCACAGAACGTGTGGAGCTGAGAGCCGAGTCCGCAGAACTACGAGCAGAGCTCGGTGCATACAAGCGCCAAGCAGCCGTCTGCCAGGACATTACCGAACAGGCCACGCGCCTGATCGCTCAAGTACGAAAGGACAAATGATGCGACCCATGTTCATCGCCACCGCCGCCTTGGCACTAGGCCTCGTGTGCGGCTACTCGGTCATCAGCGTCGCGCAGGAGCACCACGCACCTGCCCCCGAAACCGGGCAAGTTCACGTGACTGGTCCCGCTCCCGCCCCCGTGTGCGAAGCCGACTGGGTGGGCCTGGTGCACACGCCGGAGGGCCAGGAAGCGCTGCTGGTGCGGCTGGCCGAGATCCGCGAAGCTCTCATGCATCTACAAGCCCCTCGAGCTCCCGCAGAAGCCCACCGCCGCGTGAAGGTCATGCACGAAGCCGCTCAGCTCGAGAACCTCGTGCGCCAGTACCAGACGGAGAGCAAGAAGAAGCGGTGACACTACGTCAACTACTACGCGACACCCTCACGGTGTTCGTTACACGCGATCCGGAAGAAGCGAGAGACCGCGCCCTAGACCTCGTTTCCTGGTGGGAGGACACCCTCGGCTGCTTGCTCTGGAAGAGCATGCACCCCGAGCTCCCACTAGACGAACCACACCCCAAGGCTACAGACGTCTTCGGGTGGGACATTGGGACGCTTTGCTCCGACCGCTGGGCCCGCTACGCCCTGCGCTTCCACGACGCGGCTCACATCGAGCTCGGCTACGATACTTCTGCTGCAGGGGAAGGCGAGCTCGCCTGCTACCTACTGGCCAACGGTGTCTACGACCCAGGCTATCTGCCCGTTGTGCTGTATTCTTTGAAGGAAGGCACCCCTCCTGGACAACTGCTGAAAGCAGCAAAACGTGGGAAGGAAGCGCCGTTCGCGCCTGACTGGATCCTTTGGCGAGCTCTCTCGGGTTCGTACCATTATCCTGGAGGTCTCCATGGGGAAAACCGTACAAGAAGACTTCGAGGGCGTCCGAGACGCCATCAAAGCCCTCTCGAAACACGTCACTGCGGTACCAGGTACCTCTGACACTGGAGCGGTCATCGTGAGGATTCCGTGCCGTGACCGGGGGCCCCTCGGTGCACCGCCTGCGTTCGTGGTTGGCACCGTGCGCCGCTCGAAGAAGGGCCGCGAAATCACTGCAGCAGACGGCAATACCCACGTGATCGGAGGCGGCGCTGGCTGGCAAGGGCGCATGGCCCGAAAGCTCCTGGAGCTGGCGGGCTGGCGGTAGCCGTGTCCGAGCAAGGTAAGAGGATGAACGCGTACCTGCGCCTGACCCAGGTACCTGATGGGGACACGTGGCAGCTCTCTATCGAAGTAGAAGCCAGCGGCGTAACCGTTCAGCACGCCCTGCCCGAAATCAGCTCCATTGACGGGATCCGCATCTCGATGAAGACCCTGAACGACAGCGTCGTCACCGCCAAGAACGAGCTCGCGGAAGCTGTGAAGCGAAAGCGCGACGAGCTCTCCCGTACCCTGCAGGAACTCAGCCCCATGGTGGCCGACGTCGACCTCGAGGCGTAATCCGGCCCCCCTTTGTGGCAAGAGAAGATGGAGTCCTCGCATGAAGCGTGAGTGCCGCTGCACGTCGCGAAAGATGAACAAACACGGCTGCATAGATGCAGTCCAACTCGGACTCACCCCCGGAACGTTCAACACCTTGGGGGCTTGGCCTGATGACGCTGACGAACAGCGCCTCGTCGGAGCGTACGCGCATGTCGGCGCAAACCAATTCAGCATAGCGCGCGTCCTTCTCCCACGACTCGTGAAAGAGGGGTGGGTGGAGCGCATTTCTCCGCAGAAGGTTCGCATCACGGATGTCGGCAAGGAACTCCGTGTTCGCATACGAAACACCAACCACTGGGAGCGCACCGCCCGGTGACTCGAGAGGTTCTATTGCGCACAGCGCGTATCCAAGTCCAGGTGCTCGTGAACGACGAAACCGTCGCTGCGAGCACCGCCATCACCGTAGAGGACTGCCCAACCGGGGTGCGGTCCCTGGACCTGCTCCGGGAGCAATTCACGCACGCGAAGCAAGATCTGCAAGCCTACCTGTTGGACTTCTTTGGTGAAGACGGTCTTCCGGTTTCCCAGGGCATCAACAACACCAGCTGGCACGCCATCGTGGACGGCATGGCTGCCTGCAACCCCGTCTACACCCTCCGAGGTGACCCCAGGCCTGCGGCGTCGGTGTACCTCTCCGACGTGTGCTCCCACCGAGCATGCCGTGACCTGTGGCGAAAGGCGGTCCCGCAAGAACCGTGAAGTACTACAACGACCTCCCGAGGAGTCCCGTATGAATGCAGAAGAGTTGCCCGTCACCAAGTTCTTCCTCGAAAAGATGGAGGACGACGAGCTCACCGTAGAGACGGCCGCCGAGGTGGCCAAGATGCTGGAAGACACCTCCCCCGAGGGGATGGTGTCCTTCCTCACGCACGTCAACCGCCTCGAGGGCATGGACCCGCGTCGTCTGTCCTCCTGGCACTGCCTGCTCATCGCAGTGCCCGGCTACGACAAGACGATGCTCCGCGCCGTGCAGTGGGCGGAGGACAATCTGCTCCAGGAAGAAGGCGAATGAGCGCCGACGAGCGCGTCACCCGCGGGTGGATCCTCCGAACCGAAGACGGGCAGTACCTCCGCGTGGTCCTCGACGAAGAGGAGGACGAGTGGGCCGAGCACCTCTCCGCCACCGAAGAGATGACCCGTGCCTCGGTGTGGCCGCACCTGACCCCCGACCGGGTTCAGTCGATCCGCGACCTGTGGGGGGAGTCCACTCTCCACCCCATGCGTGTGGAGCTCACCCGCACCATTCGAGTGCTGGAGGGCGTCTACTCCATCGGGCCCATCCCGTCCGAGGCGGTGAACGCCCTCCGCGCGCACTTCCCCGGAGAAGACGTGCAAATCGGGCAGGAAGCAGGCACGGTAACCTTCGTGATCGGAGACCGCGTGGCTAGCTTCACCCAGCTGGAGCTGATGCAGTCTGGCAAGACTGTACTGGAGCTGATCCAGGGGAAGCTCGAGTAGCATGACCTTCCAGGAAGCTTCTCGGCACATCCAGCTGGCTGACCTGCCCAAAGGTGCACGAGACGCCGCCCTCACCATCCTGGACATCGCGCAAGACATCGACGCAGAGCTAGTGCTGCTGCGCTTCTTGCGTTCCCGCGCTGCGGTGGAGCTCGAGACCAAGGGGCCCAGCGGGCGCTACACGCACTTCATCGCCGAGCCCGATGGCGGCTGGGACATGCGCTGCTACGCGCGTACAGCGGAGGTGTCACATGCCGGTTGAGCGTACCAAGATGCAGGCCGAGTACACGGAGCTGAAGTACCGCTGCGACGAGTGCAAGGAGGGCTACATGGAAGCGGGGAAGATCGCTCTCATGTCCAATCCACCCACGTACCCGCACGTCTGCTACCCGCGCGTCTGCGATCACTGCGGCCACACGAAGAACATCCGCGGGGATCGCTACCCGCGGTTGACCATACGCTACACTCCGATTCCCTCGGAGCTCTAACCCAGGAGGGGCTCGCGACGCCCTTCCTTTTATGTCACAAGGAAGTATGATGACCAGCCTACTGGTCGTGGACACCGAGACAGGTGGCCTTGACCCTTCAATCCACGCCATTGCGTCGGTCGGACTTGTTGCCCCGTGGGGCAACCTCCACCTGCATGTCGCCGACACGAGGGGGTCCTGGGACCCACGGGCCCTCGAGGTCAACGGCATCGACCCCGAGCAGCACCTGTCGAGCTCCCACCTCCCCTCGGTGGTAACCGAGAACGTCGCCACCTTCCTCGAAGGGTACTCCAAGGAGCTCCACGGCAGGCTCTACCTGGCGGGGCACAACGTCGCCTTCGACATTGGGTTCCTGCACCGTTTGTACGACCTCGCCGACGAAGACCCGCCCCGCATCTTCCAGCACCACCGCACGGTGGACACGCACTCGATCTTGTGGGCGGAGTTCATGCGCGGCGAGCTCCCCTACGAAGCCACCAACTCCAGCGGGGCTTTCGAGCACTTCGGCATCGAGGTGAAGGGGCGCCACACAGCACTCGGGGACGCTCTTGCGACCAAGGAGCTGCTCGAGAGACTCATTGAGTCGTAACCTCGGTCGCACCGACTGCGAATACTGCACGGGAGCGATTCGAGCTCTAGAGCCCCCAAGACTCGCCCGCGCTGCGGACGTCTACCGATACACCGAGCGGTACGAGGGGCGTCTCTGGCTCGCCCGCGCTGCGTGCGTCCAGTGCGAGGCCCAATACCTGGCGTGGTACAACCACCGCCCGTGGCCTCGCCAAAACGTGGTCCCTCCCCACTCGGAGGAAATCGTAGACCTCAGCTTCCTCAGCACCTTCAGCGACGAGCCTGGAGAAGCAGACACGCCCCGCTGGCTTGTTCGCAAACGCGTGGTCTGGGAGCGTCTAGGCCCCTATAAAGGGGGCGCGTGGGACTACCCCCCACTAGAGGAGGACGACGATGAGCAGCCACGCCGACAAGAGAGCTCGAGCGAAGGCGAAACTGTTACGCCGGGACCGGCTCCTGAACCAAGCGCGGGACCAGCTACGAGTGAGGACGTGGGAGGAAATCCTCCCTGCTATACAGGCCCTACAGGCGCGAACCGGCACGGGGAAACCTGCCCCACCTGCGGGGACGTAAACTGGGGCCGGAACAACGCGCCAAGGACCTTCTGAAGGGCGTCGACGTGGAGCAGGAACTGAAATGGTGGGCAGGCCTGAACATCTCG
>PVBE011828880.1_pt1 | contig 12954 bp, 23 predicted proteins | sample 1631181 | NCBI WGS metagenome assembly PVBE01 (sample SAMN08397723, study PRJNA350692) | Marine metagenome, whole genome shotgun sequencing project. | isolation source: water | place: Pacific Ocean | collected 2012-04
GGTTCGAGGGTGGCATGCTCCACCCATCCGCTCGATCCACTGCCCAATATATGGACTTTCCCGGCGTTAGTTTTTTTGCCATCATTATATGGGGAACCGACGGCTATCAAATCTCCGTCTGTCGATACTGACATCCCATACCAATCGTTTGCGACAGAAGTGGAAGCTGTCACATGATTCTCTATCCATATGTCGCCACTCTTTTCCCATATGACTATCTGGCCACAGTATATCGAGCCGTCATACCACTCAGGCACCCCCGCTACAACTCTCTCCCCATACACGGCGAGGGCATTAAAGCGATAAGCCGGTTCAGCGTCGTTTACTGCCGTTCCTATTTTTGAATTGTTTTGCCTAACGGAGGAAGTCAGAATGTGCTCTGTGCGAGGTACCCAAGAAGTGCCAGTTTTGATATAGCAATATATTGCACCAGCTGATCCAAATCCAGCTTCCGCCAACGGATCATCCCAATCGTGAGCACTGACGACAGCAACATTTCCGCGCACTTGCACTGCTCCGCCAAAGTGATCGTCGCCGTCGGCATCTGAAGCTTTAAACTTTTTTAGCGTGTCATATGGAGTGTTCGTGGATGTGGTGCCGGTGTATTCCCCTCTGATGCCACTATATCTGCTTATCACATAATTGTTTTCGATGTCCTTCATAGTCATAACAAGGTAATTAGCTTTAAATACAATCTTTGCTAGAAGAAAACATTATATCGATATTCCTCTCTTTCAGGCTATCTTGTATCCAATACTGCATATCGGATCCTTTTTCAAATTCAAATTGATTGATTCCTTCGAATAGGCACCATCTTTCGACTTTGTCCAAAACATCGACTTTGTTGAAGACGAGCTTGTTGACACCGTTGATATCAATTGCCCTCTTGAGATTATCAAAGTCCATCCAATTAATTTGCCTAGGCCTACCAGTTGTTGCTCCAAACTCTTCACCAGCATTTCTTATTTTGGGGAATATGGCATCCTGCCCTTCGAATATCTTCTTTCCAACATATGTCTCGTACACTTTCGCGACTCCCCACACATCTCTGATACTTCTTGGAGGTACGCCATTCAAAACCGCGCCCCCCACCGTGCAGTGGCTAGATGTCACATAAGGATAATCGCCCCAGTCAATATGAAGCCCGAGTCCCTGAGCACCTTCAAACAGCACTGTGACATCCTCATAGAAGTCATTATCATGCAGCTCCGTATACATATCAATGATATATGGCTCCAAACCAGGGATGTCAATTGCTCTCATTCCCTTTCTGCCATACTTGTCCCTATATGCGGGCCCGTTTCCTCTCTTTGTCGTTCCGATTATTTCATCTTGTCCATCTTGTGCCATGTGAATATCTGTGATGATGTGCACATTTGAGGCAATCCCGATGAGCCCCGTTGTGTTGATACCCTTTTCTTCAAGCTCTTCAAGCTCTTTGAAAAACTGCTCAACATTCAATACGCATCCGGGCCCTATAATAGATTTAATGCCAAAAAAGACACCGCAGGGGATATGATGTGTTACAAACTTCTGCTCTTCGTGATAAATGGTGTGTCCAGCATTACATCCCCCGTTATATCTCACGACATGGGTGTAATCGCCGTTTCTTGCCAAGTGGTGAGCAACCTTTCCTTTTCCGCAATCTCCGTACTGTAAATCAACTATTACATCTGCTAGCATGTTAAACCTCACTCCGTTTTAGACATTCTCATTTTAACATATTCTTCCATGGAGTTTAAGGACTCTTCTGGCATATTATCGAGGCCTCGAAGCTTTAGCCATGAGTTGATGTAGTCTACTGCATATTCTGACTTGGTGTCCAATAGAAACAAGAAAGTTTCCATCTCTTCCTCGTTGGCAGGTTCAACATCCCGCATACCGACTCCAAAGAAGTGCCTCGCGATTTCTTCAAAAAGCACTTCTTTGTAGCCGTCTTTTATCACAACAACAGTTTAGAGGGGGGTATTCGAAGCTTTTTAGCAACCATTTTCACACTTTTGGTGATATTTCTCTGGCGTCTGTGCATAATCAGCAAGACAACGAGATTTAAAGCACTGAAGGCGGCAGTGATATAGAGCAGGATAAATTCAGTCATGATCACCCCCACAACTCGGTATCCGGATCCATAATATCCTCTAAGGAGTGCTGACGACTCCTGATATCGATATCTCTCGAATCAACTCCATCTTCGCCATCATTCACTTCGAGGGAAGACAAGTATTTATCAATTTCAGAGCTGATTTCTGCATTTTCCTCTTCGAGGTGTCGAGCGGCACTGATAGCATCACAACCGCTGTTGCATGTGGCTTGCTTGCTCTTGGGAAATTTCAAGACAACGTGTGATGTCTTTTTGACACAAGCTTCAGTTAAATTTGAAAAATATGCATGTATTTCAGAAATCATGATAGCTTCATCTAGATTTTCCCCAAATGGGCTTTCGAAATCTTCTGGGATATTACCCAAATCTGACAGTTTTGAAAAAAGACCCTTGAAATACCCTTCGAGATAATCTGCGCCATGGCCGGTTCTGCTCCAGTTTCGTATTGGAGACATTGCTATTGTTATGTCCTTCGGATTTTTAACTAGTTGGGCAAATTTCAAAATTTGCTTATAAGAATCTGGCAAGCTTTCAATATTTTCAGTTTCAGTGGCTGCAATGCCCTTATATACATCGTGCACAGCACTTATCACACTTTCCTTGACTTTATCATAATTGTCATCGATGAATTTCACAACGTTCTTTGCAGCGTCTAGCGCATCTTTGGTGATGGCAGTATCGTCGATTTTTAATTCAACATGTGCTTCTATCATGTTGCTATCTCTCGATATCGAGCCCCCATCAAACAAGACAACATTCAAAGATTCAGGAATCGAAAGCTTTTGGATTAATCTGGGGGGCAGGTTCGGTATAGGCAGCTCAAGCTGCTTTGTCATATATCGCACGATTACTTGATTTAATCCTTGCAAGCTCTGAGCGACTTTCTTGGTTATCTCTTCGCTTGTATATTTACTAGCCATATGGCCATATCCTGAATTTTGCATCTCTGCTATATACGGAGCATACGAAGCATCAACTTTAACACTAAATCGCGGCTGGCTAGTGAACTTTACTTCTTCGTCGCCAGGATCCTCATCTGAGTGGTGTCTAAAATTAACCAGACTTTCGCCAAACTCCTTCAGTTCTTGCTCTAAGAATTCCTCATACGCTCCTTTGCTTATATATCCCTCTTCCATGAGGTATTTCTCAATTACTCTTTTGACTACAGCATATTTTTCATCTATTTCTGCCAAGTTCTCGAGAAAATTGTCATATCCGTCCGGATCGGCAGCGCTTTCTGATTCCAGCTGGATTCTAAATGTTGTCGTGTCCCCACCATCGTATTGATCAATTTCAACCTCTGAGATATTATATATGTTGATATCTCGAAGCAGCGCGTTTTGAATACCATTAGTCATTGTATGCATGCTGCTATAATCTGAGTGAGATGGGAGTTCATACTCGCCGCCCTCAAACACCTCGTTGTCGAATTCAACATCAAAACCGCCTGAAAACCACATGTTACCATCTTCAAAGTCAATTTGGTACTGATAATATCCGTGTTTTATGATGTCTTCATAGCTCGCTTCCACCTCTTCTGCCCTCTTCTCCCAATCAGCCGTAACATCAGGAGGGTTTTCTTGAACATTCTGCCTGCCGTTTTCAATTATATCATTGACGATATCTCCGACATCCTCTTCTTCAGCAAACTTTTGAATGATTTCTTGCAAATACCCTCCGACGTCTCTATGTGAATCGTCAACGGCATCAAACACCTCTTCTGCTTCTGCCCACGAGTCGTAAGGGTCTGCAGCATAAACTATCGCCACCTTGTGCATTGGATCGCTTGGATTAATCTTGTCAAACCGGGCCATCACGAATGCTTTGTTCTCTCCCGTGTATTGGCCAAAATAATTTCTGCTTTGAGTTGCAGATATACACCACCTAGTGTTTCTTCCATAATAACAAGATGCATCTTTTGTCATGGGCCTGACTGCAAATATTCCGTACTTCTCATTCTCGTAAACAATTTCAGAACCTTCAACGGCTTCCTCTTTCTTCTTTTCCTTCTTTTCTCTGGAAGTTAAGCCCAATTGTTCCATTTCCTGACGCAATTCCTCCACATGGTACTTGTATATGTCCTTCTCTTTCATGCGCTGCTGATTTTTTTGGAACTTAACGATAACGTCTAACAGTGCTGTGCCAACCTCACCAATATCTGCGTCGGGTTCTTCTTCTGGCGATGATAACCCTTCTTCAAATCCAAAATTCGCCTCCATCTCTCTAACCCAGAAAAGAAGATACTTGGATACCCCTTTGGCACCCAGCATGCTCTCCAACATTTCCCTGGCAGTGTTTAACCATCCTGATGCATCCCATGTGGGATATTTTGCCTTTATGTCTTTGACTCTTGCTTCAACGAGGGGGAGAAGTGTTTTAGCAGAAACAGTGCTCATTTTGGCTTCATTAAGATATTGTCGCCAAATAACTTGAAAATCTTTCATTCTTCGTAAACCTCTACAAATCCTTCATTAATTAGCACCTGATTAATACTTTCTTTGTGTTCTTTCACAAATATCTCCCCCAAACATCTCCCGAACTTCCCATCACCGTGCGTAATAAGCTCAAATTCTCCGTTTGAGAGGGCGAGAATAGCCGCCAGCCGCCGGTAAGCATCTTTTCCAGCCTGTACCTCGGCTTTGTCCCTAGAACGCGTCTCAGGGGCATCAATTCCCCATAAGCGAATTCTTTTTCGAACAAAAATGTCAAAACCAATTTCAATTTCGGCATCAATTGTGTCACCATCGACGACCCGAATCAGTTTTGCCTTGTATTTTTGCATATGAGCAATTTATTTTTTCGTTTGGTTGGCTAATTTTGTAACTCTGTGGTATCTTCTAGTTACTCCGGAGTCTAAAAGAACTTGCCACAAGCTACCAGAGGATTTGTGAGGCTTACTTGTCACTTTGCCGGTTTCTCCATCAGATGCACGCACTTTATCACCTACTTCGATGTGTTTTGGGTTTTGTGTTTCTTCACCTTCATCAATATTGGACATTTCTTCTTCATCTTCGCTAATAATAACTATTCTCGTCTCTTTTAAGAGAAACTTTCTCCAATTTTCAATATATTTCTTCATATTTTCTCTCCTGGTTATAACTAGTCACTATTTTTTAGATATTTCCACCAATTTTCAGATATATCTTTGTTTGCATTAGCATCATTCGGGATTGTCATCATCATATCGTACGAAGAGTGCCTTAAGGACGTCAATTCTTCGATATTGCCGTTCAATCTAAGCATTTTGAACGCTAAATTCTCCGCAGAGTGGATGCCTTCATCCTTTAAGCCCGAATTCCTCATATTTTTTATCTTTTCTTTGAGTTTTGAAGCATGCTTATACACCTTTTCATATTCAGTGACACGAAAAAGTTTGGAAAGCTCCGAAATTTCAAGAGATATTGCTTTATATTTCTTCTCGATCGCAGGATAATCAATATCTACGCGCTCTTTTACCGGCATCTCAATCCATTCGCCGTTTTGAATGGAGAAAACGCCGTTCGCCTCATGAGGTTCGCTCGTATCTTGAATATATATCTCGACTTCGTGCCCTAATATCATGATATCGTGAGTTTTGTTCCATTGAATCCTCTTCATAGCGAACAGCTCAGACAAAATTTCTTGTGATTTTCCAATTCTGCTGTAATCCACAAGGATGTGCAAATCAATATCAGACATACTGTGATAATTATAGCTAGCTAGGGATCCTGTGAACGTGATGTCTTCAATGTCTGGAGCTTCTGGAATTCCTTCTTGTATGGACGAATAAAAGTCATTGGCAATCTCTAAAAGCCTTTCGGAGACTTCGTCACTTAGTTTGCCACGAGTCCAGATATTTGAATTCAGCTTGTCTTTTATTGTCAACACAGATTTATCAAAGTCTTGTTCCAAAAGGCTCCCTTTCCACTTGTTGAATGTTGCGTTCACTTGCTAGCACCCTTGGTGATATCCATCTGCGTTAGTGGGGCGATCGCCGTCGAACTAGACAGTACTGTATCTGCAGCCTTTTGAATGTCCTCTGAACTGGGATACCTAGTCTGAATATTGTTATGTATCTGCACTGCCAACTTTGCTGCAACATCTGATGGCTTAAGTCCACGATGCTTAAGTACCGTCATGACAGCGGGTTCCGATAACTTACCACGTATTATCGCAAATATCTTATCTTCCACTGTTTTACTGTCTTTTGTCACAACACTGGAGACGGCTGCAGGCGAGACTGATGCATCATGACTAGGTTGGGCGGCAGCCCCCATGGGAGCAGCCATCATTGCCATACCTGCAGCTGCCATTTTTGTTTTTCTGCCTAGGTTTTTGGAGAAATCCATGATACCTTCGTCAATCATTTTCTTGATTTCTTCTTCAATAATAAGGCGAATTCTCGCTTCGTTGATGGCCATAGCGTTTTGTCCCTACCTGTTAACACGATAAATAGTCGCTAGATATCAATTATAATCACTCTTTTGTTTGGTGGCGGCTCTGGAAAGGGCCCCTTGGGTGAGGGCGCATCTTTAGGCAGTATGTCCTCAATTGTCAGCGGGATGTGCACAGGGCTGGCTTTTCTTTGAAGCCTCTCAAACTTAAGCATCAGCACTTCAATCGGAATGTCGTCGTAATTCATGTTAGTTTCTCCTTATTTGTCAATGTTGTCAGTTATGTATCTGCTCTTTATCCAGGCCTGGCAGTATGGGCCCTTTTTAACGTCGATATTTTTGACAATCCACATGGCATCGTCGATATCGAAAACCTGAATCATCAGAAGCTTGCTTTCCCACATTTCATCCTTTGGGATTGAAAACCCCATATTCTGCAGAAACTGTATGTGCTTGCTTGGATCATATATCACTACCATGTTTTCATCTGCATGCATGGTATCAAGCCATGATTGCACCATATCATTGTAACTGATAGGATAAAGGAGGTGTGCTACATTCTCGCGAACTGCTATCTCTGTAGATGAATTCATTTCGAGTGTTTATCAGCAACTGACTGGCTAGCCCATGCATCAGGTTTGACACGGCATTCAAACCCCGCACCGTTAACATAACCGCTGAGCATGTCTGCAAATTTTGATGTGGCAGCTCTCATATGGAATGGCGACACATCAATATGCAGCTCAATATCAGCCGCATCAATGTTGTGCTTAAGCATGAAGTTCTCGCCTATCTGCACAGACCTACTGACTTCTTCTGTTATCCGATACACAAGAATTTCAAACTTCTTCTTTGGAAGGAACTCTTTTGCGAAGAAATACTTTCCGCCATTGCCATCTCCGTGAATACAAATAGCACTAGCGAAGTTAACTTTGTTCTTGGAAATAAAAGAATCAGTACCGACAAACACTTTACCGCCTCCAGATATGCAATTTTTGACTTGGGTTACGATATTATGATATTCAATGTTGGAGCCTGAACCAGTGTACCACGTGGAATTTTCAACATCAATTATCATGATGATGATATTATATCACACTTCTTGTCTTTGTTTAAAAGAACTTTCGAAGTGATGCATGATGATGGTTTGAATTTCAGTATCGCTAGCCAAATTCTCGAGAAGATCTAAGAGGAATTCTTCGTTTTCTGCATTGGCTTCCGACAGAGCTTGCACCATTAGTCCCCTGAATGTCTGGTGGTTTTCTTCTTTTTGCGGGTGAATGGCATCTAAGACTTTAGCCCAAGACATCTCTTGAACATTTTCAGCCTCCATGGTGTCCGGACTATCCCGGAGATCATCTTGCTGCAGCTCTTCCATGGATTCTTTAATCAAAATTTTAAGTTTTTGACGATTGATATTCATATTAACGTAACTCCTTCTTTTCAGAATTTATATTTTGATATCCAAGAATATCTCTTTCTTCTTGCAAGATAACCTGGATCATGATCATAATGATATGCTTCTCTTTCTGCTCTTAAGAGTAAGTAGGCTTCTCTACCCCTTTTGCCCTTGCGTACTAGTCTAACATAATCCCAGAGATATATCAACAAGAAACCAATAAAAAACGTTTCAAGATATTGTTGAAAGTGGATTGTTTCATGTCGACGGATCCGCTCGTTTGGTTCGTCGTCACAAAAAACAACAAACCCAATTGTGATTGCTGCGATATTGATAGGTGCTAATTTCGAAAGAATCTTCGGTATACGAGAATTTTTAACGAATAAGGGCTTCCATTTCTTCATTGATAATCCTCTCGAGGTGTTCGCGTGTGGGAATGGATGTTGGAGTCTCCGTAGATGCAACACCAGGGGCAGCTTCTTCTGGCTCTTCACCCTTTCGCAATATTGATTGTATTCTAGTCCTCATCCCTTTGAAAGACTCCTCATCGGATATACCAATTGTCTTTAGCACTTTTGCGATAATCCTTGCCTTCATCGAATCTGGCACCTTCTCAACCGTGCTCTTAATTGTTGTAAGTGCCGTGTCGACTGGTTTAAGATTCATTTGTGTTTGAACTTTCTGGTTAACCGTCGTATCCAGCTCTCTTATCTGCTTTTCAAGGCTCTCGACAATCATTGCACGAAGCTTCATCTTGTTCATGGTGGTGTTTCTCCCTAGTGTTAGTGTAATTAGTGATAATTCGAATGAAATGTGGTTTTTATTTGAGGGCAGGATCTTTCACAGTTTCTTTGAGCTTTGGAATGAAGTCCTTTTTAAGCTTCAAAAGTTTCTGAAATTTTATTTTTTGCTTGCTGTCTATCCAAAGAATCTGAGGCTTTTTGACTTTTCCATCAATAAGCAAGTCGTCAAAGTTGTAAAATTTAATTTTTGCATCAGTTGTAGGTGCTGAGTTAACAGGAAACGCCAGAAAAAGAAGAATCGCCAATATTCTGACGGTTTTCACAACTTCAAGTCCTTAAAATCCAAATCAATCTTTTCATCGCCGAGTATGCTTTCGATAAGCTTAACGACTTCATCAACGTGTTCTTCTTCCAGGGATACTGCCATTTCAGATAGGTTCAGGATTGCTTCGAACGGTGAAAGCTTGTTTCTAGCGATATCAATGCATATAATACACATATTTCAATATTCCTCTTCTTCCTCATCCAAGAAGTTGTTGCGGACAATAGATTGCAAAGATTTAATCAGATCTTCACGAGCACCTTCGAAAGCACGTGCGGTTTCCATTTTAACACCACCATGAATGGTGTCCTCGAAGGCATTCTTCGCCAATATCTTGCTCAGTTCAACAACATGCTGGTTACCTGTAATATCAGACATCCAAGTATGCATCATGGAAGCCATAGAAGCCTCATCGGCATGAACTTCTTGCACAGCACTTTGAATTGCTTCGGAGATAATTTTTTTGATATAAGACTTAGTGAGTTTCATGTGGTTCTTCCTTTTTTGTGTCGACATGATAAATAGTCGACTCTCCACCAATATTCGGGGAGAAATTTTTTATGTTGTGAAACAAGCGATAACAGCTGTTTTAAAGCCAACCAGCAGTCAACACACCCACAGGTTCCACTTCATGCAAGAAACAGCCTCCAGTGGGCAGTATGGGGGCTTCAATCTTCTTCGACTAATGCATTAGCTTAAGCTTTGAATTATGCGCAGCTGCCCATTCATCAGTCAACTTAGGAAATTTTAACATCATGTCATCGATAAATTTAAATATTGGCACCAAAAATTTTTTAAACTCTTCATATGTCATATATGGCAGCCTCTTGTTAATGAAAATATGCATCGCATTAATGGCATCCAAATCAGCGCTCGACTGGTCATCCTTGCCGCGCCCATACTTGGCTTCGTCCCGGAGCATTATCACTAGAGCGAGCACTCGCGCTTTATATGTCATGAGAACATCATAGAGAGTTTTTTCGTGCGACCAAAATATTTTATGCGCCGCAGAAGCAGGATCTGCAATATCTCGGACTAATTTCTCATATCCTTCTTTTGTGCGGGGGTCGATATCCTGCTTACCGATAATATCAAGCCATGGGTAGCTGAGATAGTCGTCGACGGCGGCACGAGTTGTATGCAACCATTCAAGATCTTCCGCGATTCGCTCACGAATATTTTCTTCCAACCATGCACCACCCAATGACCAGCTCTGATATTTCATGAAATCAGCCATCAACCCTCCGCGCTGAAACGCACTGCTAGCAATCTTTCCGGCCGCGCCTATGTACATGACACGATATCTCGCGGAGATCTTTTTCGGTGTTTCCTTGTTAACAAACGTTTTGATCAAGTCGACGACATTCCGTGCGAAAAACACAGCTTGTGTACTTTCTGCATTATGTATAATTCCCCGGCCCATATCGAGGGCCCCGTCATAGCCCAGTGCGCGCCATATGGCAGACCACCGATTGGGATTATCGTTCGCGGCGAGTCGCGTCAAATTCCACAATACGCCGAATGGTAGCTGGTAGCTAGCTGTTTTTTGTGCATGCATAAAGCTTTTGGTTGCAGCCACCTGTTCCCAGCTGGGGTTGCGGCCGCCTGTGTCATGCATGAGCATGCGATAATCGAGAGCTACAGATCTGGCACTAGCATTATCTGCCGCCAACTCGCCTGCCCCGTCTTTTGAATACAGCTTGATGCATGCCGATCGAAACTCAACATCATCAAACATGTTGCTGGTTGCAATTGCGCCACGATCTTGCGGTTGAACCAGCGAAACATATGCCTGATCCTGAGCATACGGTAGGGTGCCGCTCTTAAGCTGCGCGAATATCTCGGGTGTTAACGGGTATGTGTATATGCCGTTTGGGGTGTTATGTTCGGATCTGGGATTAATTCCTAATTTATTGAGCGATGTGAATGTAATATAGCTAACCGGTATACCGTCACTATCCTCCTCTATATAACTAGCTAATTGATCTACCATGCTAGGCAGCTGCACACCTTCCTTGTCAGCTCGCGTCTTTTCGGCTAATTGCTCATCATGCATCTTGACGATTTCTTCATTGATGATGCGCTTAAGCTTGGCTTGTTTGTTTTCGATGATTATCTTCATATATGATCTATTTCTTGTTATCGTCTTCATAATCCCATGGGTACAACTCGCGGCGCGTCGGAACCAAGCTCTTAAAGTTGTTCCATTCTTTCTCGAGTGCTTGATGAGCTTCTCGTGTCACATCGTCATTCTTCAACAACCATTGGTATTGCTTCCCGCCCATTATTTTCTTGCCTAACCACCAGGTTAGGCCCATGGCACCTAAAAACCCCAGGATACCTTCCTGAATGTTCTCTTCACATAGCAAGCCTTCTGTCTCTTCGCGAATTATGTTCGCTAGCTCTTCTTTCTTAAATTTCATTGTTGGTTCTCCTGGTACTGCGTCGATGCTATAACTAGTCGAGTCTGTCTTTTAAAATCCCAAAATTTTAGAGCCGTATTGAACGTGTACCTGGATTTTGCCACAGCCCCTAGATTGCTATGGGACATATATCCCGGAGGGGGAGGGGGGGGGCACCCCCCTGTTGTCAAGCTGTCAGAAAATTGATTTTAAAGCCCGAGTGCGGCGAGCAGGGCAGCGTGAGGATTTGAATGGCCGGTGGGCGAGTCATCGGCGGGGATGTCGATGGCAGGATAGGCGAGGCCCTCAGAGATGGGATTGATGCTAACATCCCATGGGGTTTGACACCACTGGCGACGCTTATGGCCATCAGGCCCATCAGGAGCATCGAGGTCCTCATAGATGTCGGTGATGCTATCGAACCACTCATGGTTTGCGGCATACTTGGCATCAATTGAGTTGGCTTGCGCTGCGATGTTCCGAATGGCTTCTAACATTACTGTTACCCTTGCTTGTTGTTCTTCTATTATAGCGACTCGAGCTGATATGTCAAGTGTTTTATGTTTTTATTAATTCTTCTGTGGGGCCGTGAGCATTACGGCGTTATGCTTCAAGTCATCCAATTTATTTACACTCCTTCCGAGTACGAGCCCTAGGGGGTTGTGAGAGTTGCTATTCGCCGCGCCCGATGTCAAATTTCCTGATGAATCCAGGCTTGTGAGTATCGAGCGTATGCGCTGCCAATTCGCGGCAATCGGTACGGAGTCGCACGATGCTAGTTTGGGCGCGGATTCCATCGACTGCAATTGTACCAAGATCTTGATACACGTCATAAAATGGTCGTCGCAGGCCTTCTGCCGCGTGGTTGTCGCCGCAATAATGGCAGCCATCGGCGCGGGCATCTTGGATAATATGGTTAGTGATGTTGATGGGCGCGCTCATGAGCTTAACTCCTAATTGTTGAAGGGCATTCCCTCAACTTCTATACCCATTATACCAAATACAGCGGGAAAGTCAAGGACTATTTACATGTATTTTAAATTAAATCGGTATACCCTTCGTCTTCGAGCACTTCGGCAGCTGCGTCGTTAGGGGTGTATTGGTCCTCGAACATGCACATATACTGCTTGTCGGGTAAATCTTGGTGGCCGAGTCCACATGTATTGACTAGGCAATTGTCGACCTTTTGCATCCATACATCGAATTCGCTTGAGTAGTCGTTGGGTTCCATTGTCTTTACTCCCTAGTAGTTGGGGTGGGACTCGAATCATCAAAGACATCCTCCCACTCTGCTTTGAATTCGCTGTCTTCCCACTCTGCCATCACGTTTTCTAAGGTTTGTGCGGCGTAGTAAATTAGATAACTCAAGTCCCACCCCTCCACAATGGCGGTGGAAAGTTTCTCTCGGTTAGCTTCGTTATTTTCCATTGTATCTCCGTCAGTTTATTAACACTGTGCTATTGAGAGCACACTATGATTGTGAGCAGTGCATTTAGTATCGCGAGTGTTCACTTTTTAACCCCCTGTGATACGGTGTTTTAAAGTGGCAAAAAGTGGTGTATAATGTGATATGCTCACCATTCACCCTCGCCGACCCACTCTAAACATTTAAAA
>PVBE012418288.1_pt1 | contig 12954 bp, 8 predicted proteins | sample 1631181 | NCBI WGS metagenome assembly PVBE01 (sample SAMN08397723, study PRJNA350692) | Marine metagenome, whole genome shotgun sequencing project. | isolation source: water | place: Pacific Ocean | collected 2012-04
ATTTCGGAATAGTTTCGTTGTTTTTAGCTCCTGAATATAATGGTGAAATAGGAATTTATTCTTTTGCTATTTTAGGATTTTCTTTAGGTGGATTCATTATGGCTTTTCATATTTATAGTTATATAATGTATTCTACTGAGTTTTTGTTTTTAGCAACTTTAGCTAGGCCTTTTCTGAAATTCTCATTGAATAATATGCTGATTCCTTTAGCTTTTTTATTGACTTTGTTTTATAATGCTTATTTCTTTTTAAAATATGAGCAATTATTGTCTACTTCAGATGTAATATTGAACTTATTTGCATTGTTTTCGGGTTCATTAATCTTTTATCTTTTTTCTGTGATCTACTTTATTAGGTTTAATAAGAATGTATATGCTATTAGCGGTAAGAGTGAGGATTATTTTGAAGATTTAAAATCTAAAAAACTAAAGGAGTCTCAATTTATGAAGAGGCAGGAAGTATCTAAAAAATTAAAAAGTAAAAGTAGATGGAGGGTGGAGACTTATATGTCTGGGTTATATAAGATTTCATTGGCAAGAAATATAGAGCATTATGAAAGACATTTATTAGATAAAGTATTTGCTCAGAATCATATTAATGCATCTGTTTTTGAGGTAACTTTAGTGATTACTTTTATTAGCTTGGGGTTATTTAGGGAATATGATCTTTTTAATATCCCTGCAGGAGCAAGTATATTACTTCTTTTTACCTTATTTATATTAATTTTTAGTGCATTATATTCTTGGCTTAAAGGGTGGACACTTTCCTTTGTTATAGTAGCTTTATTAGGTATAAATTACATATCTAATCATTCTGCGTTATTTAGATTTCATAATTATGCTTATGGGTTGAATTATAATATTAAAGCAGGTTATTCCTATGATGATATTGTAGATCTATCAACTGATCAAGCTTTTTATGAAAATTCTAATTCTCATACTATTGAAGTGCTAAATAATTGGAAGAAAAAAAATCAGATTACAGGTGATTCTATTAAACCTAAAATGGTTTTTTTAAACATATCTGGTGGAGGATTAAGATCAGCATTGTGGTCTATGTTTGTTATTAATTATGCAGACAATATTACAGGACAAAAATTATTTAAACAGACACAATTAATTACAGGAGCTTCTGGCGGTATGATTGGAGCTGCCTATTATAGAGAGATGTTTTTAAGGAAGGAAAATGGTGAGAATATAAATTTATCAAATAATGCTTATAAAAATAATATTTCTAAAGACCTGCTTAATCCTTTAGCTTTTGGAATAGCAACTACAGATATGCTAATAAGGTTTCAATCTTATCATGATGGAGAATATAGTTATAAAAAAGACAGAGGTTGGTTTTTTGAAAAGAAATTAGTTAAGAATTTAAAAGCATTTTACGATAATAGGTTGAAAGATTATCAACTCCCTGAATATAATTCACAAATACCTATGATGATATTTTCTCCTTCTATTGTTAATGATGGGAGAAGATTATTGATAAGTGCTCAGCCAATTTCCTATCTTACATATTATGATTCTTTAAATTATACTTCTACTTATAATTCTATTGAAGATATAGAATACAATGCGCTGTTTAAGAATAATAATAGCTTCAATATAAAGATGACTACAGTGCTTAGAATGAATGCAACTTTCCCATATATCTTACCTATGGTTTACATGCCTACTGAGCCTTCTATTGAATTGATGGATGCTGGTGTTAGAGATAATTATGGGTTAAAAACAAGTATTAAATTTATTAAACAATTTAAGTCCTGGATATCAGAAAATACAGGAGGTGTTGTTTTAATTCAAATTAGAGATAAGCAAAAATATTTTGAAGTTAAAAATCCTAATAGTGGTTCATTAGGTTCTATTTTATTCTCTCCATTTACTACAGTTATCAATAACCTTTTAAAGGTTCATGATTATAATAATGATGATTTAATAAGAACAATGGATGACTGGTTTAATGGTGAGGTGGATGTTATTACATTTTATATGAATCAACCTGTTGATGAAGAAATTTCTATGAGCTGGCATTTAACTCCAAAAGATAAAATTAGAGTCTATAATTCATTATCTTCGAAAGATAATGTTAGGTCTTTGAATAAACTGAAAAATGTTTTGAATATGGATTAAATTATTTTAATTAATGGAGGATAAAAATTTGGATAGTGATAAAGATCAAGGTACTGCTGATGGTCATGAAAATAAGATTGATTATGACCCTACTAAGATTGAGGTAGATAAGGAACAAATAAAGCAGATTCCGCGTTCTCTTTTTAAATTTATCAGGGATTTGCTTTCAATTGATGATGAAGTTGATTCAAAGCAGACTATAAGATTAATTAAATCTGATATAGACTTTACGGGGTCTAGTATTTGGATTTTGATCTGTTCTATTGTGGTTGCTTCTTTAGGCTTAAATTATAATTCCATTCCTGTAATTATTGGAGCCATGTTGATTTCTCCATTAATGGGGCCTATAAGGGGTATGGGGATGGCATTAGGCACCAATGACTTCAAGGTGTTGATTAGGTCTCTTATTAGTTTTGGTGTAATGGTTGGGGTTAGTGTGTTAGCTTCTTATTTATTTTTTTTAGCAACGCCTTTAAAGGCTGAAACTTCTGAATTGTTAGGTAGGACTAAGCCACATGTTTTTGATATTCTTATAGCTTTCTTTGGTGGCTTAGCGGGGATCATTGCTGCAGCTACTAATAACAAAAATTCAGCAATGACTATTGTTCCGGGTGTTGCTATAGCTACAGCTCTTATGCCTCCTATATGCACTGTAGGTTATGCATTGGCTATTGGTAGCTGGCCATATTTTATTGGAGCATTTTATCTTTTTTTATTGAATAGTGTTTTCATTTGTCTTTCTACATTTATTGTAATAAGGTTATTGAAATTTCCTATGGTTCAATTTGTAAACCCAAAAACTGAGCGAAAGGTGAAGATCTATGTTTTAATAGTGTTGTTATTGATTGTGATTCCAAGCATTTTTAAGTTTACTGCTATAATAAAAGAGTCTTTATTTCAGCAATCTGCAGAAGATTATGTTCAAAAGGTAATTGAAATAGACAATGAACTTGAAGTGGTAAAAAAGGAATTTAATTACAATGATGGCTATCCAGAAATTGAGTTGCAGGTCAGTGGGAAGTATATTGAAAAGGAAAGTCAGGATAAGTGGAAATTACAGCTTCAAAATTATGACTTGGGACATGCAAATTTAAAAGTGATCAACCTTTCTTCTAAACAAATAGATAAGTCTCAATTGTTGAATGAGATACTTAAAGACAATGACACGAAATTTTCTTCAATATCTGAGGAAAGAGATCTATATAAAAATAAGCTTTCCATAATTGCAGAAAGATCATTGGAAATGGAAGAGTTAGAAAAAAGAGTTTATTTGCATTTTTCTGGTTTAAAAAGATTTGTTTATGGAGAGTCTTATGAGCTAAATTCAGAAAATAAAAGAGATACAATGTATAATTTCATGATTGAATGGGTTTCTGGTTTTGAACCAGCAGAAGAAATTTTAATGAAAGAAGAATTAAAGCAGTTTTTGAATCTGGAAATTAATTTGATAAGAAATACTAATTCTTCAAGTGTAATTTTATTAGATCTATAATATATGGGAAAAAATAAAAAAAAGAGATCTGATGTTGTGTATTCTACAGATCCTGATTTTGATTACAGCCATGATGGCGCTAGTGAAGAAGAAACATTGTTGCCGAAGGATCAATCTTTGTATGTTTTTCATGATAGAAAGCAGAGAAAAGGTAAAACAGTTACTGTTGTAGAAGGCTTTGTTGGCTCAAAAGAGGATCTAAATGATCTATCAAAAAAAATAAAAGCAGCTTGTGGTGTTGGGGGTAGTGTAAAAGAGGGGGTGATCCTTATTCAAGGAGAGATTAGGGAAAAAGTAGCGATATTGCTCGAAAAAGAATCATACAGGGTGACAAGAAAAGGAGGGTGATTAATTTTTATAGTTGATAACTTTGTTTTTTGAGTTATTATATGATAAGTAACTTTTATTATTTTGGTATTGATAAAATGATTAAGGGATGAGAAAAATTTACAATTTTTTATTATTAACATTAATTATAAATAATGGAATTTCACAGACTCAAATTGATAATGCTGGATTTGAGAATTGGGAGAATGCAGGGACCACTTTAGATGAGCCAACTGACTGGAGTTCTATTAAAACCTCTGATGATGCTACATTAAATGGTTTTGCACCTGTAGTTTGGGGGCAAAGTACTGATGCTCACTCAGGAAGTTATTCATTGGAACTAATTAATGTATCTACATTTGGTGTTGTTGCAAATGGAACAGTGACTAATGGACGCGTACATGCAGATTTTGACCCTAATAATGGATATGTTTTTACTGATATAGGTGATAATACATGGAATCAGTCTTTTACAGATAAACCTGATAGTTTAGTTGGTTGGGTAAAATATACTCCCAGTGGCAGTGATAAAGGAAAACTACACGCCATATTACACACGTCAAATGGTCAGATTCCGGAGAATGGAACCATGTCAAATTGGGTAGCTGAAGCAAGAATTAATTTTAGTTCTGCAAATAGCTCATGGCTGCGTTTTGCTGCTCCTTTTAATTATTATAACTCAACTAATCCTGAATATATTTTATTGGTACTTACTTCAGGAGACAGTACTGTGGCTGTAGACGGCAGTGTTGCTTTAGTAGATGACCTTGAGTTAATCTATAATCCTGCTTCCATTTTTGAGCCTAGCTCTTCTTTTAATATGTGGTTTTCAGAAAACTCTTTATATACAAATATGGCTTCATCAATAGAATGTGGTGATTTAAAAATATATGAGGTTATGGGGAAATTAGTAAGCTCATTTAAAGTTAATTCATATGTTAATAATCATATTTATTTAGATTTACCTGCAGGGATATATATTGCAGAAATGACAACAAAGACTACCCGAAAAACATTAAAATTGTTTATCGAATAGCCCATTGAAACACGGTTTAACATACTTACTTGTTTTTTTACTTTTTACTGTTCATTCGCAGGATAAAGGAGTTTTTAAAGGCACTTTAAAGGATGCCTCTAATAAAGAATTGTTGATTGGGGCCAATGTATTTATGCTTGGAAATGTAATGCATGGAGCTTCTTCAGACATTAATGGACAATTTGTTGTTGCTGTTCCTGTAGGTGTTCATCGATTTGTTGCTTCTTTTATAGGAATGGTAAATGATACAATAGAAGTTACAATTTATTCAGATCAAATTACTGAGCTTACCATAATGTTAGCTTCTGTAGATGAGGTGCTTGATGAATTTGAAGTTAAAGCAGGGAAATTCGATCATAAAGTGGAGGAGCTCACCATCTCTATGGAGATCATACAACCCGAGCTAATAGAGAATAAAAATACTAGATCAGTGGAGTCTGTTCTTGATCAAACTCCTGGTTTGAATATTCTAGATGGGGAGCCTCAAATTAGGGGGGGTAGTGGTTTTACATTTGGAGTAGGAAGCAAGGTGGCTGTTCTTGTAGATGATATGCCTATGTTGTCTGGCGATGCTGGTCGGCCTGAATGGGGTTTTGTTCCAATTGAGAATATAGAACAGATTGAGGTTATAAAAGGGGCTGCATCTGTTTTGTCTGGTGCATCAGCATTAAGTGGAGCTATTCATATTAAAACGGCTGAACCTACTTTAGATCCTTTGACTAAGGTTAATGTTTATTCTGGATTTTACTCATCTCCTTCAGATGATAATATGAAATGGTGGAGTGATTATCCATACATACATGGTGGGAATTTTCTTCATTCTAGGAAGATTAAGAATGTTGATTTAGTCATTGGGGGACTTCTTAATTTAGATCATGGATATATTGGTGCGCCAATCCCAAATGAGTTTGTGGTTGATACGATTACTAATTTTTTAGATGATCAAATGTCTTCAGAAAAAGCAAGAATGAATTTCAGTATACGTGTCCACCCAAAGAAATTTCAAAATATGATATATGGTATAGGTGGAAATGCTATGTATAACAGTACCAATATGGTGTTGGCGTGGCTCAATGATACAGTAGATATTTATAGGTCATATACTGGAGGTGTTATCTTACAGGAGCAAACTATTTTTAATATTGATCCTTATATAAGTACTTATGCAAAAAAAGGAGGGAAGCACACCCTTAGGTCTAGATTTCTTTTCACAGATAATCAGATGACAAATAATCAATCTAATTCTTCTAAGGTGTTGTATAACGATTATCAATTTAAGAAGAAATATAAGAAGTTGCAGGGTTTAGAATTTATTACTGGAGTTTCTTCAAATTTTACCGATAGTGAGGCTGTTTTGTATAGTGGTTCAGGGTCGCCTAATAATAATATGCTTAACATTTCTGGATATAGTCAGCTAGAAAAGTCTATTAAGGACAGGTTTAGGTTTTCTTTTGGATATAGAGCAGAATTTTATCAGCTCAACGATACTATAAATAATTCAGCTAGCATTATAAGAGCAGGGCTTAATTATAAAATAGCAGAGGGGACTCATGTTAGAATGTCTTTTGGTCAGGGTTATCGTTTTCCTACAATTGCTGAGAGATATATTAGAACTTCTGTTGGAAGCTTTGGTGTATTTGACAATCCTAACCTTAAGCCTGAGCATAGTTGGAATTTAGAAGCTGGCCTTAGACAGGGTTATAAGATTGGAGATTTCTATGGTTATTTAGATATAGCAGCATTTAAACAGGAGTATACTAATACGATTGAATATTTATTTGGATTCTGGGATCCAACTTACACTTTTGCAGTTGCAGGGTTTAAATTTTTAAATACAGGAAAGTCAGAAGTGATGGGTTTGGATGTTTCTTGGGCTGGATTTGTTAAGTTAGCAAGTAAAAGTAAAATACAGTTTATTGTGGGTTATAATTATATTTTGCCTAAAACTATTGAGCCTGACCTTGTTTTTGCTAATGATCATAATCCAGGTGGATCTGGTGAGTTTAGCTATAATTCAACTAGCCTTGATGCTACTGAAAGAATACTTAAATACAGATTCAAGCATACCTTTAAAGCGGATGTTTCCTGCACATTGAAAGAAATTTTTTCTTTTGGTGTGAGTGCTCGTTATTTTAGTAGAATAGAAAATTTAGACAAGGCCATTTCTGAATTCGAAACTGCTACTGTTGCATCTGGTGGAAGTTTGCAGCCAGTTTTATATATGGATTATTTTGATCAATATAATAATGGAAACCTGATTATCGATACAAGGGTGAGCTACACATTTCCTAAACATCATAAAATTGCATTGATATCTAGTAATTTATTGAATAGGACGTATTCCCTTCGTCCCTTAAAGGTTGAGCCCATGCGTACAGTAATGCTTCAGTATTCATATCAGCTATAATTTGTTTTATAAAATCATTCAGTTTTTCATTCTTTCTTTAACATTTTGTTTTTGAAAGGATATGATTTTTATTTTTGATAGTCAAAATTGAAAATGAAAAAGGTTTTCTTTCTTTTAGCTTATGTGTTTTGTTTCTTGATTTTAAAAGCTCAAGAAACACATACTGTAAGTGGTTACATTAAGGATGCTTCCTCAGGTGAGGCACTTATAGGAGCAACTATTTTTCTTGAAGAACTAGGAAAAGGAGCTGCTACTAATGTATATGGTTTTTATTCATTTACAGTTTCCTCAGGTTCTTATCATGTTAAAATATCTTATTTAGGTTATGATGATTATAAAGCTTTAATTGACCTAGAAAATGACCTCAGATTGAATGTTGAATTAAAAACATCAGTAGATCTTTTAGATGAGGTATTAATAGAGGCAGAAGCTACTGATCAGAATACAACTGGGACTGAGATGGGTCATATTGACTTGAATATGGAAAAAATCAAAACACTTCCCGCTTTTATGGGAGAAGTTGATATTCTTAAAACTATTCAGTATTTACCAGGTGTTCAGTCAGGAGGCGAAGGAAATACTGGTTTTTATGTTAGAGGGGGAGGACCCGATCAAAATCTCATTCTTTTGGATGAGGCTACTGTATACAATGCTTCACATTTATTTGGGTTCTTTTCAGTTTTTAATGCAGATGCTATTAAAAATGTTAAGCTGATCAAAGGAGGGATGCCTTCTAATTATGGAGGAAGATTAGCTTCTGTACTTGATATTACCATGAATGATGGTAATTATAAATCCTTTCATGCTCAGGGTGGTATAGGACTTATCGCTTCTAGGCTTACTGTTCAGGGACCTATTAAGCAGGATACATCATCATTTATACTTTCTGGAAGAAGAACATATGCAGATGTTATTGCTGAGCCATTTATTCCAGATACTTCTAATGCTAAAGGGTCTGGTTATCATTTTTATGATCTAACAGCAAAGCTTAACTGGCGGATTAGCGACAAGGATAGATTGTATTTGAGTGGATATTTTGGGAGAGATATTTTTACTTTTAAAAGAAATGATTTTGACCTTGAATTTAATGTTCCGTGGGGAAATGCTACTTCTTCATTAAGGTGGAACCATTTATTCAATGATAAACTGTTCTTGAATAGCACGGCTGTGTTTACAGATTATAATTTTGCATTTGAGGGAGTGCAAAGTCAATTTTCATTTAAGCTTAGTTCTGGGATTAGAGATTGGAATATTAAACAGGACCTTACATATTATCCAAATTCTTTACACAATATTAAATTTGGATGGAACTATACTTTTCATCGATTTATACCAAGCAGTGTATCTGCAACTTCAGATAGTGTTGAGTTTGATACAGGTGATATTGTGAAGATCTACGGTAATGAAGCTGCACTATATGTGTTAGATGAATTTGATCTGACTGAAAATTTTAAGATCAACGCTAGTTTTAGACTGTCAATGTATCAGCACATAGGTCCATTTACAAGATATTATAAGAACCCAAATTCTGGGGTTACGGATTCAACTAGACAGTTTAATAATTTTGAGACCATCAAAACTTACTTTGGACCTGAACCTAGGCTATCTGCACGTTATTTGTTCAAGGATAATTCTTCTTTTAAATTTGGTTTTTCTCATAACTACCAATATATACATTTGGCATCTATATCATCTATTTCCTTACCAACTGACCTTTGGTTTCCAAGTACGGAGCTCGTGAAACCACAAATAGGCACTCAGTATAGCATGGGGTATTTTAGAAATTTTCTAGAAAATCATTTCGAGGGTTCATTAGAGTTATATTATAAGGATCTTAAAAACCTAATTGAATACAAGGAGAATTCATTTCCCGAAGACAATGTAAGCAATAATGTAGATAATCAGCTAACCTTTGGAAGAGGGTATTCCTATGGCGCTGAATTTTTCTTTAAAAAGAGATTAGGAGACTTTAATGGTTGGATTGGTTATACTTGGTCCAGAACCATGCGACAGTTCGATCAGGTAGATGATGGTAGCTGGTTTCCTGCAAAATATGATAGAAGGAATGATCTATCAGTAGTTTTACAATACGATATTACAGAAAGAATCAATGTAGGTGCAGTGTTTATTTATTCTACAGGTAATGCGATTACCTTGCCAGAAAGGAGATGGTATTCAATTTTTGAAAATCGATTAATAACTGTTTGGAGCGATCGTAATGCTTACAGACTTGATCCTTACCATAGAATGGACCTTTCTCTTACTATCAAGGCAAAGGAATTTAAGGAAGTAAAAGATCTGGAAAGTGGGGAGATAACCAAAGAGCGGAAAAAATTAACATCTTCATGGAATTTCTCAGTATACAATTTATACAATAGGGCCAATCCTTATTTTATCTTTTTCGATTACGAAGGTGACCCACAGAGTGGTACCTTGGACCTGAGTGCATATCAGGTATCTTTGTTTCCAATTTTACCATCAATAACCTGGAATTTTAAATTTTAATGAGAGGATTTAATTACATATTGATTTTGATTTCTATTGTTACATTCTTAGGTTGTCAGAAAGAGATCGAGTTTAACTTACCTCCAGTAGAGCAGATATTGGTTGTTGAAGGAAAGATAGAATCAGGAAAAGCCCCTATTGTGCATATAACTAAATCTCAAGGGTATTTTGATCCAATTGATATTTCATCATTTATGGAAATTTTTGTTTCAGATGCTTCGGTTATAATAAGTGATGGCGTAAATAATGTGACATTATCCTATGATTTTAATTTTATTAATTTTGGACATTATACCTGTGACACTTCATTAATGATTGGTGAAGATGGTAAGAACTACCAATTAAACGTGGTTCATGATAATATAACTTTATCAGCTCAAACTCAAATCCCTTATGCTGTTCCATTGGATAGCTTGTGGTTTGAGCTAGCAGATGCATCCGATCCATTAGATTCACTCGGGTTTTTATGGACAAAATTTACTGACCCTGATTCACTTGGTAATTGTTACAGGTGGTTTTCTAAGCGGATCAATAGCTATACCTATAATTACGACCCACCTTACGACAATGTAATAGGTCAGCAGAAAGACAGTATTTATATTGCTCCTTTTGGTAGTGCTACTGATGATAAGTTCTTCAATGGATTAAGCTTTGAATTTGCTGTTGCCAGGGGGGAGATTGGCAACTTTGAGGGACCTGATGATGAAGGCCCAGAAGAAGGGTATTTTAAAAGAGGAGATACTGTTGCCGTAAAGTCAACTTCTATTACTTATTCGACTTATTTGTGGGTCAGGTCTATGGAAGATCAGGCTTTTTCAACTGGAAGTCCATTTGCTTCACCTGGCAATTTGCCTGGAAATATAGAAGGTGATGGCATTGGTATCTGGGCGGGATATGGCGTCTATTTAGATACCTTGATTTGTCAATAACTTATTGACTTTCTCTATAATGATTAATGTTATATTTGTTGCGCTAAAATTGAATTGAATATGTCTGAAAGTATTGAAAAAGTAAAATGTTTGATCGTTGGTTCGGGTCCAGCTGGATTTACAGCTGCTATATATGCCTCAAGGGCTAATATAAAGCCTGTTTTATATCAGGGGATGCAGCCTGGAGGACAGCTTACTACTACTACTGAGGTTGATAATTTCCCTGGTTATCCTAAAGGGGTTGATGGAACACAAATGATGATGGATCTAGAAGCTCAAGCAAAGCGTTTTGGTGCTGATATAAGAATGGGTATGATTACTAAAGTAGATTTTACTGGACCTATACATAAAGTTTGGGTTGATAACAAAACAGAGATCCATGCAGATACTATAATAGTATCAACTGGAGCTTCTGCTCGTTATTTGGGATTAGAATCAGAACAGCATTACCTTGCTAATGGAGGTGGTGTTTCAGCTTGTGCTGTATGTGATGGTTTTTTCTATAAAGGACAAGATACAGTTATTGTAGGTGCAGGAGATTCAGCATGTGAAGAAGCTTCTTATCTGGCAAACATATGTACAAAGGTTACTATGTTAGTTAGAAGAGATGAATTTAGAGCTTCGAAGATCATGGCAGAAAGAGTTCGTAATATTGATAATATTGAGATTCTTCATAGTACAGAGCTTGATGAGGTCTTAGGAGACGGGAATGTGGTTACAGGAGTTAGGGTGGTAAACAACAAGACCAACGAAAAACATGAAATTCCATGTACAGGAGCATTTATTGCAATTGGGCATACTCCAAATACTCAGGTGTTTTCACCTTGGTTGGAAATGGATGAGACTGGTTATATTGTTAATAATCCGGGGTCTTCTAAAACCAATGTTGAGGGTGTTTTTGTTTCTGGAGATGCTGCTGATCATGTTTACAGACAGGCAGTAACTGCAGCTGGTACTGGCTGTATGGCGGCTCTTGATGCAGAAAGATACCTTGCTGCCAAGGGCTTGCATTGATACAATAATAGCGTTAGCTAAGCGTTCTAGGATGAAAACAATAATTATGCGTGCAGTTTTATTGGTTGGGCTTATCCTTGTACTTTCTTTTTCTTGCAGAAAATCTCCTAAATCTCCAGCTACTTGCGAATTCAGCAATGCTGGTAATGATTTTTTTACCATTGTAGATAACAACGATTCTCCCGAAAGGGCTTTCAATGTCTTTTGTAAAAAGGTAGATGTTTTTGGCTTAAAGGTATATGCGGTTGCTGGTGTTAGCGATGCAGAATTGTTGCATTGTGCCAATGTGCTGGCGCAGTATTTAGATAACGATGAGGATGGTGTAATAGATAACCAGCTGGTGCTGGATAAAATGCTCGAGAACAAGGCTTGTATGACCTTATTCAGTAAGGAGCGTTCTGCAGAGCAGAGAAGGTTTTTCAATAGCTTACAAGGAGACGAATATGTTACTCAGGACCTGTATGGAACAGAAACTTTTCCGGGCTGGAACCTTACTTCTCCTTTCGATGCTACCTTGGAAGAGGTGTTGCATTTAGTAACCTTCAGCGGATATTCCAGAGTTTATCCATCGGTTTTTGGAGAACAGCAGGGCTCTGAGATTGCCAATGCCATGGATCTGGCCAGGGGAGGGCAATTTACAGATATCCCCAGTGCTTATCCAGCTGGAGCATGGTATAGATATGACGACAGAACTTGCGAATACAATTGCCAGGTAACAGAATATTTCTATTGGGCACTTACTTCTTTGCTGGGCGCACAGGATTATCCTGGCAGGTTAGATGAAATAGGCCACGAGTGGAAGGCAAATACACCTGGTTTGGTACAGTCGATGGACCCGGCAGTGTATGCGTTGCTTACGGATACTACCTATCATTTGCCTACTCAGCTTCCCGATGGCACTTACCAGCGTTAGTATGCTTTTTATTTAAGGGGCTATTTTCTTAACTTTAGCTCATGCAAAAACTCTTTTCGTTTTTCATAGCACTTTTTATTGGGTTTAGCTCAATAGCCCAAGTTAATCTAGATTCTCTATGGAATGTCTGGAACGATGAATCACAAGCAGATACCAATCGCCTAAAAGCAATGTATAAAATAGCTTGGGATGGTTATTTGTC
>PVBE010004596.1_pt1 | contig 12953 bp, 7 predicted proteins | sample 1631181 | NCBI WGS metagenome assembly PVBE01 (sample SAMN08397723, study PRJNA350692) | Marine metagenome, whole genome shotgun sequencing project. | isolation source: water | place: Pacific Ocean | collected 2012-04
AGGGAGCTGCCAGGAGCAGCCAGGAGCAGCCAGGAGCAGCCAGGAGCAGCCAGGAGCAGCCAGGAGCAGCCAGGAGCAGCCAGGAGCAACCAGAAGCAGCCAGGAGCAGCCAGGAGCAGCCAGGGGCAGCCAGGAGCAGCCAGGAGCAGCCAGAGGCAGCCAGGGGCAGCCAGGAGCAGCCAGGAGGCCTCCTGGCGCGAGGCGATGCGAACTACGCAATCGAATCAAAACCTAAAAACAGCAAATGAGGTCGAAAACACCCGCATCACGCCGTAGCGCTGCTTGGGAACCCAGGGCAGCTGGTCGAGTCGCGCAAGCGGGTGAAAACCAATGCCCAGCCACGCCAGGTTCATCTTCGCCGACACGTCGGCGATTTCCGCCATGTGACAGTCGAGTTCCTGACGGACTTCGTGCAGGTCGTGCATCGGTTCGCCGGAGAGCTCGAATTGGGCGCCCGGCTCGAGAGTGACGGATCCACGACCGCGATGCAGGGCGATGACCGGGCCGTCCTCTACCTCTCTGACGGGCGTCCACCCGTGCTCGGTGATCAGCTCGTCGAATATGCGAACGACGCCGCGCGGCCCGTCGTATTCGAGCGGTGCCCCCGTGACGGCGTCCACGCCGAACTTCTCGGCCTCGGCGCCGATGAGCCAACCTTCGCGGGGCGTCTCGGACGAATGGAACTCGTCCAGCAGGTCGTCCATGCTCCGGACAGGTTGTTCCGCGGGGAGGTACTCGGTCGAGTCGGTGGTCATAGGCTCATGCTTTCCGCGGCCCGTTCTCATCGGCCCAACATGCAGCAGACAAGTGTTTGGCCTAGCGCCAACCAGGCGCGCTGTCGAGGGAAAGAAATCGGGCCTGAGAGCGCGGGAGTGACGGAGGAGCGCTGGGGGGAGTGACAGAGGCGAAACGAGCAACGCCCGCACGGGGCGGGCGTTGTTCTGGCGTAACGAGAAACGCCCGCGCTAGCTCACCATCCGCACTGCTGGCTTTTGTTCTCGGCGGCGAGCCAGTCCATGAGGGGCTGGTAGTAGTCGATGATTGCGGTCGCATCCATCTGGCGCTCGCCGGTGATGGCTTCGAGTGCGTCGGGCCAAGGCTTGCTTGCGCCGAGTGCGAGCATCGCCTTCAGGCGATCGCCAGCCTTCTTGCTGCCGTAGATCGAGCATTGGAATAGCGGTCCTTCGTGGCCCGCGTCCTTACAGAGGGCACGCAGGAACTGATACTGCAGGATGCGCGCAATGAAGTAGCGCGTGTAGGGCACGTTCGCCGGGATGTGATACTTCGCGCCCGGATCGAAGTTGGCTTCTGTGCGCTCCACGGGAGCCTGGATGCCCTGGTACTCGTTACGAAGCTTCCACCAATGCGCATTGAGATCGTTGGCGGAAACCTTCCCCGAGAAAACGTCCCAGCGCCACTCGTCGATGAGCTTGCCGAAGGGCAAGAAGGCGATGCCTTCTAGGGCCCGCTTCATGAGCAGGTTGATGTCCGCTTCCTTGCTCTCCATCACCTTGTCGGTGATGCCCACTTGCTTCAGGTACTTCGGCGTCACGGAGAGCGCCAGCGTGTCGCCAATGCCTTCGTGGAAACCATCGTTCGCTCCCTGCTGAAAGAGCGCGGGGAGCGTCTCGTAATACATGAAGTAGTAATTATGCCCGAGCTCGTGATGGATCGTAACGAGGTCTTCCTCGTCGACCTTGATGCACATCTTGATCCGCAGATCGCCGCTCATGCCGACGTCCCAAGCGCTCGCATGGCAAACCACTTCGCGGTCGCGCGGTTTCAGAAACTGGCTACGCTCCCAGAAGGTCTCGGGCAGTTTGTTCATGCCCATCGACGTGAAGAAGCCTTCAGCGGTCTCCACCATCTTCTTGGCGTCGAACTTCTTCTTCTGGAGCATCTTGGTGACGTCGGGCTGACCCTTTCCGGGGAAGGGCTCCACCAAGTCGTAAATCTTCGCCCACTCCTGCGCCCACATATTGCCGAGCAAGTGGGCCGGGATCTTCGAGCCGTCGGGGATCTTATCCTTGCCGTATTTCTTTTGTAGCTTGCCACGCACGTAGCAGTGCACTTGCTCGTAGAGCGGCTTCACTTGGCCCCAGATCCGATCCATGTCGGCCCGAAACGCGGGGCCCGTCATGTCGTAGCGACCCTGCCAAATCTCCGCCATGTCTGCGAAGCCGATCTCCTTCGCGCCCTTATTGCCGAGCTGTACGAACTTCTCGTACATGGGGCGCATGGGCACCGAGATGGTGCGCCAACCGGTCCATGCCTCTTGGAGCACCTCCCACTCGCGGTAGTTGGCGATGATCTCGCTGAGCTCGTTGAGGTTGCGGCAGCCGTCGTCCTTGCCTTCGGCGTTCGGGCCTCGACCCTTGCCCATGAATTTGTCGGAGCAGTACTTGCCCTTGCCGTAGATGCTCGTGAGCTTGGTCGAGATCTCGGCGAGCGCCGTGCGCTCCTCAGCGAGCTCGGGAGCCGGCAAGCCAGCGGCGAACTTCAGCAGGTAGAACATGCGCGCCGTCTCGGGCGGCAGATCGAGACCGTCGAAACGTTGCGCCGCCTTGATGGTGCGCTGCATGTATTCCATCACCTCTTCCTCGGCCTTGACCATCAAGGTCTCGGTGTCGAAAGTGATGTAGGTGTTCTTTACCCACGCGATGCGCTCGGCGTGGCCCCACAATTCCTTGAGGTCTGCATTCACCTTGACGATAAACGCTGTAGCCTCCGCAACGGTAGGCGCGGCAGGAGCGGCCTGCTTCGGCGCCTCAGCGGCCTGCGGTGGGGGGGTGTTGTTACAGGCACTCAGCGTTCCTGCGCTCACGAGGAGGAGCGCGGAAGCCCAGCGGCCCAATCCAGAACGGGTCTCCAGCATGGCGTCCGACTACCCCGAATTTGCGCCGGAAATCAATGGTCAGGAGGGCGCGCGCCCGTCGCATCGACTCCCGCACGCCGCGAGGAGGGTGAGCGCCGGAATATGCGCACCCTTCGCAGCAGCACATCGAGCAGGAAGAGCACGATGGCGGCGATCACGAGCGTTTGCCACAAGGGCTCTCGCGTAACCACGGCGCGTTTCATCTCAACCAGCTCGTCAGGCTTCGCCCCGTAGAGCCCCTCACCGAGCAGGGCGGCCTGCTGGAGCCGCGCAACATCCGGCGTGAACTCAGCATATTCGAGGGGATAGGGCCGGGTGACCTGACCGAAGCTGCGCGCGACGGCCGTGAGTTTCCCTTCCTTGCCGGGCCTTTTATGGGTGGCTTCGAGCCGATGGGTGCCGAGTTCGTCGAGTTCGAATTCCGCGGCATAGCGGCCCGGGCCGGTCTGCCCGAGCGGAACTTCGCGTTCGAGACGCTTCGGCGGGGGTCCGACGACGCGGAGCGTCGAGACTAGACCGTTGTCAAAGCGTTCGTGCAAAGTCAGAGCGTCGACACTGACCTTGGCCACATCACCACTTATCTCGACGGTCATCGGCAAGAGCCGGTGGTCCGTGCTGCGCAGATGCTCGCGCACGAGCTGCCCCCAGAACTTCCCGAACCCTCGCCAACGGAGCCAGTCTCGTCCCCACCGCGGCTTAACGTCACTTGTCCAGGCCAGCACCCAACCGAGGCCACGACGCTGACGGGCGAGCAGGGGCGCACCGGTATCGGTCGAGAGAACCTGCTGACCGGGCGCTCCGATGAAGCGCGTAGAGACGTGACCCCGCAGCAGCGGGGCCGAGCTGAGCGAAACGCCGCGAAGAAAATCAGCGCTCGAGTTTTGAACGACCGGAAACCACTCGTCGACGGCTGCAGACTGAGCCACACGCTCGGTCTCTCGGGTGAAGATCCGCGGCAAGCGCGAAGCATCCGGCACCGCGTGGTAGACGCCGCCGCCCGCCTCCGCCATCGACCGCAAGATCTCCGCGTCCACGCCGCTGCCGAGCCCGACGGTGGTGAGCGTAATGCCGTCAGCCGTCATCGCTCGAACGAGATCCTCTAGACCACGCGTCGGTGAGCGGCCATCAGTGAGCAAGATCACGTGCTTGCGACGAGCCGCCACGACCGAGATGTCCTGGAACGCCATGTCGAGAGCCGGGAAGATATTCGTGCCGCCGCCAGCGCGGATCCTCCTGATCTCCTCTTCGATTCGCCGGCGGAAGCGCACGGGCTGCATCCGAACGGCGCGACGCGGACTGGCGTCGAAAGCGATGATCTCGATTTGGTCATCGGGGCGCAGGACACCCACCGCCGCTCGGCAGGCTGCCTTAGCCATCTCGATCGGTTTGCCGCTCATCGAGCCCGAGCGATCGATGACCAAAGACATCGCAACGCCGGGTTGCTCCTGACGGTCAGTGGACTCGGTGCGCAGTGGGAGAAGACGTTCGAGTGGTGAGCCCTCCCATCCCCCGAGAGCCCAACCGGAAGCCCCGCCAATGAAGAGAAACCCTCCTCCAAGATCCTTCACGTAGCGCTCGATGAGGCGTTGAGCGGAGAGCCCGACGGCCGAGCGAGGAACATCCGAAACGACAACGAAATCGAATTGCCCGAGCTCACCGAGCGACGTGGGAAAGGCGGTGGGAGGCCGCACATCGACCTCGTATTGCTGAGCCGAGAGAGCACCGGCGAAGTTGTTGATCTGCGACGGCTGCCCATCGACGACAAGCACCCGAGGTCGGCCCGGCACCGCCACCGTCGTCGAAAACCGATTATTGGTGGCGAAACGATCTTCATCGACAGGCTCGATCTCCAGGCGGTAGTTCACTTCGCCGCCAACGCGAACGACGGAGCGAAACTCGAGTTCGTTTTCTCCCGGCTCGAGTTCGACCTGTCGAACGGACTCGAGACCATTCAAGAGGTCGTTTTGGTAGAGCCGCGCTAGGATCTTCGACGGACGCGTCGAGAACACCTTGGCCCGGACGCGAAAGGTCTTCCCGATTGGAATCTTGTTAGGGGTTTCGAGGGCGATGACGGCGGCGTCCTGCGGCGGCGGTTGCTGAGTGCTGAGCGTGTCAACGCGGATCCCCTGCGCGAGCAGATCGCTGACCTCAGAGAGCAAGTCACCCTCCGTCTCGCGACCATCGGTGAGCAAGACGACTCGTCGGTTGTAGCCGGACGGGAGACGCGCCGCAGCGAGCTGTAAGGCGGCGGACGGATTTGTCGTGGACCGTTCGTCGGCGGTCAGGAGCGCGCGCAATTCGTTCGTCGGCGGTAGCGCGCGCTTGGATATTGCGGCAAACGTTCCCGCGTCGCTCGAGGCGCCCAGAACGTCCGCGCCCGTCAACGGTACGCGTCGCGCCTTGCCGCCAAAAACGACGAGTTCGGCCCAGTCGTCGTCAGACAGACGTTCGAGCACGTCGCCCACCGCGCCGCGCCACTCGTCTATTGCAACGTCGGTTGCCGAGTCGCTCACGTCGACGAGAAAGACCGTCGCTGAGCGATGTGTCTCTTGCGTCGTAACGAGACGCGCAAGCGAGAGACCCAATAGAACGATAAAGCCTGCCCTAAACGCCGCGCCCAATACACGCTGAGGCCAAGGCATGTCGGTGAGTGATCGCGACACCATGAAGAAGATGGCCGGAAGCGCCAAACCCACGACAAGAAGTCGCGGCTCGAGCAGCTGATACTCGGTGTCACCGAGTCGCCACGCAAAAGCCTCAGCCGGGGCGTCCCATACGTGGGCCGCGTAAACGTACGCGCCGGCGCCGAGCACAACGAGACAGACGAGCCAGATGAACGCGCGGATCCAAGCGGCGGCCGGCGCACGCTCGCTCATACCGTCACCCTCCGGTGATAGGTGATCCACTCAACGACGGAGACAACGAGAACCGCGGCGAGCAAGTAGAGCCAGAGTTCGTGGCGAGAACTCGACGAACTCTCGGAGCCCCCCTTCGTCAACGTTGCCCCGGAAAGTGACGCGGGCAGCTCGTCTGCCGTGCGGAGCAGGGTTTCGTCGCGGTCCGCCAGGTTGGCGGCGAAGCGCCGAACGAGTACGCCCTTCGCGTCGCTGATCTCGTAAACCCCGGCTAGCTCGCCGCGCATCTGTGCGACGCCGTCCTGAAACGCGATCCTGCGAACCGTGCCGGCCGGATCTTTCATAGAGAGCGGCGGCGAGACGTCGCCGACCGGCACGCTCCAGCGTTCCCCGGTACGGTAGGCGGCAGGGCTTTCGTTGAGCGTGCTGGTGGCGCCTCTCGACGAGGCGCCAAACACGGTACCTCCATCAAAGTGACGAACCGTGTTGAGGACCAGCAGCGGGAAGGACGCTCGGAGCACCATGTCACTGTCCCGCGGATCAAAAGCGAGCACGACGAAGCGCTGACCGTCCCGCTCTCCTTCGACGAGCAGCGGCCCCAGCACGCTCGAGCCGAGCACATGGTCCGCCGGAGCCGGTTTCAACGCGTGTCCGCGGAGAACCTGAACATTCTCGAGCGCGAGCGACCGAAGCATCGGGCTCTTTCGGTCCCAACGGTCAAAGCCGAACATCTCGATTTCTTCGCCCAAGGGCACGGGCGACGCGTCCGCTGGGGGGTCGATGTAGATCGCCGCGGGGATGGCGGCGTCTGACTTGTTCGGCGCGTCGGACGCGCCCGACCTGCTCGACGCGCCAGACGCCCAGGCCGGCACGGCGCCGTCAAAAATGACCACATCGAAGTCACCGGTTGGGCGCGCGTCGGTCGGAGCGATGGTGACCGTCCGCATCGCATCATCGAGCAGCAGCGCCGCTTGAAGGTAGAGGTTTCCCGTCGTGACGAGCAGCACGCGGGGACGGGGTCGCGGGGTCAAGACCACGTACGCGGCGTCATCGGCAGGCAGGGGATCGCGTCCCTCGACGGGACGAATCGTCGCAGTGAGGACGTCGCCAATCCCGCTCAGATCGGGGATCGTGATCTTGCGAGACTCTGCGGGGGCCAGCTCATATTGCGCCAGACTGACCACGGAGTCGTCGTCGCGAGTGACCTCGACCTGCGCGACGGCCGTCTGATCCCCGGAGTTCTGGACGGCAACGTGCAGCTCGGCCCGCGCGGGATCGAGCGGGTAGCGCCGCGCAGAGAACGCGGTTACCCCCAAGTTTGGCGCGACGACCTCGGCGTTGATCGGGATGAAGCGCAGACTCACATCGCCGAGCTCAACGGGCGAGCCGCCGCCATGTCCTCCGGGCATGCCCACACCTGCCTCCAACGAGGGCAGCGCCGCGAACCCGCCGTCGCTGATCAGAACGATCTCGCGGTGACCCCCCCGATCGCTGAGCACATCGCGCGAAAAACGCAAAGCCTCGCGAATGTCAGCCCTAGCGTCCGTAGGCTGCACGCGGCTCAAGGCGGCGTGCAACTCGGAAGACTTGCCCGTAAACGCCGACACGGGGCGAGGCGTCGACCCCATCTCAACCAAAAGCAGTGCGTCGTCGATGCCGAGCTCGTCGATGAGTTTCTCAACCTCGCGTTTCGCCTGGTCCAAGCGAGACGGTTCAACATCAGTCGCCTGCATCGACGCGCTCACGTCGAGCAAGACCACCCGCGAAGTGCGCGTCGTCGCATCACCCAATCGCGGATCGGCGAGGGCAAAGATGAGCAGCGCAAGAACCGCGAGTTGGACGAGCAGGGAGAGGAGCTGCTTGAGGCGCGAGAAGAGTACGTTCGCCCGCCGGTCCCCCAGCACGCGCTCCCAAAGGCCGCTGAACGCCACCGGCACCGAGCGGCGCCGCAGCTTCATGACATAGAGCGCGACCAGAACGACCGCAGCGGCGGCGCCGAAAGCGAGCAGCATCGAAAGAGGCAGCCCCGTCAGTCGCATTAGCGCAGAAATCCTCCCTCGCGGAAGACCCGAAGCACGAGGTCATCGAAAGGCGCATTCACGTCTGCCGCGAAGTAGGGCACCTGGCGCGCCCGACAAAAGCGGTCCACGCCCTGCTGGTACTCCGTCCACGCTTGAGCAAAGCGCGCACGAATGCCCGAAGAAATCGTGGCGTCACGAAACGCCCCCGTCTCGCAATCGGTGAGCCGCACGTCTCCGCGGATAGCCGGTCGGCCGTCGGCTGGGTCGACCAAGTGCACGACGTAGGGCTCAAAACGATTGTAGCGCAGCACGTTGATACCGGCTTCGAACCCAGCGGGGTCATAGAGATCGCTCAACAGCACGGCCACGCCGCGACGCTTATGCTGCGCGACGAAGGTCTTCATCGAGTCTTCCAGATTCGTCTCGCCCTGTGCTTCGAGCCGGCGGAGAAAATCCAGCACCTGGAAGATGCGCGCCTTGCCCCGCGTCGTGGGCATCCGCTGCTGCGGACCGGCGCCGACGGAGACCATCGTGACCCGGTCCAAATGCGCGAGCGCCACGTAGGCGAGCGCCGCGGCAAGCCGACGAGCCTGGTCGAACTTTGGACCCTGCCCGAAGACCATCGAAGCGGAGGTATCCACCAAGAAGTAGACGCTCAGGTCCTCCTGCTCCTCGAAGAGGCGAACCAAGAGACGGCCAAATCGCTGGTACACATTCCAATCGACGAATCGAATGTCGTCTCCGGGCACGTAGTTACGGTGGTCAGCGAACTCGACGCCGGAGCCCTTCTTGCGACTTCGCCGCTCGGCCCGGGTACGACCCGCAACGACGCGGCGGCTGACCAATGAGAGCATCTCCAGCTTGCGCTGAAAGTCGTCGTCGAAGAGCACCTCGTCAGACTTGCCACGCGCGCCAGACGCGCCGCGCGAGCCAAAGATCGAGCCAGGCGAGCGGGGGAGCCAGCTGCGGATGCCCACGCTAGGGACTCGCCTCGCTCGTATTCTCGAGAATCCCCCGGATGACTTCGTCAGCATTGATGCCCTCGGCTTCACCTTCGAAGCTCAGGAGCAGGCGATGGCGAAGCGCGGGCAGCGCCGCGGTGCGGATATCGCCGCAGGAGGGTGCAAAACGACCCTCCAGCAGGGCCCGCACTTTGGCGCCGAGCAGCATCGCCTGGGCGCCGCGGGGCGAGGCACCGATGCGGACAAAGCGGCGCACCTGGTCCGTGGCCTCTTCGCGCTCGGGATGGGTCGCCTGAAGCACGCGCACCGCGTAATCCTGAACTTCCCTCGAGACCGGCACCTGGAGCACCAGTTGGCGTAATGCCAAGAGCTCTTTGCCCGTGAGGACGGGCTTGATCTGCTCGACCTGGTTCGTCGTCGTCCGGTCGAGGATCTGGTGCAATTCGTCTCGAGAAGGGAAGGGCACGTGAAGCTTGTAGAAGAAGCGATCGAGCTGGGCCTCCGGCAGGGGATAGGTGCCCTCCATCTCGATGGGGTTTTGCGTAGCCAGCACGAAGTAGGGTTCGCCAATGTCGTACGTTGTACGACCCACGGTGACACGGTGCTCCTGCATCGCCTCGAGGAGGGCGCTCTGCGTCTTGGGCGTCGCGCGGTTGATTTCGTCCGCCAGGACCACGTTGGCAAATACGGGCCCCTTGCGAAATTCAAAGACGGTCTTTCCTCTGTCCCCCTCCTCGACGACAGTCGTGCCGATGATGTCCGCCGGCATGAGATCCGGGGTGAACTGGATCCGGGCGAAAGGCACGTCGAAAGCCTCGGCGAGGGACCGCACGAGTAGCGTCTTGCCGAGACCCGGCACGCCTTCGAGCAGAGCGTGCGAGCCGGCGAGTAGGCACGTGATGACCCCGTCGATGACCTCGCGGTGGCCGACGATGACGCGGCCCATCTCCTCCCGGAGCCTCCCGATGGCCGCCTGAAAACCCTCAACCTCTGCCCGCAAGCTGTCTGAATCACTCATGCTGCTCTTCCTTCTACGTCTTGCGCTGGCTCTGGCTCTGGCTCCCTAGCTTCTGACAACGTCACGGCTCAATCGTTCCCATCGTCGGTGCCGTCCCCGCTCTCCGGTTCGGGCCGCGGCCGGATCAGCTCAAAGTATCGCCGGACGTAGAGCCGGTAGCCCGGCGGAATGTCATCCTGGGTGATGACTTCCTCGGCGACGGTCCGGTAGACGCGGTAGAGCTTCTCGTAGTCAGCGGCGACAAAGCCCTCGTGGGCCGCGCCAGCGATGACGACCGACTCGGCTCCTCCCTCGCCCGCGTCGTGACCGAGAACGTTGATGTCTTCTCCGGGCTTCGGGAGATCCGTCGGTTCACCGCGACCGTTGGGATCGTGTTGGTCACCCGCCTCCATGCCGCCGCCCTGGCCCTCGCCGCCCTCGCCCGGGTCGTTGCCGGCAGTGGGAATCAACCGGATCCCGGCATCGGGGTCCGATCCTGAGCCGGGCTGACCGCCGGGCTTGCGTTGGCCGCCCTGTTTGCCGGGCTTGCCGCCGCGCGCCTGCTCGCCAAAGCGCATGAGTCGCCGCTGATGTTGCTTGGCCTCGGGCCCGCCCTCCCTCAGGCGCTCGCGGATTTCGTTTACCCGGCGCAGCAGTTCACGTTTTTGCTGCTGGGTGAGGCGTTGTTGTCCGACACGGTCCATCTCGTCGCCGGCTCGCCGTAGCGCGCGCTCGTCGCCGCCAAGTTCCTTCGAGAGGGCACGGGCCGCGTCCGCCAGCTGGCGATCGAGTTCGGACATCTGTCGGCGCGCCGCTTTGGCTCGCTGGATATCGCGAGAGAGGCGCTCGAGTTTCCGGCGGGTCCGATCGAGACTCGATTGGGTCTGAGATCGGTCGCCCGCAGCCGCCTTGGACTTCCTGTTGAGCAGCCGTTTCTGTTTGGCGAGCAACTCTTGGCGTTGCCCCTCAAGGCGACGCAGCGCGGCGCCGCGCTGACCTGACGCCTTCTCCAGCGCCTTCTTTAGTGCCTCTCGACTGCGCTTTTCGCGGTCCGAGTGGGGCGTCGCGGCGTTGAGTTTCTTCGAAAGTTCTCGCAGTTTCTCAGCCGCATCCGGCAATTTTCGCGCTGCCAGGGCGTCGGCAGCTTCCCTCGTGAGCTTCGATGTCTTCAGCGCTCGCGCCGTATCCTGGAGAGCCTGGTCGAGGGTTTCCTCCTCCATTGCGAGCTGCGGTCCCAGCTCGCGTTCCAGAGCATCGAGCTGGCGGAACGCCTCCTTGTCGTCCAGTTCTTGGCTCGCAAGCTGCTCGATGAGAGCGTTGAGCTCCACGACGGAGGCTAGGAGCTTGGGGTCTTCGACCTCGGCCCGAAGCTCCTGGATCGCCACCTGGAGGGCCGCGCTGTCGTCCGGGGTGAGCAAAAGCTCGTGGGGCTGGGCAACGACGGGTGGTGCCGCCTCCTCCGGCAAGCGCACGAACCACAGCGCCGCCGCCAATACGGCGAGCCCCGCCGCGAACCAGATCTGCGTAGGGGTGCGAAACGGAGCGGCTTTCTTGGGTTGGACGTCTCGCGCGAAGGCCGACGCGTCCTCGATGGCGAGCCGCATGAGCCCGGTGCGCCGCTCCGCCGGGATGTCCGAGAAGCTGAGAGCCGTGGCGATGCGGTCGTGCAATCCGTGGGTGCGATCCAGCGCCTGCGCGCCGGCATACTTGGGCTGTCTGCGGAAGAGTTCCACCAGCACGAGCGCCACGGGCACGGCAGCAAGCGCGCCCGCCCCGATCGCAAGCCACTCTGCAATTGTCGGGTCCGAAGCGCGACTCAATCTGCCGACGAAGACAGCCAACGCGCAGAAACCAGCCGGCAGGAGGGTCCACGGTCCGGCGCGGCGCATGGCTCGCTCGATGCGCTGGCGCTGGGCCGTTCGGGCCGAGAGGCTGCGGAGCTGATCGAGGGGGCCAGGGGCGGAACTCATAGGCAACCGTTCCGTAATAGCGCGCCCGGGGCTCGGACACCCGTGCGACGATCGGGATCGAAGCGAGGGTCCGAATGCGTTCGACGATTCAGATCGGCGATCGGATCAAAGCGCGAAGCGGTGGAAGAATTCCCGGAAACGTGCGAGTGACCTTGACCAGACTCTCGCGGTGAATTCGAATACCGATCCTCACGAGGAATATTTGATGTCCGAAGAAGCAAAAAAGATAGTGGTGCTCGTTGCCGATGACGAACCGGAAACGCTAGCCATTCTAGCGCAGGTTGTCCGAGGCAAGGGCTTCGAAGTCCTCGAGGCCTTCGACGGTGAGGAAGCATGGGAAACCGCCGAGCAGCAGCGCCCCGACCTGGTCATCCTCGACGTGATGATGCCGGGAATGAGCGGATGGGAAGTTTGCCGGAAGATCCGGGAGACAGCTTCCCTCGCGGGCACGGGCGTCATCATGCTCACGGGCATCGGTGAGAATCTGAACCAAATGACGTCGCCGCTTTACGGCGCCGACGCGTATATAGACAAACCCTTTAAGTTCGCTGAACTAGAGGAAAAGATCGACTCGACCCTGGCGGCGAGAGAGGAAGACGGCATGAGCGACGGAGACACGAACGGTGCAGGCATGAGTAAAGTAGTGGACGCGGCAATCAACGAGGCGGAGGAGCTGGATTCAGTTCCCGAGCTGCCCGAGAATGAAACGGAAGGCGCTTCCGAAGAGGCGTCGGATCCCGGCGGCGACTCGGTCATGGACAAGGTTGGCCAGGCCGCCGAGAAAGCGGAAGCGACAGCCGAGAAGGTCGTCGACACCGTCGTGAAGGCCGCCCAAAAGGTCGTCGACTCGGTCACAAAGGCCGCAGGCAAGGCGACCGACACCGCCAAGGCCGCCGAGAAGTCCGCAAAGGACACCGGCAAGAAAGCGAGGAAGACGGTGAAGGCCGCCGAAAAGAGCGTGCAGCAGACCGCCAAGAAAGCGACCAAGACCGTCGCCAAGGCGAAGAAGGCGGCCACGAAGACCGCCAAGAAGGCCACCAAGACCGTTGCCAAGGCAAAGAAGAAGGCCACCAAGACGGTCACTGATGCCAAGAAGGCCGCCGAAAAAGTCGCAAAGAAGGTGACCAAGAAGGCCACCAAGAAGAAGGCGGCAAAGAAGAAGGCCGCCAAGAAGAAGGCGACCAAGAAGGTCGCAAAGAAGGCCGCCAAGAAGAGGGCGACCAAGAAGGTCGCAAAGAAGGCCGCCAAGAAGAAGGCGACCAAGAAGGTCGCA
>PVBE010425813.1_pt1 | contig 12953 bp, 13 predicted proteins | sample 1631181 | NCBI WGS metagenome assembly PVBE01 (sample SAMN08397723, study PRJNA350692) | Marine metagenome, whole genome shotgun sequencing project. | isolation source: water | place: Pacific Ocean | collected 2012-04
CCAATCGGAGCCAATTAAACTTGGCAGAAATAATGAAGGACTAAAACTCGTCCAAGCTATTCGCGACGAAGCTCATCGATTTGCGCAACATTATCACCACTACTTGCGTAATAAAAAAACTCTTGGAGATTCTTGATGACGATGTTGGAACAAACACCAGATGGTGTAAAATTGTTTATTAAAGTGATTCCAAATGCGTCTCAAGATATTATGGCCGGCGTGGTGGGAGACCGTCTTAAAATTAAGGTGCAGGCGCCACCAGAGAGTGGGAAAGCAAATAAAGCAGTGTGCGTTTTGCTAGCAAATACACTTGGAATGAAGAAAAACGCAGTTTCGGTTATTTCAGGTAATACAAATTCAAAGAAAATCGTTGCAGTTCTTGGGGTTTCATTGGATACTGTCAGAAGCAAACTTAGTTTGCAATAAAAAGGGAGAAGGATGCTAAGAGGATGTCAATGGTGATGGGATAATTGATGCGACTGATTTGCTTGCTGTCATATCAGTCTGGTAATTATTTCATATCTTTTTGGGGTTAGAGGCCAAAGCACAGTTGCAATTGAGATTGATTCTCAATACAATCCCGAAATGCGAGGAATATTAGCTTTTATTGTGATTTTCATGCTGATGCCTATTGGTCACGCACTGATGATTGTGATGAACAACTTGCTCGCGGACCACTTAGCATTGGGTGCTATTTGCGTGTTTCTTCTTGGGTTGGTGCTACTTGTTCTAACTAGATTTACTTCGTCATCAAGTTGGCAGAGTTTGCTCGGCGCGCTTGCCGGAGTCTTGCTCTGGACTGGTGGTGTGGAATATGGTTTTCTATATGCAGCACATGATCTTGCAATTGAAACGGTGGATGGAACAGCGGGTGAATACCGACTGCTCATGCATACATGGAGTTTACTTCTCCTTTTGATGCTTTACCTAGTTGTCCATGAAGGTGTTCGTTGCAATTTATTTATTTGGTTACGAAGAAAGTTGCATTTGAACCGGAGTCCAATTGTCAGCGGAAAGATTGGGAACTACGGGCCTCGGACTGCATTTGAAATGGCTTCGATTCTTTGGTTTTTTTACGTAGTGCTGTTACTGCTTTACGATGAAAAAATACTCGGTAAGCACCACTTCATGACGTACGCTACGTTATTTCTAAGTTTGGCTGGTGGTGGTTATTTGTTTTATAAATTGTTGCGAATCAAAGATATGGGACACGCGATTCGATATGCAATTCCAACAGTCATCGTACTTTGGAACGTCGTGGAGATTCTTGGCAAATGGAATTTTTACGAAGAGCCTTGGATTACACTAGACATTCCAGTGGTACTTTCTGTTACCGGCTCGTTTATAGCAGGAATGTATTTTGTATTACGTGATTTGTTGAAATCAAGAAAACAATTAAGCGGGGGCGGGAACAGCATCACCAGAGGCTGATTCATCAGGACCATTCTCATCGGTGGATGCTGTTGGTGCTGGAGATGCGGTTGCCTCTTGGTCAAGTAGGTTACTTACGGACGACCTAGTGATTGTTTCGCCACGCATAAGTGCTTCGAGTTCGTCTGCTTGCAGTGTTTCGTATTCAAGTAACGCCTCTGATATTGCGACTACTTGTTCCCAGTGGTCATCAAGAATGCGTTCAGTTTCAGCGTATGCTGCGTCAATTAAGCGCTTAACTTCCTCATCAATAATACGAGCAGTATCCGGTGAATAGTCACGCTCAGCAAAAATCGCCTCTCTATTGGGGTCTGGTGAATACATGACAAAACCAAGTCGATCGGACATTCCCCAATCCAAAATCATGTGGCGAGCGTAACTCGTTGCCATTTGAATATCCATTGATGCGCCGCTTGAAATATCACTAGTTTTTCGACGTTCAGCAATTCGACCACCACAAAGTACTCGCATCGATGCTTCTAAGAATTTGCGGTTATAGAAGTAGCGATCCTTTTCTGGCAAACTAAATGTTGCGCCACCAGATTGACCTCGTGGAATGATAGTCACTTTGTGAACCGGATCTGTATTTGGTAATACGAGTTGTACAACGGCGTGTCCTGCTTCGTGGTACGCAGTAGCAACTCGTTCGAGTTCTTCGACCTTGCGACTTTTACTTGCTCGACCCCAGCGAATTTTATCGCGGGCTTCATCAAGGTCGAGCTGGTCGACAAAATCCTTGTCCGCAAGTGTTGCAATAATTGCTGCTTCGTTAATCAATGCTTCTAAGTCAGCACCACTAAACATGGGTGTGCCACGAGCAACTCTAGATAGGTCAACATTTGGACATAGTTTTATCTTCTTGGCATGAACTTCAAGAATTGCTTTTCGACCCTCAACATCTGGAAGTGGAACGTGTACTTGTCGATCAAATCTTCCTGGTCTGGTAAGTGCTGGGTCAAGAACATCGGCACGGTTCGTTGCAGCCATCACGATAACTTGATCGCTAAGTTCAAAGCCATCCATTTCAACAAGAATGGCATTGAGTGTTTGTTCTCGTTCATCATGCCCACCACTTGAGAAACCACTGCCACGTTTGCGACCTACCGCATCAATTTCATCTAGGAAAATGATGCATGGAGATGCCTCCTTGGCTTGCTTGAACAAGTCGCGAACTCGGCTTGCACCTACACCTACAAACATTTCGACAAAATCAGAACCAGAAATAGTAAAGAATGGGACATCTGCTTCACCCGCAATTGCTTTTGCAAGTAACGTTTTTCCACAGCCAGGTTGTCCTACGAGCAAAATGCCGCGAGGGATTCTGCCGCCCAGTCGTGAGAATTTTTTTGGATTCTTTAAGAACTCGATAATTTCATGTACTTCTGCTTTCGCTTCTTCAACGCCAGCGACGTCGTTAAACGTAATTTTGTTAGAATCTTTATTCGCAAGTCGGTGTTTCGATTTCCCAAAGTTCCCGAGCATGCCTCCAGCGCCGCCACCACGAGCAGATCGCGAAATAAAGAAGAAGATTAGGAAGAGGATGATAATCATGGGCCCCCAGCCAACAAGTAAACGCATCAATATTCCACTTCCAATATCAGTGGAGTGATCAATTTTTGCTTCGCTTAATTGATTGAGATACCAGTCTTGGCTTTGCGACCCGTAAGGGAAATAAACTTTTGTTCCAGCTGGGATATCGATAGAACCAACAGGGGCCCCATCATCATTAGCTATGACAGCGGTAATTTGGGCATCTTCTACGATGACACTGTTATCCTCAAACTGGCCAGCCTTTGCGCGATTTAAAAAATCATTCCAGTTAGAAATTTTTTCTCCCCCAGATGCGTCATTTATCATGCCATAGAGCATAATCAGGACAAAACAGATTAATATCCAACTGAACAGACCACGTGAAAACTTGGGTTTCTGTGGTGTTGGCGGTTTTGGTCTTTGGTCGTTTTTATTGCCTGTTGGGTTAGCCATGTTGATGGTACCTATGGTCTGTTAGAGACGAAAAATGAGATAAGAGTGTAGATAATAGGGTGTTATGGAACTTTTGTTTGGCAAATTACCAAGATGATTGCATTTGATCGACTATATCGGATGATAACTGTTGCGCAATTGCAAATTGTCCCATTTCTATAGGTTCAGCTGAGGGTTGAGAAGGAATAAACAATGCACTGCTCGAAAAGTTTTTTCTTCCAACTATTCGTCTACCATTGAGCAAGTCGAGCCATTCGAAATCAATGTTCACCGTGATCATAACTTCGTTGTCAAGTCCAGTGATTCTTGATTGGCTAATAGTATTTAGTTCTACCGAACTTATGGTGCCAGTGAGTAATGTGTCGGAGTACTGTTCTTTGAGTACTTGATATGGAGTGCGTGCTTCGATTTCCTTAATGACAGCGTCAGTCAACATAAACTCCAACTCGCGAGCTGTAGAATTATTTTGAAAAATTGGAACGGAAACACTTTTGAATTGTGGAGTATATAGGGACGAAGAAGAATAGCCCATCGTTGGGTCATTCGAACAGTTTGTAAGTAATACAAAAAGCAAAGTTGAAATAAGTATTCGAGTCACTCGTTGGCCTCAGGTATTTCTACAGAAGTGATAATTTTTCCGAGTAACGCTTCTTGATTAATGTCATAGAAATCACCAATTTCTCGCATGACGATTGGTGGTAATTGCGGCAATATTTTTGGGACAAGGTGTTCAAGCGCCTCAATAGATGCCGCGGTCTGTTTGTACTCAATTATTAGTCGTCGGACAGTATATTCTGCAGCAATTGGATTATTGATTTTTAAATACCACTGCGCAGTTCGTAATCTTTTTTGCCCAAGCGATTCATCAATACGTGTTATTAATGCTGACGAATCAACAGTTTTTGCAAGGCGAGGGCTTGTGTTTTTAAGTTGAACGAGTTCCTTTCTTGCATCAAGCAAACCAGCATCGTTGAACGTAGGCCCACGGTATGTTGCAAGTCGAGTATAGATAAGTCTAGCTTTTGCTTTATCAATTTCGAGTGAGCGTGGATAATTTTCAACAAAAATTAAGTACATGTCATTTGCTAGTTTCATTTGTTTTTTTCGGTAGTACAAATCAGCAAGTTCCATCGCAGCAGTTTCAGCGAGTTGGCTTTGAGGAAGACGTTCTTGGATTCGAATAAGCAATTCTTCTGCTTCTTCTGTGGCGTCTCCGATTCTCATTCCCCAACGTAGTTTGTGCACTCCATTGGCGAACATTGTTGCAATTTCAAGTTCGCGTTCGTTTGCAGTTATTGCAGCTTTTGTGCCATAGTAATCACGCGCAACAATCTCATAATCAAAAAGCGATTCATAGAAATACCGTTGGGCAAATAATGCATCCCCATGAATAATGTGCGCCTCTCCCATTAAAGAATAGTCATCACTATGTTTATTTCTCTCTATCCAAATTGATGAAATGCGTAGTGCTTCCTGATACTCTCCGAGGGCGAGTTGTTTTGATGCGGCCGCGAGTTGTGCTGCAGAAGACCCTGGGGTGGGCGTATCTGTTAATACCCAAGTGTCTGTTTTTTCGTCGAGTGTATAAGTCTCTTGGGCAAGTGCCTGTGGAATTGAAAGAAGGGTAGAGAAAAGTGCTATACAGGGAGCGAGGGATTTAAGCATATGTACATCATAATCACGAAGAGCAACCAAAGTAACCGATAGGGTGGTTGTTATGCTCAACTCGAGCATTTCTCAGAGCGGGCAAGGATGCCCAAAGTTAGGAAGCCAAGGATGGCCAAGATGCGCTCAGTCGCACTTTATTGTTGCAGTTGTATTATTTTGGTGCTATCGGTGCGCTCTGCTTCTGCCTCTGAATCAATGCCACTACCTCTTCCAACAGAATCACAAGATGTACTCTCTATGGGTATGGGAACAGTCAAAGTTCTTATTGCCCTGGCAATCATAATTTGCTTGATTTTCGCCATTCGTTGGGCCATAAAGCGTGGTGGCGTCACTCTTGGGACAATTGGAGGGCAGGGGACTTCAATAGAAATCATCGAACGAAAAGCCCTTGGTGCTAAGCAGGCGCTCATCCTTGTTCGAGTGAAAAATAAAGGAGTGCTTCTTCATCAGGCGAGGGGGAATCTGACTCCGTTGTGTGAGGTTGATCTTCAAGAAGGTCAACAGGAATGAGTTTCACGCTTCTTCATCAATTATCTGAGTCAATCCTTTGTACCTCTGGAATCCCAAATAATCCAGTCGAGGTTCTTGAACAGGCTGGTACATTGTTGCCTGGGGGCGATGGATCGCTTGGTTCAACAGTCAATATTTTGCTGCTTTTTACCGTTTTGGCCCTAGTTCCTTCCATATTAGTTCTCTGTACCTGTTTTACAAGATTTATTGTTGTTCTAGCACTGCTTCGGCAAGCACTTGGATCTCCAATTATTCCACCGACTCAAATTTTGATTGGTCTGAGTTTATTGCTCTCTGTTGTCGTCATGGCACCAACGATTGAACGGATGTACGAAGATGGCATTAAGCCAATGATTGATGGTGATATTACAAGTTCAGAAGTTGCGTGGGAACGAACGAGAAAACCGTTGCGAGAGTTTATGTTTTCGCAAATTGAGATGGCTGGTAATTGGTCAACGGTATATATGATGTTGAACTATCGAGGCGTAGACACTTCAAAACCAGAAGATTTAACAAGAGAAGATGTTGATACGTTGAGTTTGCTGCCAGCATATGTTCTTAGTGAATTAAAAATTGCGTTTCTAATTGGATTTAGAGTGTACTTGCCATTTATGGTTATTGATTTATTGGTGTCGAGTCTTCTTGTTTCAATGGGGATGTTGATGTTGCCGCCGGTGCTTATTTCTTTGCCATTAAAAATATTGATGTTCGTGCTTGTTGACGGATGGTATTTGGTCGCTGGAAATTTACTTCAAAGCGTTGCTGTTTCGGAGCAGGTAATTGTGTTGCTAAAGACTGGAGGGTTTGCATGACAGAATTACTTGTAGATGCACTTAGTTCTGCACTGTCTGTTGTGCTTGTTGTTGCAGCACCGGTGTTACTTATTGGACTCGCTGTAAGTGTTCTCATGAGTGTGTTGCAGGCGATGACTCAGGTTCAGGAGCAAACTTTAAGCCTCGTTCCACGCCTACTAGCAATGATGATTGCAACATTGATGTTGATGGGTTGGATGCTCTCAGAAATTATTCAGTTTGCACAGGTGATGTTTTCAGGAACAACATGACAAGTATTTCATACATCTCGATGCTTCCTTTTTTTGCAGTGCTCGCAAGAGTGGCAGGTCTTGCGATTGCGGCCCCAGTTTTTGGTTCGCCAGCAATTCCAAAAATAGTTAGGGCTGCAATTATTCTTGTGCTTGGTTTTTCAGCTTGGACAATGGCTACAAATGTTTCAATTACAGAAATTGGAATGATGGGGTTGGTCGTCATTCTTGTTGGCGAATTTGCTATTGGTGCAACCATTGGTTTTTTGATGAGTATGCCTTTGATAGCAATGCAAATTAGCGGATCATTGATGGGGCAACAGATGAGCATCGCATTGCCTTCAATGCTTGATCCAGCTACTGGAGGAGAATCTGATGAAGTAGGAAGAGCTTTCATGATGTTTGCAATAGTTGGTTTTGTAGTCATTGGTGGCATTGAACAAACATATATGGCTGTTGTTGGAAGTTTTGGACACTTGCCAGTTGCTACGCTTGCGGGTGATTCGATAGTCGGAACGATTACTGGGTTGCTCGACACGGTTTTTGAGTTTGCTCTTCGGGTTGCATTTCCTTTAATTGCAATATTGATGATTCAAACAGCAGCACTTGCCATGATTGCAAGATCAATACCTCAGCTGAACATTTTTAGTATCGGATTGCCTGTACGAATACTTGTTGGAATGATTGTGCTCATCGCAGGACTGTCAATCGTTGGATCATTCATGTCAACCATGATGCCGGATATGGTGGGTTCGGTTTCGGAATGGGCGACGGGAGCGGTGCAATGAAACAGAATCGACAAGATGCAACTATACCTCCGAGCGCTCGTCGTTTGAAAAAAGCACGAGAAGATGGACAAGTAGCAAGATCAAACGACTTGTCTTCTGTCTTGTTCCTCTTCGTTGCAGTTGGAGTGGCAATAATTTTATTGCCTCAGGGGCTTGAGGTTAGCAAACAGTTTTTGATTAAGAGTCTCTCGTATGGAGTTGGAAATTCTTTAGAAGCTTTTACAGACATGGGATGGCTACTTCTTAAAGCACTCGTAATTCCTTGTGCGGTCTTCTTTATTGCTGCAATAGTTTCTGGGTTTATTCAAGTTGGTAGCATTTTCTCATCAAAACCAGTAACGCCAAGTTTTTCTCGCTTGAGTTTTGGATTCTCTAGATTGTTTGGTCCTAAAGGTAATATGAACCTGCTATTTTCATTGAGCAAACTTATTCTTGCATCGGTTGCGGGGTTGTTTGTAGTATTTCAATATAAAGAGCAATTGTTCTCGTTGGGTTCAAGTGAACAACTCATTGACAGTGTTAAAACAGTTGTGTCAATTGGTTCATATGTCTTGTTTGCGACATTGTCGGTCTTGTTACTTTTAGGAATTTTCGATTATTGTTGGCAGCGACATACTTGGAAAACAGACTTGTTCATGACAAGACAAGAAGTAATTGAGGAACAGAGAGAGAATGGTGGACGGGGTGTTGAAGCAAGAAACCATGCAAGGTGGATTTCGAACAAGGTTGCTAGAACAATTTCACCTTCCTTGATTATTACTGGAAGTACCTTCGCCATTTCTCTTCGTTGGAATGCAGCTACTATGACTGCTCCAATTGTTTTGGATATCTTGCGTGGTGATTCATATCTCCAAGAACTTGAAAAACTCGAAAAAGACGGGATTACGATAATTAAAAATGCGGTGTTGGCCCAAAAAATTATGCAGGGAAGTGATGTGGGGCTTGGTATTCCCCAGTATTTACACGGTGAAATTGCCGCGTTATTAATTACGAATAAGAAAGATGCACGATGAATATAAGAATGAATCAACTTGACTCAATACTGAGTACATTCGTGCGGAAAAAGCACATGCTCGTCCCTTCATTATTGTTGGGTCTTGTAACTATCTTGGTGGTGCCTTTGCCTCCTGGAATTCTAGATATCTTCCTTGCTGCAAATATATCTCTAGCAGCGGTCATTTTACTCACCACGGTCTATACTAAAAGTCCTCTTGACTTTAGTGTGTTTCCAGCCCTTCTTCTCATAACAACACTTGGTCGTCTAGTATTGAATGTTGCTTCAACTCGTCTCATACTTTCGGCGGATGCAACGACTCCAAAACAAGGTGGTGATATGGCTGGGCATGTTATTGAAGCATTTGGAACATTTGTCGCTGGCTCGAGCATTATTGTTGGCGGGATTATTTTCTTAATTCTCGTCATCGTACAATTTGTTGTCGTAACAAAAGGTGCGACTAGAATGAGTGAAGTTGCCGCGAGGTTTACACTTGATGCAATGCCTGGTCGACAGATGGCGATTGATGCCGACTTGTCAACGGGACTCATAAATGAACAACAAGCGACAAACCGCCGTGACAATGTTTTGCGAGAAGCTGATTTTTATGGCGCGATGGATGGCGCCAGCAAATTTGTTCGTGGGGATGCAATTGCTGGCCTTGTTATCATTGTTATAAACATTGTTGGAGGATTGACTGTTGGCGTTGCTATAAAGGGTTGGTCTGTATTAGAGTCAGCAGACCTCTTTACTCGTCTCACAATTGGAGATGGACTTGCGAGCCAGATTCCATCCTTTCTTATTGCGATTGCCGCGGGTCTTATTGTTGCTAGGGCTGGAAACCGTACTCCGCTTGGTATAGAAATTCCAAATCAATTAGTGTCACAGCCAGCAGCACTTGGACTCGTTGCGGGGTTCTTGGTTATTCTTTCAATAACACCATTGCCAACGTTGCCTCTTTTAGTATTGGCAGTAGCTCTCGGAGGGCTAGCATGGTTGAGTTTTCAGCACCAAGAAACTCAAAGTGAAGAACCATCGGAGTCGGATGTCGAAGAAGTAACCACGTCATCATCGATTCAAGAAGCTGTTCTTACGCTTGAATTTGGTCATGCATTATTACCTCTCGCTTCTGCACAACGAAAAGATAATATTGTTGAAAAAATGGCTTCATTACGAGTGACTGTTGCTCAAGATTTGGGTCTCATGATCCCATCAATTCGGATTAAAGACAATTTGAGTTTGGACCAGAATTCGTACAGAATATTGCTTAAGGGCGGTGTAGTGGGAGAAGGCACTGTGTATAACGATCGAAGGATGATTATCGATCACAATGGATCGGGAAGTGAAATTGATGGTATCCAAGAGCGAGAGCCAGCATTTGGTATGTCAGCTATCTGGGTGACAGATGAAGTTCTCGGTGGGCTTGGGGACCTCTTTGTACAAGCAGTTGGTCCTGTTTCGGTCATCATGACGCATCTTTCGGCAGTCGTTAACACTCATGCACAAGAGCTGTTGTGTCGCGAAGACGTATCAATAATGATTGAAACGCTTCGTACAACTTCACCACGATTAATTGAAGAAGAGATTGGTTCAAGAGTATCTATCTCACGATTACACCATATATTAAAGGCTCTTCTTGCTGAACATGTACCAATTATGGACCTTGTGACGATTATTGAAGCGGCCTCAGATGCTTCGACTTATTCACTTGAGGAGTGTGTTGAGCAGGTTAGAATTGCTTTGAAAAGGCAAATTTGTGCCTCTGTTTCAAGAAATGGTGATGCTGGTCGTCAGGTCATTCGATGTGTTGTGCTGCCTGAAGATGTTGATGAGGCAATATCGAGGGAAGCAATATCAAACGAAATTCTTTCTGCAGCACTTCATCATGCAACTCTCCCACTTGTCGAAGAGGGACTTCCAATTGTAGTAATTTCATCAAATAAATCCAGAAGACAATTAAAATCCAGAGTATCAAACACTAAGGATGAGATTATTGTTTTGAGTAGGGATGAAATAGTTCAAGAAGTGGACTTGCAAGTTGTGGGAAAAGTTGAAACAATGAGACTTGAGTCAAGAATAATTAGATAAGGTATACAAAATATGATGACAACTAGAAAAATCAACAAGAAGACAATTAGATATGCAAAATGGTTGCTTCAACAAAAAGACAATAATGCGACTCAACAAATAGAACAAGAGAGACCACCACAACCAGTAAAGAATACGACTCAACAAAATGAGCAGAGTCAACCAGTTCAGGTGAAGAAATCCTCACAGCAACAAGAACAAAAGCCACAAAAACAAACTGCTGCCAAAAGGATTGAATTAGGAATCGCAGAGATTCGAAACCTAGTGTCTGAAGTTCTTGACCAAGAAACTGCAGGGCGACTCTCGCCTGTTCTAGCAAACGCACATCGTACATTGGTGAAGAAGGGAATTGACTCCTCACTTGCATCCGATATTGTTCAAACTCTTGATATTAATTCCTCGATGAGTAGCGAAGAAATACAGAAATTTATGATGAATGAACTCACTCGGCGCTTACCACAAGTGGTTCCACCATCAAACCGATATTCAATGGAACCAACAGTTATTGCACTAGTTGGGCCAACAGGTGTTGGAAAAACAACAACTATTGCTAAGCTCGCAACAAAGTATTGGTTACAGCAGGGAAGAAGTGTTGCATTTATTACTGCAGACACATATAGAGTTGCAGCAGTAGATCAATTAGGACAGTACGCAAAACTGTTCGAATCAAAATTAGAAGTTGCAGGTACAGTTGAGCAAATGGAAGAAGCTATGTCTGCATCTCAATCGGCGGATATTATTCTTATTGATACTGCTGGTAGAAGTGCAGTTGATGAAGATCGAATTCAGGAGACAGCTAGCATTTTAAAAGTTGCAAATCCGACTGAGACCCACCTTGTATTAAGTGCAGCATCGTCAAGGACGGCGACCAAAAAAGCTGCGGATGGCTTTGCTGTCACAGGATACGATCGAGTAATTGTCTCAAAACTTGATGAGACCGAAATGCTTGGCGAAATGATATCGACACTGTGCGCATTGAATAAGCCACTGAGTTGGTTTACAGATGGACAGGATATTTCCATGCACTTTGATCTTGCTCGACCTTCGAAGCTAGTGGAATCGCTCTGGGCTCAAGATAGACCGATAACACATTAGGATTAAGAGGGTTACAACAATTTATATATGTGGTCGATTTGTACTTGATATGTAGATAATCAGGCACAATGACTCTATTTGCAGAGGTATTCTCGGACTATTGTTCTTTATGTGTGTGCAATTAGTGAGGAGTTTTAGATTTTGTTTTTGGGTTTCCTTGAACAGAATTTGCCTGAATGGGACTTTCAATAGGTGTCGCAATTGTGACAATTTACAAAATTCATGGCAAACAACCCTCAAACCTCATTGTCTTACCCCACCGATGCGCGGTATAGTCACCGCATCAATGCCAAGGATCGGCATGATAATGAAAAGTGGTGCGTATGTTCGTACCAGTTTGGTGACAGGGTCAAGGAGTAGACCAATGCCAAGTGCAACAGTACAGAAATTAACGAAATCAGACCTTGAAGGAAATATTCCAAAAGGACTTGATATCACCGTCGAAACCCCAAGCGGAGAAAAGATGCTTCTCGAGGTATGGATTTCATACAAAAATGAGAATACTCTTGAAATCCGAAACGTATTGATGGAACACTACCTTCAATTAGTGAGGTACACAGCGGAACGTGTTCATCAAAAATTGCCATCAGAAGTAGATGTAGATGATTTATATTCTGCAGGTCTGTTTGGTCTTATGCAAGCAATTGATGCGTATGATTTAACTCGAGGCTTCAAGTTTGAAACATATTGCACTCAAAGAATTCGTGGGGCAATTTATGACGAACTTCGAGCAATGGACTGGGTTCCTCGGCTTGTTCGTTCGCGAAGCACAAAGGTTGACCGTGCTCGTAAATCAATCGAAATGGAAACGGGCGATAAAGCAACGGATAATCAAATCATTGGTCAACTGGAAGTTGACACGGATGAGTACGAAAAAATTGAAAGAGATTCTCGCCCTGTGTTGATGACTTCGTTGAATCGAAAAGCATATGACTCTGATTCATCAAAAGAAGTTCAGGAAATTGATGTTATCAGAGACAAGCGCCAAGAAAATCCAGTATTGGAATTGCAACGTAAGGATTTGCAGTTCCTTTTGACAAAAGGTCTCACTAGAGCAGAGCGATTAATTGTTGTCCTGTATTACTACGAAGAAATGACAATGAAAGAAATTGGTTTGACTCTTGACCTGTCGGAGTCACGTGTGAGCCAAATGCATTCATCAATCCTTGCACGTCTTAAAGCGCAAATGCAACATCGATCCAAAGAATTTTAATAACGTGTATTTCCAACTGAAAAAAGATCGCTACAAAAGTAGCGGTCTTTTTTTATTTGTAGATGTTGTTTAGATTGACCATGCTGAGATGACAGCAAGGAGATCGACGACATCGACGGTGGAGTCTCCATTGATATCTTC
>PVBE012049309.1_pt1 | contig 12953 bp, 3 predicted proteins | sample 1631181 | NCBI WGS metagenome assembly PVBE01 (sample SAMN08397723, study PRJNA350692) | Marine metagenome, whole genome shotgun sequencing project. | isolation source: water | place: Pacific Ocean | collected 2012-04
CTGACCGAGGGCTTCGAGCGCGGCCTGGAGCCCTGCCAGCGCTTCGAGATCCTCCGGCTCGTGGAGCAGCGCACGCTGCCACGCATCCTCCGCGGCCCCGGTGTTGCCCAGCTGCGCGTGCAGGCGACCCAGCTCGAGGCTACGGCTCCGGTCGAGCGCGTCATCGTCGTCGACCGAGTCGCGCGCGACCTCGAGCGCGTCAGCGTAGGTGTGAAGCAGCTCCGCCGTTTCGGCGTGGCGACGCGCGTCGCCGGCGAGCTCCACATCGGCCGGCGCCAGGACCAACGCGTCGAGCAGCGCGGTCAGCGCGCGGGACGGATCCTCGAGCCCGGTCACGTAGAGGTCGGCGAGCGCACGCAAGTGGACGACCTTCGCGGTCGGCGAGGCGCTGAGCTCGACGAGGCGGGCGCGACACCGCGCGGCGGACGCCCACGACTCCGCCGCGCCGTGGAGCTCGGTGAGGGTCTCGAGCACGCCAGTGTGGTCCGGGTCGACGACGAGCAGCGGCTCCAGCGCCGCGGCGGCCTCCGCAGGCGCCTCGTCGCGCCGCGCATCCGCCCACCCCAGACGCAGCTCCATCGCCTCGTCGCCCTCCGCCCCGCTGTCGAGCGCACGCTCGTACGACTTCGCCGCCCGGGCGCCGTCCGAGAGCCGCGTCCAGGCAAGCTCGGCGGCGGCGCGCAGATGGTGGCGGCGAACGTCGGTCTCGGGCTCGAGCTCGGCGATCCGCTCGTGGGCCTCGGTCTGGTCTTCCCAGCGCGAAAGCGACGCGAGCAGCGTCGGCAGCGCACGCCACGCCTCAACGTCGTCGGCGTTGTCGGCGAGGATGCCGCGCCAGGCCTCCACCGCGCGGGCGGGGTCCGCGAGAAGCGACGTCGCCACGTACGCCAACCGGTTCAGCTCGGCCCGCCGAACCGCGGGCTCCTCCGCCAGGTCGGCCCGTCGCTGCAGCAGGTCGGCCATCCGAACCGCGTCGCCGGTCCCCTGGATGAGCGCGGTCAGCGCTGCGAGGGCGCCCGCGTGACGCGGCGCCTGGGCGAGGACGGCCTCGTAGTGGGCCTCGGCGGGCGCCAACTGCCCCAGGTCGGCCAACCAGGCGGCGACCCGCAGACGGAGCAGGTGCGCCTCGTCCCCATCCACGCGAGGCGACTCGCCGCCCACGGCGGCCTCGTACGCGTCCACGACGTCGGCCCAGCCGCCCGTCTGCCGCGCCAGGCGCTCGAGCTCGGGCGCCAGGCGATCGTCCGGCGTCTCGGCGAACGCCTCGCACCAGACCTTGAGCGCGCCGTCCGGGTCGCGGGCGTCTTCCTCCAGGACGGTCGCGAGGCGCGCGTAGGCGACGCTTCGATCCTCTTCGCTCGCGCGCGCGACCCGCTCACGGAGCAGGCCGACCATGTCGTCCCATCGGCCCAAGGTGCCGAAGAGGCGCTCAAGGCGGACCTCCGCGTCGCCCTCCGGGAGGAGCGCACGCACTTCACGCCACAGTTCGATCGCGCGCGTGGGCTGCTCCAGCTGCGCCTCGAGCAGCTCGGCGGTCTCGGACAGGAGCGCCACCCGCGCCTCGCCCTCGGTCGGGGCGGTGCGCGCTTCGAGCAGCGTCAACAGCGCCGGCCAATCCTGGGTCCGGCGGTACAGCTCATCGAGGCCCGCCACCGCGATCTCGTGCAGCGGCTGGGCCGCCAGGACGCGGCGGTACAGGTCGATGGCGAGGGCGATCTCGCCGGTCTGCTCGGCCCGGGCGTCTGCGGCCCGCAGCAGGATGGGCGCGCGTTCTCCGGGCTCGACCAAGGCGGCCAGACGCTCGAGCACCGACGCATACTCGCTCCAGCGTGCCTGGGTGCGCAGCAGCTCCGCCAACGCCTCGACGGCGGCCGCGTCCGACGGGTCGCGCTCGAGCAGGACCCGCAGCGTCGCCTCGGCCGCCTCGACATCTCCGATGCGGTCACGCTGCAGGCGCACGAGCCTGTGCCCGAGGGTGCGTGGGTCGCTGGCGCGCGGCAGGGCCTGACGCATCGCCGCGGCGAGGTCGGGCAGCCGGCCACCCGCGTCGGCCACCCCGTCGAGGGTGTCGAGCAGATCCGGCTCCTCTGGCCGCTCGCGCCAGGCGCTCGCGTACCAGTCGAAGGCGCGCCCGAGATCACCGATTTTGTCGGCGTAGATCGAGCCCACGCTCCGGCGCAGCCGCTGTTGCTCGTCCGGCTCCTCCACCATGTACGCGAGGCGGCTCGTCGCATCGACGCAGCGCGCCCAGTCCTCCAACTCGGTGAACAGCTCGACCAGCGTCTCGAGCGTCGGCTGGTGGGCGCCGCGCTGCAGCACCGGCAACAACACGTCCACGGCCCGTCCGAAGTCGGCGAGCGGGCCGCGGCACAACGCGACCAGCACGGCGCGCACGGCCAGGTCGCGATCCGGGTCGAGCCCCGCGTCGAGCCGCCGCTGATGCATCGCGGCCACGTCCGCCCAGCGCGTCTGGGCCTCGAGCAGGTGCCCGAGCCCGTCGAGGGCCTCCGTTCGGTGCGGATCGCGTTCGAGCGCTGCGGTGAACGCGACCTCGGCGCGCGCTTCGTCCTCCAGCCGCGACTGCGAGAGCCGCGCCGCCACCAGGGAGTGAGCGACGGCGGCGTCGGTGTCGTCCACGCGCGCGGCCAGCTCCTCGTGGACCTCGACCAGATCGGACCACCGCTCGGCCCGCTCGTAGAGGGGCGCCAGCGACCGCCACGCGTCGAGGTCGTCGAGGTCGTCGCGCAGCACCCGCAGCCACGCCGCGATGGCACGGTCCGGATCGTCGAGGCGGTCGGTGGCGAACCCCGCGACGTGGCTCAACAGCTCGCGACGCGTCGCTGCGTCGACCCGGTCGGCGCGCGTCTCGAGCAGGTTCGACAACCCCGTCCACTGCTCGTCGTCCTCGAGCAGCGTGATGAGCGCGTCTTCGACATCGAAGCGCGTCGGGTCGAGCGCGAGCACGGCCTGGCAATGCCGGGTCGCATCCGCGGCCTGCGCGAGGTGCGTGTCGTACCAGCCGGCGACCCGGTGATGGAGCGGCAGCGCCGGGACGATCTCGAGCGCCTCCTCGTACGCCGCCGCTGCGCGCGCCCACCCATCCGCGGCATGTGCGAGCCGCTCCAGCTCGGGCCCGAGGCTCTCGTCGTCCGGTGCCTCGACGAATTGGGCGCAGCGCGTCGCCAACGCGGCGTCGATGTCATCGAGCCGGACCTCGAGCACGGTCGCCAGGCGGGCGTACGTCGCGGCGCGGTCGAGGCCGACCTCCGCCCTCTCCAGCCGCCGCCGGAGCAGGGCCGCGAGCGGAGCCCACGCCTCCGTCCGGTGATACAGGCGCTCGAGCGCCAGCTCGGCGTCGACGTGGTCTGGCCGGGCGAGCAGCACCTCGTTCCACAACCGGACCGCGTCCTCCGGGCGTCCCAGCCGCTCCTCGGCGACATGGGCCATGCGCGCCCGGACCGCGGCGGCGAGGTCGGCGTCGGCGGTCTCCAGCCGGCTCTCCAGGGTCTCGAACAGCGCCGGCCATTCGCCCTGCGCCTCGAGCAGCACGGCCAACCGGTCGAGCGCGTCGGGCTGATACGGGTCGCCCTCGAGGATCACGCGGCGATAGGCGGTCAACGCCTCGCCCGGGCGCTCGAGCCCTTCGAGCAGGTGCCCATGTCGCAACCGCAACGCGATGGCCTCTTCGCCCTCGGCCAGCGTCGCGCGCCGAGCCAGGACCGCCGAGAGCTCGTCGTGCCGCTCGTCGGCGACCAGGATCGCGTCGAGGGCCGCGAGCGCCTCCACGTCCTCCGGATGTCGCTGGAGCACGTGGCGCCAAACCCGCTCTGCGCCGGCCGGATCGTCGAGCACTTCGAGGGTCAGCCGCGCCTCGGCGTGCATGAGCTCTCGCCGCAGCGCGTCGTCGTCGGTGCGCTCCGCCGCAGTCGCGTACGCCATCGCGAGGTCGCGACGCCGACCGGTCGCCTCGGCGAGGCGCGCCACCTCCTCGCGGTTGCCCGCCTCGGCCGGAGCCGACACGAAGGCGCGCGCTGCCCACTCGAAGGCGTGGCCGGCGTCCGCGAGGTGGTCCTCGAAGACCCGCGCCGCACGCCGCTCGCACGCCAGACGCTCGGGACCCATGGGGAGCGCGTTGGCCTCACGGCCGAGCATCTCGACTGCACGCGGCCAGTCGCTCAGCTCCGCGGACAGCTCACCCAACGCGTGCAGCGTCGGCGCATGCTGCGGCTCGACCTCGAGCGCCGCTTCGAGCACGCCGACGGCCATGCCCGGCGCTTCGAGCGGCCCGCGATACAGCCCGGCAAGCTCGGCACGCAGCGAGATCGGCTCGTCGACTGGGAAGCCGAGACGCCGCTCGAGCATTTGCGCGAGGTGCAGGGCGTCGTCGAGCCGCCGGTAGAGGTTCACGAGCATGTCGAGGGCCTCGAGGCACTCGTCGTCGACCTCGAGCGCGCGGCGATACGCGTCAGCGGCCTTCTCGGGCCTGTCGCCGGCGAGCAGGCCGCCGAGCCGGAGGAAGTGCGCGATGGCCTCGTCGGGCTCGGGCGTGTACGCCGTCAACGTGTCGACCAGCGCCCCCAGCCGACCCAGCCGCGCGTAGAGCTCGACCAGAGCGCGCAACGCCTCGGCGTCCCCCGCGTCGAGGGCGCGCACGGCCTCCCAGCCCTCCGCGGCCCCCGCCAGATCCTCCGTTCGCGCCTTCAGCTCGGCGATGGAGGCCAGATAGGCGCGCCTGGTCTCGGCCGGGGCCAGGCCGGCCTCGCGCTCGATGACGTCGACGGCGTCGGTCCAGCGCTCCTGGCGAAGGAGGAAGGCCTCGAGCAGCGCCAGCGTCCCCGCGTGGTCGGGCTGCAGCTCGAGCGCGCCCCGCAACCACGACTCGGCGCGTGCCGGGTCGTCGAGGTGGGCGTCGCACCAGCCGGCGAGGCGCAGCCGCAACGCGACCGCCGTGTGCAGCGGGACGTCACCCGACTCGATCACGCCGATGTAGCAGGCGACCGCACGCGCCCACCCGTCGGGCGCCATCGCCGCGAGACGGCCGAGTTCGGTGCCGACCTCCTCGTCGTCCGCGCCGTCGGCGAGGGCGTCGCACAGGATCTGGAACGCGGCCTCGACGTCTTCGAAATGGACCTCGAAGGCCTCCGCGAGGGCTTGCCGTGTGCGCAGCCGCGCCGGCGGCTCCTCGTGGGCGAGCCGCTGGCCCAACACCTCCACCAGGTCGCGCCACCGCTCCTCGGCGCGGTAGATGCGCGCGAGGTTGCGATACGCCTCGAGGTCGGTCGGGTCCTGCTCGACCAGGCCCTCCCAGAGCTTGACCGCGTCGACCGGCTGGTCGAGGTGCGCCTCGGCGAGCTCGGCCATGCGCGCCTTGAGCTCCACCCGCAACTCGGGGTCGGCGAGCTCGGACTGCTGTGCGTAGATGTCGTACAGCGCCGGCCATTCCTCGTCTGCCTCGTGGATCGCTGCCAGGCGAGACAGCGCGCCGGCGTGTCCCGGGTGCAGGTCGAGCAGGCGCTGGTAGCGCGCGACCGCGGCGCGGACCGACCCCAACGGACCCTCGTACACGCCCGCGGCCCGCCACAGCAGCGACTCTGCGTCGCCGGGATCGATCTCGGTGCGTCGGTCCAGGACGTCCGCGAGTGACTGCCAGCGCTCGGCCTCCGTGAGCAGCGTGTCGAGGGCCGCCAGCGCCTCGTCGTCGTCGCTGGTGACCGCGAGCAGGTCGCGCCAGGCGCGCTCGGCCTCGACGGCATCCGACAGGCGGCGCGCCCGCCGCCGCAGAAGGTCCCGGGCGTGGGACGGGTGCCGCTCGGCGGCCTGCGCGAACAGGCCCGGCAGGTCGCCCTCGCGTTCGGCCTGCTCGGCCAGAACCTCCAGCGCGTCAGCGTCGGTGCCGTGCTCGACGAAGGTGCGCGCCGCCCAGGCGAAGGCCGCCCGCGGGTCATGGCGCTGCTCCGCGTGCACCGACACCAGCCGGCGGCGCAGATCCGGAGCGGCGTCGTCGGCACCCGCGAGGCGCTCGAGCACCTCTGCGGCCCGGTCCCATGCCCCTTCGCGGCCGAGCAGGTCGGTCAGCAGCTCGAGCGCTTCCACGGGCGGGTCGTCCAGGTCCGCCACGCTCTGCAGGCGGTCGACCGCGCGGGCCACGTCGTCCAGCGGCCCCGAGTACAGTCGGGCGAGGGCGAGCTGAAGGCTGCCGCGCTCCGACAGGTCGGCCTGCTCGATGAGGCGCTCGTACACGCCCGCGAGCGGGGTCCACTCCTCGCCCTCGCGGTAGATGTGCTCGAGCGCATGCAGCGCGACCCCACTGCGGCGGTCGACGCCGAGCATGTCGCGGTAGCGGTCCGCGGCAGACACGAGGTCGCCGCGCCTCGCGTGCAGGTCCGCCTGGCGCCGCAGGAGCTCGAGCCGCTCCTGGTCGTCCTTCGAACGGAGCTCGAGGGCGGCCAGCGCCTCGACCAGGTCGTCCCAGCGCTCGAGCCGCTCGTAGAGCCTCGCGAGGGCCCGCAGGGCGGTCTCGTGTCGCGGGTCGACTTCGAGCACGCGCCGATAGCCCGCGACGGCGCGCTCGGGGTCGTCGAGGCGCAGGTCGTGAAGCTCGGCGACCCGCAACCGAAGCGCCACGCCGTTGCTGCTCTCGAGGTCGCTGCGTGCCTCCAGAACGTCCGCGAGATCCGACCAACGCTCCGCGCGCGTGTACGCCCGCTCGACCTCATCGAACGCCTCGTCGTCCGCCGGATCGATCGAGAGCAGCTCGCGCCACGCGACGACGGCGGCGTCGGGGCTCGCGGCGCGACGGTGCGCGTCGACGAGTCGCCGCAGCGCCTTTCGGCGGCCACCTTCGTTGGGCGCGGACTCAGCCATCTGCCGGAGGGTGCGCACCTCGTCGTCGGCGTTGCCGCGTGCGACGTAACGGTCCGCGATGGCTTCGAGGACGACTGGATCCTCCGGCGCGATCTCGGAAGCGCGCCCCAGATGCGCGGCGGCCCGGTCATGCGGGTCCTCGCGGTCGAGGTACCAATGCACGAGTCGAAGGCGCAGGGGCAGCGATTCGGGGGCGGCCCCGAGCGGCTGGAGCAGCGTCTCGTAGAGCCACAGGAGCGCGTCCCACCGACCGGCGCGGTCCGCGAGCTGCCCGAGCAGGTCGCCGAAGTGGGCGTCGTCGTGAGTCTGCTCGAACTCGCGGGCCAGCAGCAGGTAGGCGCCGTCGAGGTCACCGGCCTCGGCCGTCACCTCCGCGAGGCGACGAACCCACGGCGGGCGCACGTCTGCGTCGAGCTCGTCGACCCGCCCACGCAGGTAGGTCCGGGCCGCGCCAACATCCAGCGGGACCCCGCACGTCGGGCAGGTGGCCCGCGCGTCGGGATTCTCGTGCCCGCAGCTCGTGCAGTTCAGTTCCATCGGAGCGTCGACCAATCTACCACTCGCGCGCGGGGGGTCGAATTCGCACGCGTTGCAACATTGGCCGCACGTCGCTATCCGCGCCAGGAGATCCGGGTGATATTGAAGATTGTGGCAATATCAAACATAGAAATCATCCATCCCTTCGCTTTGCCCCCTGCCATTTGGCGCATGTGCCCGGGCACCACGGAAGCTCAGCGACAGCCCGTTTCGACGTGTTCCGTGAGGTTGGGTGCCAGCCACGCGGCGTACCCGCCCAAAGCTACGACGTTCCAGGCGTTCTCCTGGACCAGCGTGTCGCCGAGATACGCGCCGTCCTCCCTGCGGATGAACGCGACCCGCACGTCCGCGCCAACGCCGCCGCTGAAGTGGATCAGCGGCCCGCGCTCGCTGAGCGTCACGTAGGGCTGGTCGTAGGTGCCCGCCCGCGTCTGGATGGGCCCGAAGATGCGGGCCCGCACGTACTCGACGCCGTCGGTGATGCGCACCCAGCGAAGCGCCCCCTCGACCGTGGCCCACACCATCCACACGCTGGCCCCGTCGCGGACCGCCGACACCCGCCACCCGGGCAGGGCGTCTGCGTCCTCAACAGCCGCGCCGCCGGTGAGCTGAACTATCTGGTTGGCCTGGACCTGTGCGTAGCGGGGCGATCCGTCGGCGGCGAACCCGACGAATCCCGCACCGAGCGGGTCGTCGACGTACTGGATCCAATACGACCCCGAGACGCCGCCGAAGGTGGAGTCCTGCACGAAGAGGCGCGCGAGGAAGGCGATGTCGAAGACGCCGCCGCGCAGCCGGTCCCCGTCCACCCAGGCGACCGCGGCGCCACCGCCCACGAACGGACCGATGCCGGCGGGGGACATCGCGCCGATGCCCCGCGGACGGACGACGTTGGCGCCCACGCCTTGCGCGTCGGCCGAGTAGACGAAGACCGCGCCTGCACGCCGGGCAGCCACCAGCCACTGACCACCCGCCCAGCTGACCTGGGCCGAGTCGAACGGGTTCTGGTTGAGCACGAGCTCCTCGCCGTCTGCGCCGACGTCGAGCACCAGGCCGTTGCCTCCACTTTTGACCACCGCCCGCACATTGTCCGAGTTGACCCCGAGCGCGAGCGTGTCGTTGAAGCCGCCCAGGCGCTCGCCCGCCCGCAGACCCGGGCACCCGCGCGAGCAGCCGTTCGAGGGGTCGTCGTCCTCATCGAACCACCGCGCGGCACAGACGTAGCGAGCGCACCGGCCACCCTCGCAGACGCCGACCGCGTGCGGGGCGACCGGACACAGCGCTGAGCCGTCCTGAGGCGCCTCGTTGACGGCGCCGTCGCAGTCGTCGTCCTCCCCGTTGCAGGTCTCCGGCTCAGCGTTCTGCGGTTGCTCGGCGTCGCAGACGAGCACACCCGCCAGGGCATCGCATGCGCGCCGCCCACGGGACTCGCACGCGCCATTGCCCACGACGCAATCCTCGCCCACGCCGGGCACGTCGTCCGTCGCCCCGTCGCAGTCGTTATCGACGCCGTCGCACAGCTCCTGTTGGGGGAGCAGCTGCCCGAAGCACGCCTGCCACTGACCGCCGACGCAGCTCTGGGTCCCGGCCCGACACGGCGCATGCGGCTCGCCTTCACCGTCGTAGCACTCGCGAACGGTCCCGTCCCGACAGTCACAGTCGATCTCGTCGACCTCGCCGTCGCAGTCGTCGTCCTCCCCGTTGCAGGCCTCCACGCTCGGGCCGCGCTGTCCGGCACAGGTGAACGCCCCGCACGCGCGACGCCCGGCGACGCAGACGCCGACGCCAGGCTCACCCTCGTCGAATTCGTAGCAGTCGTCGTACAGGTCGCCCTCGGCGACCTCACCGTCGCAATCGTCGTCTAGCTCGTTGCACGACTCTCGCCCCGCCTGCCCAGGCTCCGCGTCGCATCGCGTCGCCCCGAGCGCGCATACGACCCGACCCATCGCGGCGCAGCGGCCGACCCCAGCAGCGCAGGCCTCACCGACCCCGAAGCCCTCGTCCACCTGGCCGTCGCAATTGTCGTCGGCCCCGTTGCACAGCTCCGGTTGCGGACCGCGCTCACCGGCGCAGCCCACCTGACCGCAGGCGCGCATCCCGGCGCGGCACGGACCGACCCCCCGGGTCGCGGCGGCAAAGGTGTAGCAGTCCTCGGGCGCAACGCCCTCGTCGGGCACGCCGTCGCAGTCGTCGTCGAGCTGGTTGCAGGCCTCGGGCGCGGGCCCGACCTGGCCGTCGCACACCGCCTCGCCGCAGACGCGCGACCCGGCGCGGCACGTACCGACCCCGGCGACGCCGTCGGCGTAGTCCTAGCAATCCTGGGCCGGCGCTCCCTCGTCGGTGCGACCGTCGCAGTCGTCGTCGGCGCCGTTGCACAGCTCGCCTGCGCCGGGCATCGGGTCGACCGGGCAAACCGCGACGTCGTCGCGGCACACGAGGGTGGCCTCGGCGACACAGGCCCCGTCGCCCACCACGCACGCCTCGCCCAGGTCGAAGCCCTCGTCCGTCTCGCCGTCACAGTCGTCGTCGAGCGCGTTGCACACCTCGACGCCCGGGCCGCGCGCGCCTTCGCACGCCTCGGCGCCGCACACGAGCAGCCCGGCGCGACACACACCGACGCCGTCGAGCTCGAGCGGGAAGTCGGCGCACCGATCGAAGAGGCCCTCGTCGCTCAGCCCGTCGCAGTCGTCGTCGGTCTGGTTGCACACCTCGACGCCGGGCTCGCCGGCGCGCCCGAAGCAGCGCGGCTCACCGGCCGCGTCGCAGACGACCACGCCGGGGCTCGCGCAGGCGCCGACCCCCAAGGTGCAGTCCTCACCGACGTGCAGATCCTCGTCGGCGCGCCCGTCGCAGTCGTCGTCGCGCCCATTGCAGCGCTCGGCCACGGGCTCTGCGGCTACCACGCTGCAGCGGACACCCCCGTCCTCGCACACCGTCTGGCCCTCGCGTTGGCACGCACCGACGCCGACGACGCACTCCTGGCCCGCCACCTCGTCGATGTCGCCATCGCAGTCGCCGTCCTCGCCGTTGCAGACCTCACCCTCGGGCAGCAGCTGGCCCAGGCAGGCCCCGAAGACGGCCTCCTCAGTGCATTCCTGGTTGCCCGCGCGACAACGCCCGACACCGGCGGTCTCGGCCGGGCCGGCGTAGCAGGGGCGGGCGTCGTCGGGTTCGCAGCCGCAGCCGCCGGGGATCGCCTCGTCGGCTGTTCCGTCGCAGTCGTTGTCGAGCAGGTCGCAGACCTCGGCGCGGGCGGCCGCTGTCCCACGCAGGCGGAGGCCACGCCCGCCTCGCAGCTGCGCATCCCACCGACGCAGGTGCCCACCTCGATCTGCTCCGGCTCGCCGTCGAAGCAGAACGGGTCGATCCACTCGTCGGCCGTCCCGTCGCAGTCGTCGTCCAGGCCGTTGCAGGCGTCGCCTTCGCGGGGTCCGACCGCGCCGGTACACGGTGCCCACGCCCCGTCGACACACGCCTGGAACCCTGCGTGGCACTCCCCGACGCGCAGCGTGTGGTCCGGGAACGGATAGCAGGCGCGCTGCAGGCCAAGCCCCGGAGCGGCCTCGTCGAGGCGGCCGTCACAGTCGTCGTCGAGCCCGTTGCAGACCTCGTCACGCGCCGCGCACGCGACGTCCGGCTGCGCGTCGTCGCGACGACGCATGTCGGCGGTCGTGGCGTCCGCGATCCGCGCGTCCAGCCCTGCGGTCGAAGCATCATGGCTCGCGTCGGGCGTGGCACCGGCGTCGGGGATGACGGCGCCCCCGGCGACGCACACCCCGGCGCTCGTCAGGCAGACGGGCGCCTCGGCCGGACAGTCGGCCTGGTCACGACACTCGTCGTCCAGGCTCGGCAGGCAGCCAGCCAGCAGCGTCAGCGCAGCGAATCGATACATCCCCGACAAGAGCGGACCACAACGGCGAAGAACGTGTCAGCCTCAGGGATGGCAGCCCGGCGATTCGAGCACTTCTCGCACGAGCACCTGGGCGCGTTCGTGGTCACAGCGGCGCTCGCGGCGGTGCTGGTCTGGCTCGTACGCCGCGGCCCGAACGCCGAGCGCCGGGTCCGCGTGGGGCTGGCGTTGGTGCTGCTCGGCTGCAGCGGAACGTACGTAGCGGTGGAGGCCACGCGGGGCCAGGTGTCGACCGCCGAGGTCATGCCGTTGCAGCTATGCGACTTCGCGCTCTTCGTCGGCGCTTTCGCGCTGCTGATGCGGGGGCGACGCACGGCGGAGCTGCTCTACTTCTGGTCCGGCTCCGCGGCGTTGCTGGCCATGATCACCCCGGACCTGACCCGCCCGTTCCCCGACTGGTACTTCCTCAGCTACTTCGTGCTGCACGGCGGCCTGCTCATCGCGGCTGCGACCCTCGTCTTCGGATGCGGGCTGACACCGACGCGCGGCGGGCCCCTGCGCGCCCTCGCCTGGACCAACGCCTACGGGCTGTTCCTCGGCGCGATCAACCTGACCTTCGACACGAATTATCTGTACCTGTGCCGCAAGCCGAGCACGGCCACGCTGCTCGACTATTTCGGACCGTGGCCGGTGTATCTGCTGGTCGCCGAGGGCGTCGCCCTCTCCGGGTTCCTGCTGCTCTACCTCCCGTTCCGAGGACGGGTCTGAACCCTGGTGCGCCCCGCCCTCATCCTCCTCGCCTTGCTCCTCCCCGCTTGCCACGACCGCACCGCCAACACCACCCGTCCCCGTCCCCGTTCCCGTGATCGTACACTTGCCCATGCCCTTGCCCCTTCTCCGTCCCCTTTCCCGCGTTCTGTGGGGAACGGGGAACAGGGAATGGGGAACGGGAAACGGGAAACAGGGGAACGGGGGGACAGGGAACGGGGAGAGGAACGGGCAAGGGCAGGGGCAAGGGCACGATTACGGGGACGGGGAGGGGAACGGGACGATTCGCTAGAGAGTCCGGCTGTCGCCGGGCTCTTTAGCGAACCGTGGCGGCCGCCAGCAGGATGCCCGCTGCGACTGAGACGTTCAGCGACTCCAGCGGCCCATTGCCCGGAATCGCCAACCGGAAATCACACGCCGTCCGCGTCGCCCTCTGTAGTCCGCGCGACTCGTTGCCCAGCACCAGGCAGAGCGGACGGGGCAGGGGCCGCGTCAGATCGAGCGGCCGGGCGTGCTGGTCGGCGCCGACAATCTTCAGCCCGCGACCGCGCAGCGTGACGAGCGTAGCAGGCAGGTCGTCCGCCGCCACCACGGGGACCACCTCGGCGCCGCCCTGCGCGACCCGGACAGCGGCGGCGCTGAGCGAGGCCTGGCCTTCCGTGCGCGGGATGATCACCGCGTCGATCCCGAACCAGGCGGCGCTGCGCAGGATCGCTCCGACGTTGTGGGGATTGCTGACGTCGTCGAGTGCGAGCAGCACCGACTCCGGGCCGAACTCGAGGATGCTCATGTCGACGATGAGCGGGAGCGGGTCGGTGTACATGACCACGCCCTCGTGGTGCACGCCTCCGGCGATTCGAGTCAGCTCGTCCTTGGCGACTTCGCGGTTCGGGCGCCGACTCGCGGCGGCGGCCTTCAAGATCGGCCCGACCTC
>PVBE011604919.1_pt1 | contig 12952 bp, 12 predicted proteins | sample 1631181 | NCBI WGS metagenome assembly PVBE01 (sample SAMN08397723, study PRJNA350692) | Marine metagenome, whole genome shotgun sequencing project. | isolation source: water | place: Pacific Ocean | collected 2012-04
CGTATCAACTTCTCTTTGTTTGTCCGGTTGTTGATCAGGTTGGCGGCATTTTCAGCAAGGCTTTTACGGCCTTCCATCTCTGCCAATTCAAGGGCCTGCTCTTTCTGTTTTTCATCTTCTTCGGCTGCTTTGCGGAATTGCGTTTCTTCAGCTTCAAGAGCAGCAATTTGATTACGCAACTCAGTAGAAAACGGATCCCCTGCGCCAATACCGTCAAAATTTCCCGTCGTAGTCGCCGCGAGAATGAACGCATCCCGCCTTTCCGTAATAGTCACCCAAAATACCGACAACGCTTCGACGTTTTGCGCGCCCTCTTCGCTTATACCTACATATTCCGTCAACATAGCAGCGACATCTTCACTATTAGGAATCGGAAGATTGGTCAATACCTGAACCGTGGCAGTGTAGTCAGCCGACTTTGCATTGTAATCTTCAGCCGCCTTTCCGGAGACGAAATTGTCAAACCGCACGAAACGTTGTTTTGCTTCCGCATCCAAAGGCTGTTGGCAAAGAACACATCTTGCGTCTTCACCCGTATAAGGGAATTCATGATTTGGATCCCCCTGGCCCGCATATTCTCGGGCATACCGAAAAAGATTCTGCCATGAATCTGATCCAACCGCACCAAGTGGTAGGTCGGAAAAACTATTTTGTGCAGCGAGTTCGTTCGCTTCTTTAGAGGCCTGTAAAGCAAGATACTTCTGCTCAATTTCTTTGGCCTTTGCCTCTGAAAGAGCGGTTTCCAGGGTTTCAACATTTGCAGCAACCCGATTAAGGGTGGCAATACAACGGACACGAAGGTCCGCCTGACTGAGGGAGCTCTGTGCAGCCTTAAGCCTAATTTTTTGAAGTCTCTCTTCGTCCTGTTCATCCCATTTTTTGAATGCTTCGATTTCGACTTCAGATGGTAAATCGTCTTCGCCGACCGCATTCATCACAGCATCAACTAGAGCCGCTGCCTTTGTTCCCGGTGTTTGCTCGGGCAAAACCGCAAATGCTTGTTCGGTCGTTTCAATTTCAACAGCAACTTCCTTATCAAACATTGAAACCAAATCTGCCAATTGCTTGTACAACTCGACCTCAAATGGCGGAAAAGCCATTTGGCGTTTTTCATCCACATATATTGCTGCATGTTTGGTGTCGAAAACAGAAATAGAGGATAACTCTATCGGTGGCGTCTGATCAGGATTCCAGTTCAGTTCTTTAACCTTAGAATCTCCCTCAAGCAACCAACGAATGTTGGCCTTGGGTTCTCCTTGTTCTATCGAATATGCATCGCCGAGAATTTCATCCTCAGCGCGCGCGCGACAAACTTTTTTCGAGATTCGGATATACCCCGACTTTCCGCTGCCATTGTCACCGTAAATCAGGGTAATTCCCTGAGGAGCAAACTGTAGAGGGGGTTGTGCACTCGCCAAACGGTTAACGTTCTCGACGGGACCAATTGAACACAACATTGCAAGAGGCGCGGTGTTTGGATCAACCTGACAATGGTCAGAGTTGAACGCGATCAGCTCTCCCTCAAAGTTATCCAAACCATGTTCCGAATACATGGCCGACTTCAACATCCCCGTGTCTGCATCACTCAGGTTGCCATGCTGCGCAATTCTACGTAGCGCGTCTCTTTGCCAAAGTGGAAAACTCTGGCTTAAAGCAACGAGTTCATTTTCCGATTCTGGTTGCTCGATATCTTCCAAAAGAGCATCAAGTTCTGCCATAATATCATTTGAGTCATCAGACATTATTTCCCGCCTTACCCTAGATCGCTACCGTTGTGCTCTACCCATAGGTGCGGGAACATAAAAACATATTTTAGGTGTGTGTGTTGTGGGAAAATTACGCTTATTGCGATTTTTCTTGAAAAGGCAAAATCTTATAAGAAAAAACGACCATAGAGGGACTACGGTAAGGGGAATATAGCTAAGCTAAGCTTACCAAACTACATGACAAAATCGTGATGACTTAATTCAGGTTCTATTCCGGTGGACACTTTTTTAGACTTTGGCCCTATTAAGGACAACTCCTTCCAATCGCCCAGAAATCATCTACCTTCAGGCTGGCGCCGCCGATCAGGCCGCCGTCTACGTCTTCAAGGGCCAGCAGGTCCCTGGCGTTGCCGGGGTTCATGGAGCCGCCGTAGAGCAGGCGAACGCCGTCTGCCGTTTCCTGGCCCAGTTTGGCGGCCAGTTCGGCGCGGATAAAGGCGTGCACTTCCTGTACCTCGTCATTGGTCGGGGTGCGCCCGGTGCCGATAGCCCAGACGGGCTCGTAGGCGACGACCGTGTTTTCGGCGGTGGCGTTACCCGGAACAGATCCGGCGATCTGGGTTTTGACCACGTTCAGCGTATCTCCCGCGTCACGCTGGCTTTCCGTTTCGCCGATGCAGACGATGGCTTTCAGGCCTGCGCCATTGACGGCTTCGGCTTTCGCGCAAACATCAGAGTCGCTTTCACCGTGGTCCGTGCGGCGTTCGGAATGGCCGACGATAACATAAGAGCACCCGGCGTCCGCCAGCATGGCCGGGGAAATATCGCCAGTATGAGCGCCTTTCTCGGCCGTATGGCAATCCTGTGCGCCGACACTCAAGGCGGAACCGGAAGCCGCGTCGACGGCTGCGCCAATCAAGGTGTAGGGCGGGCAAACCAGCATGTCGAAGGCTGTTTCGCCGACGCTTTTAAGTTTTCCAGCAACAGCCGAGGCCAGCGCTGCACCATCTTCCTGCAATCCGTTCATTTTCCAGTTACCGGCGATAAGAATGCGTCTGGCTGCGCTCATGTTCCGATGTCCCGTCCGTGTTTATTAATCAATGAAATATGCGGCGCTATCTCTAGCACAGGGGGCGGCAGAGACAAATCCCTCTTATGGGTAGGAAGATGCATGAAATTCACCGGTTGCCCCCCCTCCCCCGCCCACTTATGATGCCGCCCTCTTGAGTAAGGGGAATTCCCCTTTGCATCGCACTGATTGGAACGAAGACCACACTTATGCTGGAAGCCATCCGTAAACGTTCTGCCGGTATCGTCGTCAAGGGGCTGCTTGGCCTGTTGATTTTGAGTTTTGCAATGTGGGGCATCGCAGATGTGTTCAGCCCCAGCGGCACGAACTACACTCTTGCCACCGTCGGCGATGTCGAAGTGCAGCCTGAACAGGTGCAACGAGAGTACAATCGCGAGATCGAACGCCTTTCCAACGCCTTCGGCACTCGCCTGGACGCCGAACAGGCGCGTGCTTTCGGCCTTGGCCAGGCTGTGGTCCAGCGTGTTGTGGAACGTATCCTGTATGATCTGGGGGCCCAGGATTTAGGCGTTACGGTTTCCGACGATCTGATCCGTGACAACATTCGCAATTCCAGAGCCTTCAAGAATTCCAGTGGGGCTTTCGAGCGCATCCGCTTCGACCAGGTCCTGCAATCCAACCGTTTGAGCGAATCCCAGTATGTTGAACTGACCCGCAGCGATATCGCTCGCAGCCAGTTCCTGAGCCTTTTTGAAGGCGCGTCCATGACCCCGAAACGTCTGACGGACAGGTTATACGCGCACAGGAATGAAAAGCGCGTCGCCGAAACGGTAACCTTTAGATACGACGCCACCGACATCATTTCCGAACCGGATGACGCAGCACTGAAAAAATTCCACGAAGACAATGCCCAGGCCTATACCGCGCCTGAATACCGTACGCTGACCTTTATCAGCCTGACCGCCGACGAAATCGCCAAGGAAATAGCCGTCTCGGACGACGCCATCGCGCAAATGTACGAAGACAGGCTGGACGAATTCACCGATCCGGAAAAGCGCGACCTGCAGCAAATCCGTTTCAACGATGAAGCCGCCGCCAAATCCGCCCATGACAGACTGAAGACCGGCGACGATTTCCTGAAAGTCGCCCAGGAACTGGCGCAGATGGACGAAGCAGCCGTCAAACTGGGCGAGATGAAAAGGTCCGAGTTGATGCCGGGCCTTGCCGACCCTGCCTTCGACCTTGAAATCGATGGTTTTACCGAACCCCTGAAAAGTGTACTCGGCTGGCATATTTTGCGCCTGAAGGGCGTTACGGCGGAACACAAAAAAAATCTTGAAGACGTCAGCGCCGATCTGAAAAATCAAATCGCCGCCGAAGAAGCTATTGATTCTTTATACAGCCTGGCCAATCGCCTTGAAGACGAGTTGGGCGGCGGCTCCAGCCTGGAGGAAGCGGCGCAGGCCCTGAACCTGCCCCTGAAAAAACAGGGGAACATTGACGCCAAGGGCCTGACCCCCGCCGATGCGAGAGTGAGCGGCCTGCCCGGCGGAAAATTCCTTGATGTCGCCTTTTCAACCTCTCCCGATCAGGAAAGCGCCCTCACTGAGGCCGGCGATGATGGTTATTTCATTATTCGTGTTGATTCCACCACCGAACCGGCCCTGAAGTCCCTGGATAGCGTTCGTGGTGCGGTAGCTGATGCCTGGAAAGCCCAACAGCGCCGGGAGCTGGCTGAAAAGAGTGCCGAGACGCTGGTATATGGATTGAAAGCCGGAGGTGATTTCACGAAGTTGGCCGACGACATGGGATTAACCATTTCCACATCCCAACCGGTCAACCGCTCTGGCGCGGGCTCGATTCTGCCTCGCGACCTTGTAGGCAGCCTGTTCAAGGCCAAGATTGGTGAAACCGTCTCGGCTCCCGGTAACGATGGTCATGTTGTCGCCAAACTGAAAGAGGCAATCGCCGCCAACCCGGTCGTCGACGCAGAACAGGTCAAAAAACTCGGCGGTGAATTGAACGACGCCATCCGCGGCGACCTTATGAACCAACTGGCCAGTGGCTTGCGTCAGCGATTCCCGGTCACCATAAATACCGAGGCGATCAACTCCCAATTTTAGGAGGTAAACGGGAAATCGATCATGAACCTTTTTCCTGAAGCGGCGGAATCCAGAAAAATCTACGACGACGCCAGGGCCCAGATCGTCTGGGCGACTCTTGTTTTCGATCTGGACACGCCAGTTTCCGCATATCCTGTTTCTTTTCGCGCGCCTTCGTCATCGAATTCTGGGCCTGGCACTATGAACCGCTTGGTTCCAATAACCCCTTGTTGACCATAATTTCATTGAGAAGCTGCCAAAAAAAATCCTCTCCCGGATAACCGATGATGCGCCCAACTTCCTGACCGCCCTGCATAACAACAAAGGTCGGGGTATAAACAAGGCCGTTCAGATGTTTCAGGTCGACCGGGAGGTCATCATCGATATCCTCCCTGCGCAAGGGTACGATTTCCGCTTCGGTAGTTTTGGCGTAGGCTACGCCCACTTCCTCATTCCAGATTTCACACCATTCACAGCCTTCACTCTCGAACATGACCAATTCCGCCGCTATCGCCTTTGCCGGCGAAAGACAAGCGAACACGGTGAAAAGGAACGCGACGGAAACAAAAACAAAGCGGCGTAAATAGGCGGATATGGACATCTTATAACCCTGTTCTAAAACGCCTGAGACATATTGGAAACAGTCAGATAAAACAATTTGGAGCCGGATTTCACGACTGGAATTTCGACCACTAATAAATGGCATTATTTCAATTAAAACCGTTTATTATCAGTTTTTCTTAATCATATAGGTGAAGATACCGTCAGCTTCGCTGCTGTCCAGCAATTCATTACCAGTCGAACGGCAAAAAGCTTCAAAATCCTTTACCGAGCCTGGGTCGGTAGACAGGACCCGAAGGGTCTCGCCAGCTTCGATATCCTTAATGGCTTTTTTGGCTTTCAAAATAGGCAAGGGACAGTTCATACCCTTGGTGTCGAGAGTGGTGGTCATTCGAAATCTCCTGTTAAATGCTGCGGATCAATGTAGCCCGTATATTAGCGCTTCATCAAGTACAGATGTTGCCCGACTGTACACTGGCCCAAAGTCAGCGCCGGTTAAATGTATAGATTGATATCCGATTTAAGCGCGTTTTCCATATATGTCGTGGCCCCGCCCAGTTCGATGTTGTCAATCAAATCCCTGGTTTCCAGCTCAAACAAATCAAGTGCCATCTGAATATCCGAATTTTGCGCCAATTGAAGACGCCAGCAAAAACAATTAGAATAAACTAATATATACTCGATGCACCCCAAAAGGTAGTATATAATGCCTACACTTTTGCCGCCCCTCTTCAACTCCTTGTGAAATAACGATAATTACATTATACAATACTTATGTTCGATGGGCGATTGACCCTGATTGGGCCGTGCGGAGCTTGAGTCGCCTACCCAGTCAAGAGCTTCAGAAGCAGGAGAGTTTTAGGGGGATTTTATGGAAGAAATGCCGGTCTCGACCGTAGTCGGAATTGCAGGTTTTTTTGTGGGTATCGTTTTTGGTGCCACGGCCAATAAAACCAATTTCTGCACCATGGGAGCGTTGTCGGACATCGTCTTTATGGAAGATTATTCACGCTTCCGTTCATGGATGCTGGCGGTGGCGGTTGCCATTATCGGCTCACAAGCCCTGCATATTTCCGGACAGGTGGACTTGTACGAATCCATATACCAAACAACCGATCTGGGGTGGCTGGGCGCAATTATCGGCGGCTTGATTTTCGGTTTTGGCATGACCATGGCCGGCGGCTGCGCCAACAAGAACCTGGTGCGCATTGGCGGCGGAAACCTTAAATCCATAGTCGTCGTCATTGTCATGGGTGTTTTCGGCTATATGACCCTTCGCGGCCTTGTTGGTTTAGCGCGGATCGAACTCGAGGCAATCAGCAACATTGATCTATCGGAGATGGGCCTGGCCTCACAAGGAATGATCGATATGCTCGCCGCAGTGATCGGCGGCGAAGCCGAGAGCCTGCGCCCTGGTTTCACGGCCGTTTTTGCTGGCGCACTTCTGATCTACTGCTTTAAGGATGCCGGTTTTCGTTCCTCGCCCCTGAACATTTTCGGAGGCCTGCTCGTCGGCGCTATGGTGCCTTTGGGCTGGTGGATTACGGGTGTATTGGGATTCGATGATTTTGAACCCCTGCCCCTGTTTTCATTTACCTTCGTTTCTCCCGCAGGCGAGAGCATCCAGTACCTGATGACCTTTACCGGTGCCACCATAAACTTTGGCATCGCCACGGTCGGGGGTGTTATCGTCGGATCGTTCCTGATGGCCCTTGCGACCAAATCTTTTCACATCGAAGCTTTCACGGATACAGACGACATGAAGCGCCACCTTTTTGGCGCCGCTATCATGGGCATCGGCGGCATACTTTCGCTCGGTTGCACCATCGGGCAAGGCATTACCGGCATGTCGACGCTGGCGGTTGGTTCACTTATCGCGCTGGTGTCAATCATCATCGGCGGATTGATTGGGTTGAAATATATGGAAGAGGGAAATCTGGGCGGAGCAATAAAGGCCTTGATGGCCCGAAGCTAGAAGACACCCCTGAAACACCAGAAAAACAGCAGTTTTCCTGACCTTTTTCGGTTTCTTTATAGTTTTTCCAAGCTTGCATTATAGTGTTAAGGTCGTTTAGATTATTAAATGATCATATTAAGAAGCCCGAAATAAATCGGGACGTATGTTTTCCGTTCGGACCCAAAAGACAAAGACAATGGTCGGGGTTTCGAATGATTTTGGATCACATTGACGTTCCATTGAGACCCGATGTGCAACCGCTTAGGGAGGGACTATGACTTACCGCACAATTCCAGGCACCCTTGTCGGCGCTGTACTTTGCGGCGCACTTGTAACGAGTGCCAACGCCGCGGACTACATGATCGTCGATGATACAATACCCGCATCTTTGACCGGCAAGCCCGGTGATCCCGCAGCAGGCAAGAAAGTTGCCGTTCATCGCAAAAAAGGCAACTGCCTGGCTTGCCATGTAATGCCTATTCCGGAAGAGCAATTTCACGGCGAAATCGGCCCGGACCTTTCCGATGTCGGATCGAACTATTCGGAAGCTGAACTCAGATTGCGTCTTGTGGACTCCAAGGTCCTGAACCCGGACACCATCATGCCCGCATTCTTGAAACCAGGAACGCACGCTGTACTGAAGAAATTTAAGGGTAAAACCATCCTTAAGGCTCAGGAAGTCGAGGACATCATTGCCTATTTAATGACGCTCAAGGGCGCTTAATTCCCAGTAATTTCCGTTTTTGAAGGATTTAAAATGTCTAAAAACTCACTAAAAACCGTCGTATTGGGACGCCGTCAGGTGCTCAAAAGCGTCGGACTAGGCGCTCTGGCGCTGACTGGCTCCCTGGCTTCCCGGGATGCCCTGGCCACACCGGAAAAAGCTGCTGCATACCTTTCCAAGATGACAGGTGGCACCGCCTCCAAAGAAGGCAGGGTGACCGTCAAGTTGCCTGAAATCGCCGAAAACGGCCGCACGGTCCCGATTACCATTTCGGTGGATAGCCCGATGACCGACAGCGATTATGTCAAATCAATCCATGTCGTGGCCGAAGGAAACCCAACCCCGGAAGTCATTTCCATCAACATGACCCCCGCTATGGGAAAAGCTGAGGTATCGACCCGCATGCGTCTGGGTAAAACTCAGAACGTTCGCGCCGCCGCCATTATGAGCGATGGATCGGTCTACACCGGCACCAAACAGGTCAAAGTTACAATCGGCGGCTGCGGCGGCTGATTTTAGGTAGATTTCAGGAGAATCAAGACAATGGCTAAAAAACCACGCGTAAAAGTCCCCAAGAAGGCCAAAGCCGGGGATATCGTTCAGATCAAGACCCTTATGTCTCACAAAATGGAGACCGGTCGGCGCAAGGATAAAAAAACCGGTAAAGTGATCCCGCGCAAAATTATCGACACGTTTGTCTGCAAGTTTAATGGCAAGGAAATAATGAGCGCAGATCTGCAACCTTCCATCGCCGCTAATCCATATCTTGCTTTTTATGCAGTAGCTACTGAAAGCGGAACATTCGATTTTGAATGGACTGAAGATGGTGGCAGTAAAGTGACTGCATCCGGCAAAATCAAGGTGTCCTAACAAAACAGACAGGAAGGTAATACCATGAAGTATTCCAAATACATCACGAGTGCCGCCGGTTTGTTGGGTATGGGTGCCTTGTTGGTGGCTTGCTCACCGGCACCCGTACAGGAGTCCGGCTATGCATTTGCAACCCCCGAAACCCAGGCAATGCAGGATGACGATTTTTCGAATCCAGCGTTTATGTGGGTTGATACCGGCGAAGAACAATGGTCCACGGTAGATGGCGAGGCAGGCAAGTCATGCGAATCCTGCCATGATGACCCGTCTTCCATGAAAGGTATTTCGACCAAGTATCCGAAATACAGCAAAGACGACAAGAAACTGCGTACCGTCCAGCATCAAATAAACAACTGCCGTACAGAGCAGATGAAGGCAAAAGCTTGGAAATGGGAAAGCGACAACATGCTCGGCATGACCGCATTCGTTAAAAACCAATCCAGGGGCATGCCCCTAAACGTAGCTATCGATGGCGACGCCGCACCGTTCTACGAAAAGGGCAAGGAATTCTATTTCCAGCGCCGCGGTGGAATGGATATGGCTTGCAAGAACTGTCACATCGATTACCCGGGCATGAAGATTCGCGCCAATGTCCTGTCGAATGGAATGCCGAACGGCTTTCCGACCTATCGTCTGAAATGGCAAAAGATCGGTTCCCTGCACCGTCGTTTCCGCGGCTGCAACAAGAACATTCGCGCCCAACCCTATAAGCAGGGCTCGGACGAATATACCAACCTGGAGCTTTTCATCACTGACCGCGCTAAAGGTGTGGCTGTTGAGACTCCCTCAGTGAGGATGTAATTCACTCGCTGTGACCCATTAAGTGGGCGGCATTTGGACTTTAGCGCCGGGTGTCGCCCATTTTTTCTTCATTTTTTTCGTTACATATCGGAATATGCTCCTCATGCTGACACGCAGAGATTTCCTTCAGGTTACCGCAGCCACCGCCGCAATGTTTGGCCCTCTGGGCGGTATTGGAGCGGCAGCCGTTGCCCAGAAAATAACTCAGGAACAACTGCTGAAGTTTGACAGCGTCGGCCAGGTTACTCTGCTTAATTTTACCGATATTCACGCCCAGTTGGTGCCGCTTTATTTCCGCGAACCTTCGGTCAACTTGGGGATTGGCGACGTCAATGGACTGCCGCCGCACCTTACCGGCAAGGAATTTTTAAAAGCTTTTGATCTGGCCGCTGGAACTCCAGAGGCCTACGCCTTTTCCAGCGCGGATTTTTCCTCGCTGGCGAAGGAGTATGGCCGTATTGGCGGCCTGGCCCAAATGTCCACCCTGATTAAGGCGATTCGCGCCGAACGCCCGAACAACACCCTCCTGGTCGATAACGGCGACACATGGCAGGGCTCGCTGACTTCCCTGAAAACCAGCGGAGAAGACATGGTCGACGCCATGAACGCCCTTGGCGTCGATGTCATGACGGCCCATTGGGAATTCACTTATGGGGCAGACCGCGTTCAGGAACTGGTCGAAAAACTGAATTTCCCGTTTCTGGCCGGTAACGTTCGCGACACGGAATTCGACGAACCCGTTTTCGAAAGCACCAGGTTTTTCGAGCGCGGCGGCGTACAAATAGCCGTCATCGGTCAGGCCTTCCCCTACACCCCAATTGCCAACCCCCGTTATATGGTCGAGGAATGGTCCTTCGGCATTCAAGAGGACATCGTCCGTGGTCATGTTGAGGCAGCGCGCGCAAACGGCGCCGACCTCGTGGTTCTGGCCTCGCATAACGGCTTTGATGTGGATCGCAAGCTGGCGTCTCGCGTGGACGGGATCGATGTCATCCTGACTGGTCACACCCACGACGCCATTCCGGGCCTTGTCAAGGTTAACGACACCCTAATGGCCGCCACCGGCTCTCACGGCAAATTCCTGGGACGCCTGGACCTGGATGTACAGAACAAAAAGATCAAGGACTATCGCTACAAGCTGATGCCCGTCTTCTCGGACGCTATTGCCCCGGATTCGGAAATCGATTCTGTCGTTAAGGTGATCCGCGCGCCTCATGAAAAACAACTGAACGAGGTTCTGGCCAGAACGGACAGCACCCTGTACCGCCGCGGCAACTTCAACGGCACCTTCGATGACCTGATCTGTCAGGCCATCATGCAGGAGCGCGACACGCAAATCGCCCTGTCGCCCGGCTTCCGTTGGGGCCGTTCGCTCCCTGCCGGGGTCGATATCACCGGCGACGACCTTTTCACGCAAACAGCAATCACGTATCCGGAATGTTACCGCAACGAGATGACCGGCGAATTGCTCAAAACTATCCTTGAAGATGTCGCCGACAATCTGTTCAACCCGGACCCCTACTATCAGCAGGGCGGCGACATGGTCCGCGTCGGCGGCATGGGGTATTCGATTGACGTGTCAAAGCCAATTGGTGAGCGCATTTCAGGTATGACACTGCTGAAGACCGGAGAGCCAATTGACGCCGCAAAAAATTACGTCGTCGGCGGCTGGGCGTCGGTCAATCCAGAAGTTGAAGGCCCCGCTATCTACGATGTGGTCGCCGACTACCTGCGCAAGGAAAAAGTCGTCAACGTTCCGGACAACACGTCGATCAAGATCAGCGGGATTTAGACCTCACATGGATCCGTTCCAGATATCATATGCAGGCGCGTTGATGGCGGGGCTTCTGAGCTTTTTCTCGCCGTGTGTCCTGCCGTTGATTCCGGCGTACCTGTGTTTCCTGGGTGGCGCTTCGCTGGATGAACTGACCGCCGAAGGCGGGGTTGATCGGGAGGTTTCCAAGCGAGTCTTTATTTCTGCTTTTTCTTTCGTCGCAGGCTTCACCACTGTTTTCATCATGATGGGCGCGACAGCCACCGCCATCAGTCAGGTGGTCATCCAGCATATCGATACGCTGAGCACCATCGCTGGCGTCGTCATTATTATTTTTGGCCTGCATTACATGGGCCTGTTCCGCATTGGTTTTCTAAATTTCGAGAAACGCTTTCACATTGAAAACAAGCCCTCTGGCGTTGTCGGATCCTACCTGCTGGGGCTTGCTTTTGCGTTCGGGTGGACACCCTGCGTCGGCCCCATCCTGGCGACGATATTGATGGTCGCGGCGGGTAGCGATTCGGTGCTGTACGGTACGTCTCTTTTATCAGCCTACGCCGTTGGAATCGGTGTGCCGTTTCTGATCGCGGCGCTGGCCGTCAAACCATTCATGAGCTTCATGGCGCGCTTTCGCAAGCACATGCACAAGGTGGAAATCACCATCGGGTTGCTGCTGGTAGCCACAGGCATCGCCATCCTGACCGGCTCCCTGGCGGACGTTGCCCAGTGGCTGCTGGAGACCTTCCCTGCGCTTTCAAGCGTGGGATAAAGCTCACTCAGACGCCCAGAGCCAGTATTCTATCGTCTTTACAGGTACTTTTCGGGCAAGTTTACGGGTAATTCGTCACCCCATATATCGTATTTTACCCCCTCCTCCTCCAACTCGTCGCCGATGGCACTGAGCCAGCGCTGGAAACCAGGTTGTTCCTTGTAACCATTGTCGAAGGCGTAGTGGAACAGAAAGAAAAAGTGAAAGGGCTTGAAGTAACCGGGAATGCGCACGACCTCGGCTTCCTTGCCAGTACGTCCGCCTATTTCCTCAAGGGCCGCCGGGAAAAATTGCAGGGTTGGGGTAAACAGAACGGCGTATTTGTTAGCCAGTTCCTTTTCCGGCAGGATTTCGCCGTCAAAATCAGTTACTTCCCTGTCACCCCACATGTTCAGTTGCAGGACTACAAAATTTTTCTTGATGTAATTGGCGATAGCCGGAATACGCAAATTGACTTCATGGGTGCGTTTGCAATAAGGGCAGCCGCGTTGTTCCCAGAAAATCACCAGTCGTTTGCCTTGCGCCTGCGCATCCTTCAAGTCTTCCGACAAATCAAGGAAGGTCTCGTGAAACCACGGCTGGATGTACATCCCCTCGTCATTGACTTCGGGCATGGGCAACAACTCTTGCCCTGCACTGTTGGCTTGCGATCCGGGCA
>PVBE010606304.1_pt1 | contig 12951 bp, 7 predicted proteins | sample 1631181 | NCBI WGS metagenome assembly PVBE01 (sample SAMN08397723, study PRJNA350692) | Marine metagenome, whole genome shotgun sequencing project. | isolation source: water | place: Pacific Ocean | collected 2012-04
AAGCTATCAGTCAAAACATTTCTGATTGGGCTGAACTGCTTGAATTTTTTAGACATCACTGTCTTCAACTCCACATTTTTGAGCTTAGGAAGATTTAATGAGACCTTGTAGCATGCTTCAACGATCGGCCCCTTCACTTCGTTGTAGTAGTTGGCATTGGCCTCTACATCTGCAGGGTTGGCCTTTTTTATGCCGGTAGTTGAATCAGTCCTATAATCAATGGAAGGCTCATAACTCTTTACTTCTTCAAGGTACCTTCCGGCCTCACCCAAAGGTTCCAGATATCGCATATCACCTTTAATTGCGCTCACCATGTTTGACATTCCCAAAGCGGTGAAAGCTTCTTCAGCCATGAAGTATTCAAAGTTTGCCAATTTACTGTAGGCGAGTGCTTCCTGAGCTTTCACAGAGTCGCCAGCTGAATTATAGAGGTTGGCCATCAGGTTATATTGTCCTTTTTCCTCAGCACTTTTGGCCAGTTTTTTCATGCCTTCCTTATTGTCGTTTTTGGCGTAGATTTCTCCAGCTCTTTGGTAAAGGAGATCGGCTTCACCCATAACACCATCCTGTTCTAATTTGTCGGCATACTTGATGATTCCGCTGGCCACTTCGCCCTTGTCATAAGCCTCATATGCTTTATCATAATTCTTCATATCGTAATAAAGATCCCCGGCTTTTTTCAGACCTGCCGTGGTTGTCAGCATCATGTAAACACCTGCAGCTTCTGCATTCTTATCCTGAGCCAATAATTCACCCGCCACCTTGTCAATCTTATCTTCAGCTTTTCCCTTACCATAAAATTCTGCTGCTTTCATTTTGGATTCAGGTCCCTTTGCGTAGTAGGCATCTCCAATAGTTGTGTAACCGGCATGTAGGTCCTTGGCTTTCTTGTAGTAGCTAATTGCTTTTCTCACAAATTTGCCTTCCTGTTTTGCATCGTACATGGCCTGATCAACCAATTCGTCTCCGGCCCGAACATAACCTGCCGCTTTTTCTTCCTTGTCGCAGCGCATGTAATATTTCACAGCGTTGGTAACATCACCCTGGTATAGATATGAATCACCAATCTTGGCGTTTTCATCTTTCGACAGTTTTTTGTCGCGAACGAAAGTTCCGGCTTTCATATACAGCGAGCGCTTCTTGGCCACATCTTCTTCCTGTTCGGCTTTCAGGATCATTTCCTCAAGCTTTACCACATTTTTATCCTGGGCGAATGACGAGGATGGCACCATCAATAAAAGGAGACAAAGGGTTGAAATAACAATGGCAATTCGGTGTTTCATGTTTAGCGTTTTACAAGGTGAATTCGAAATATAAAAATTTTAGGCGAAAGCATTCATTTCATGATCGGTCAGGCACTAAGTTCTACGAAGTATCCACTGAATTTGCGAACGTTAATTACATTTAGTTCATCAAACATCAGGTACTGGCCTTTTATGCCTGTTAATGTACCTCCCACTTCCGGGGTTTTATCGAGGTTAAGGCTTTTTACCTTTTCAGGAAATTTAATCACCGGGTAGTTAATCTCGATAACTTCTGAATCATCCAAACAATACTGCTGCAACTCTTCGGGCAATTCAGCCTTCATCCTTTCGCGTTCAGCGATGGGATCAATATCAACAGCCTGAATGTTCTTCAGCATCTTCTGCCAGTTGGTTTTGTCTGAAATGTGCTGTTTTAACTCCACCTCAATTCTACCTGCCAAATAGCGATTTGGTGTTTCGGCAAGCTTGATGCCTTTCCATGCGCCCTGGTCGATCCAGCGCGTTGGAATTTGATCACCTCGCGTAACACCCACCTTAATACCACTTGCCACGGCCAGGTAAACATAATGTGTCTGCAGGTGATGCGTCCTTTCCCATTCAACATCCCGGCCTTCACCAAGGTGCGCACGACATAATTCCGGGCGAATAATGCATTCCGCAGCTTGTGGCGCGTTGGCAAAACAGGGGTAACAAAATCCCTGGCCAAACGCCTTTTTTGTACGATTGCCACAGACTATACAATTGATTTGTCCATTGAAGGTGATCGACACGGGTTTGCCGATGAAGTCGTTCATGAAAACTTCATCATCGCCCAACCCCAGGGTGTATTCGATAGGATCTGCATACCTGGTTTTCATTTTCAAAAGATGCCCGGAATAACTCATAATTTGCCTGTTTGTTAGACTGACAAATGTAGGACAATTGGTGAATGTGCTATTCGGCCATTGGGGTGATTTGTAAACGTGGATTGCTTGTCGAAGAAGGAATGAAAGGATGAACCATTGGGAATTGCCAAAACCCATAATCTAATATCCAAAACCTAAAAACTAACTTCGAGTGAGAAAACTTACCATGAAAGTAGCAGTAATTGGAAGTGGATTTGCCGGAATCCTGATGGGTATAAAGCTTAAACAAGCTGGCATTCACGATTTTGTAATCTTCGAAAAAGCTGCCCAACTGGGTGGCACCTGGCGAGACAACATCTACCCCGGTTGTGCATGCGATGTAGAGTCGCATTTATATTCCTACTCGTTTGAGCTGAATCCTGATTGGACCCGCGCTTTCAGCCCACAACTGGAAATATGGCAATACCTTGAGCATTGTGCCGACAAGTACGATGTTCGTAATCATATTCAATTTGAGCGGGGCATTGTAAGTGCAGAATGGAGCGATGATTCAGGAACCTGGCACCTTCAGGATTCTTTGAATGTGATGCACGAAACTCAATTCATTGCCTCTGCTACAGGAGGTTTAAGTATCCCTGCCTTGCCACAAATTGACGGCCTTGGAAGTTTTCAGGGTTCTGCTTTCCATACCGCCCAATATGATAACTCCGTTGATTTAAAAGGAAAACGTATTGGAATAATCGGGACCGGGGCGAGCGCCATTCAGTTGGTGCCTCAATTGGCTAAAGTGGCTTCACAACTTCACCTTTTTCAAAGAACGCCCCCCTGGGTCCTTCCAAAACCCGATTTCGATTTCAGCAAGGGAGTGAAGAGCACTTTTAGGAAGATGCCGGCATTAATGGAAATGTATCGACAGACACTTTATTGGGTACACGAAATGTTCGTTTTGGGATTTGTTTTCCATCCAGCCTTTATGAAAGTTCCGCAAATGCTCGCTAAAAATCACATCAGGCGGAAAGTGAAAAATCTGGAAACCCGAAAACAACTCACTCCAACCTGGACCATGGGCTGTAAACGTGTTTTGCTCTCAAACGATTATTATCCGGCTTTTAATCAGCCCAATGTAGAGTTGATAACCCAACCCATTCAGCAAATTCAACCGTCAGGGATTAAGACTTCCGATGGGAAGGATTTTGATATTGATGCATTGGTTTATGCTACGGGATTTAAGGCAACAGAGTACCTATCAAATATCAAGGTCATCGGAAAGAATGGGCATAGTCTGCGAGAAGTTTGGGGTCAATGTCCTGAAGGTTACCTGGGAACCACTATTTCAGGCTTTCCAAACTTTTTCACGTTCACCGGCCCAAATACCGGCCTGGGTCATTCATCTATCATTGTGATTATGGAAGCGCAGGTACGCTATATTATTGATGCCATCAACAAGTTGGAGGAGGAAGGCATGCAAAGCGCGGATGTGAAAAAAGAAGTTCAAAAGGAATACAATGTTGAACTGCAGAAGACCATTCAAAAGTCAGTTTGGCAAAAGGGCGGCTGCAAAAGCTGGTATCAGGATGAAACGGGAAAAAATCCAACATTGTGGCCTGGTTTCACTTTTACCTTTTCGAATAAGACAAAACGATTTGATTCAGAGAACTATGAATTGAAACAGCAGGTTTCAGCAAAGCAATCTGCAACCATGATGTAAAAAGTGCGGTCGCCAATCTACCTAATACTACGTATTCCTGTGAAAATGTAGGGAGAGTAGATTTGTTCCAACAAAATGGAATAACCATGAAAACCCGAATCTTCCTTTTCAGCCTTATTTTATTGCCAATGGTCAATTTTGGCCAGGTGGATTACCGGAAGTATCAAAGCCCGGTGAAAAACCAGGCGGGTAGGGGAACCTGCACCGCTTTCGCCATTCTGGCGGCCATGGAAACTTTCCCTGGTTTTCCAATTGATCTCAGCGAGCAATACGTTTATGCGATGGCTAAAATGAAGCACTACCAGGAAATGCCGGAATACAACCAGGGTGCCGCCCTCCGGTTTTATCTCGATGTTTTGGAAGTGGAAGGCACTTTACGCGAAGACCAGGAACCTTACAACCCTAATGCACCGGTTTGGGATGACTATGAATCGAGTTTCGAAAAGATGAAAAAGGACTTGAAAGGAAAAACGATAAGCTATCTGCTGAGTTTTCCTGCATTCAGCTACAAACTTCACCCAAACATGTACACTTACATGGCAGGAGTGGAAGCACAAAATGTGGAATACATCAAGGAACGGCTCGATGGAGGATTGCGGGCAATACCGGTTGGTTACGGTTTGAACGCTTCCTATTGGTTCAATCATGAGGCTACGGCAAGCAACCCGATAGACCCTTCCGATTGGATAATATTTAATGATGGTTTGGCGGACTACGGTTATGGCGTTGCCAAGTTGATGTTTGGTGATGATCTGTATTCGAAAGTAAATGACGGTAGTTTGGAAGCTTATTATACCGACACCAATTATACGTGCAATGCTGGGCACGCTGTGGCTATTGTGGGATATAACGACAAGGGATTCCTGGTAAAAAACTCATGGGGAACAGATCGATGGGGCGATGGTGGTTATGGCTGGATAAGCTACGATTATCATAAGTTATTCGTGCAGGAGGTCCTCATTTTAGCATTGGGCAAAGTTCATGTGCAGGACAAGGCTTTCCGGGAAAGCGGTGATTGGCGTGCGGATGAGTTTAATATAAAATCAATGCCAGTGACCTATCGAAACGAAATGCTGGGGATGGACACCAAAGGGATCGAGATCAGCGTGATCTATCATGGCGATGCACAAATGCCCCGATTCGATCAAATCAAGTATGATGGTTACGATGCGTTAGGAACTCATCTTGGAACCTGATATGGAAACACACATGGCATTTTCGATGGTCGTGAATCGGGCTATGCCACCTATATCATGAATGTGAATCGACCTGATTTTCCGACCTGTTACAAATTGGTTGCTGAATTCAAAACCACCAAAGGAGAAATGTTTACCAATACGTATTACAACGTTTCAGCAGAGTGTCGCGAGTATAGTGTGAATTAATGGTTTGGGGAAACAGGTTTTAGCAACCCGAGAATCCAGGTTAAATCAGCTGCCGCCCAGCGCATCAACCAATTCAGATAATTTCTCAATGGAAACATGTTCCATGATTACAATCTTATACCACTTTGGGTTTGAGTGATTGTCGGGTACCAAGCCAAACCTCTGCACAATAGAATTCTCCACAAACTCACTTTTGATGGTAATGATGTTGGAGAAAGGATTCCTGTAATAGACGATGCCCAACTCACCAAGATGCTTACAAATCCACTCCGCGCGCTTTTGAAGAATGATGAGCTTCTCATGCCAACCGTAGGGTCCGTTTTTTACCAGTATCATCCAAACGGCAACTGCGTTGGCCCCCGATCGGCTGCCAATTAATGTGAAATCCTCGCCTTCCACATAGCTGGCTTCCTTGGTGTTTACATGATGGATCAGACCTTTACGAATAATGAAAATGCCTGTACCGTAAGGTGCCTGGGCCATTTTGTGCGCATCGAGGGTAAAAGATGAAATGTCGGGATGTTCGAAACTCAGTCGGCTGTTTTGATTGGTGAATGGATAATAGAACCCACCAAATGCACCATCCACGTGAATCTTAAACTCGCAATCCTCGGATTTAAGCGCAGCAACGAGCAAGTCCACATCATCCACCGATCCGAACATGGTGGTCATCATATTACAAATGGTGATGAAGTACTTCTTGCCTTTCTGTTTGGCCAATTCCATAGTCTCTGAGATAGATGATGAAGTCCATTGTCGCGTGTTTTCTTCCACCTGAATTTTCAGAACATCCAACATCATTACGTTTGAAGCCTTATTCATGGAGTAATGACTGTCCTCGCTGCAAAGAATGCAGATCTCATCGTTGGTCGCGCTAAACTCATTTCTAAAGTAGTTCCGATATACCCAAATAGCCTGCATATTGGCTTCAGTTCCACCCGATGCCACATAACCATCCTGCCCTCCAATCTTGCCCTTCAGAATATCCACTCCACAGATTTCTATGAGCTCACGCTCAATATCCTGGGTGCCTTCAAAAAAGGGCTCAGACTTGCCCAAAGTATGGCAGCCAATGTGATTGGGATTTTGAACCATTGCGGAAATGAAAGGTGCATCCTTCAGAAATGTGGCGTCCTGGTTGAAAACCTTTTCATCGAGGAACGAGGATGGAACACCAAGAATACCTGCTTCTTCATAATTGACATTCTGCTGCAATGCATTCATCACAACCGACTTGATTTCTTTCTGCGATCTTTTCTTCCAAATTATGGGCATGTGTTCCTTTTTTGAATTGATTTATCGGTGTGCAAATATCCAACTTCAGCATCATAACAAAGACGGGAAATGGCATGCATAGCTGGCCGCAGGTTTTCCTGTTTTTTTGAAGATTCTGGTACGACTTTCCCACTTCCATCTCCATACAGGCGAACATGATGGTTGTATCCTTGTTTTCAATGAAGTTTGATTGAGGTTGTTGCGTGAATGCGATTTGCCTGTTGTGTGTTGTTTTAAAACCGGACTTCTGGTACCAATAGTAATTGAGCATGAAATTGGGTGATTGATTGGATTGATCAATTCTTTTGATTGTAGGAAAGTGGATTATCGAGTCACGTTTTTTTACGTTATTCGTTCCATCCGAATCTTCGGTAATTCAACCGTATCCACAAACAGAATAGCCAATGGCGTATGACTTTATTATAGTAGGAGGAGGTTCTGCCGGAGCAGTTCTGACCAATCGTTTGAGTGAAGACCCTGCCAATAAGGTTTTGGTGCTTGAGGCCGGCCGGCCCGATTACAAGTGGGATTTCAGGATTCACATGCCTGCTGCGCTGACTTATCTGCTCACAGGCACTAATTACAATTGGGATTATAGTTCCGACCCTGAGCCATTCATGTTCAATAGAAGGATCGCTCAACCACGAGGCAAGGTGTTGGGTGGATCGAGTTGTATCAATGGTATGATCTGGATTCGAGGTAATGCCATGGATTACGAAAAGTGGGCCGGGGACGAAGGATTGGAAAAATGGGGTTATGCACACTGCCTGCCTTATTTCAAAAAGGTGGAAACCCGATTAATCGGGGGCGATGACTATCGCGGAGATCGGGGCCATCTCAAGTTAACCACACCAGCCTGCGACAATCCACTGTTCGAGGCCTTTTTTAAATCTGTGCAGGAAGCAGGTTATCCAATCACCGATGATGTGAATGGTTTTCAACAGGAAGGCTTCGGAAAATTTGACCAAACGATTTACAACTCTAGGAGGTTAAACGCTGCACGCGCCTATATCCACCCGGTGAAACACCGCAAGAACCTTGAAGTGGTTACACAAGCTATGGTACTTCGAATCTTGTTTGAAGGCAAAAAAGCAGTAGGTGTTGAATACAAGCGAGGTAATAAAATCGAAAAAGTTTATGCCAACGAAATTATCTGTTGTGGAGGGGCAATCAATTCACCCCAACTACTCCAGGTGTCTGGAATAGGCAATGCTGAAGACCTCGCCAATGTTGGTGTTCCAGTAGTGCATGATCTGCCCGGAGTAGGTGAAGATTTGCAGGACCATCTTGAAGTTTACGTACAATGGGCCTGCAAAAAGCCAGTCAGTTTATTCCCTGCGCTTAGCCCCTGGCGAGCTCCTAAAATTGGCTTTGATTGGTTGTTCAGAAAAAAAGGAATCGGGGCCACCAATCACTTTGAGGCTGGAGGATTTATCCGTAGTAACGATACGGTGAAGTATCCCAACCTTCAATTCCATTTTCTGCCTTTGGCGATTCGTTATGACGGAACAGCACCCAGCGTTGGGCACGGGTTTCAACTGCATGTTGGACCGATGGGCACCGATGTACGTGGACGCATTAAAATCAAATCCGCCAACCCATTGGAGTATCCGAGCATCCTGTTTAACTACCTGTCAACACCCAATGAGCGGAAGGAATGGTGTGAAGCGATTCGCCTTTCCCGCAAAATCATTGAGACCGATGCCATGAGTGAACTTATGGGCGAAGAATTGGCGCCAGGATCTGCTGTTCAAACCGATGAAGAAATTCTTGATTTTATCGCCAGGGAAGGGGAAAGCGCTTACCATCCAAGTTCAACATGCCGAATGGGTGTGGGGTCAATGGATGTAACCGATCCCAACCTGAAGGTACATGGTATTGACGGATTGAGAATAGTTGATGCCTCGGTTTTTCCTTATGTCACAAACGGAAACATCTATTCTCCTGTTTTGATGGTAGCTGAAAAGGCAGCCGATATCATTTTGGGAAATACACCACTGGTTGCGGAACACTTGCCATATTACAGAAAGGAAACGGTAGAATAAGAATTAGTCTTCAATTTCGGGTTTGGCAAGGTCTTGCCTGAGCGCTTTCAAAATAGAATAACACACGATGAGCAAAAGTACGCATACCGGGAGACCTGTAACCAATGAACCGGTTTGAAGTGCAATAAGGCCACCCGCTGAAACCAATACGGCAGCTACCAACCCTTCCAATAGCGCCCAGAATATTCTCAAACGAACATCCGTTTTTTCCTTGCCGCCACTGGTGATAAAGTCAATAACCAGCGACCCGCTATCAGAAGATGTTACGAAAAAAATCACCCCGGCTATCACCACAAATAGTATGCTGAAGTAGGGTAGCGGAAAGTGTTCTAACAACTGGAAAAGAGCTGTCGCAATGTTTTCATTCACGGCTTCGGTAATGCCGCCTGGCCCAAATAGTTCGATGTGAAATGCAGTACTTCCAAAGATGGAAATCCAGGCTATGATTGCTGCAGTTGGAGCTAACACAACACCCAACAAGAATTCCTTTATCGTCCTGCCTTTCGAAATGCGAGCAATAAACAATCCCACAAATGGAGCCCAGGCAAACCACCAGGCCCAGTAAAAGAAAGTCCAGCTGTTCATCCAATCTGTACCCTGGTAAATCTCCATCCAGGTGCCGGTGCCTATAAGGCTTTGAAGATAGAATCCTGTGCTCTGAACTGTTGACCCAAGAATGAACAAGGTGGGGCCCACAACCAGCATAAATATCATAAGGATGATCGCCATCACTGATGCCACTTTGCTTAGCATTTGAATGCCTTTGTGCAACCCCGATACTACCGAAATTGTTGCACAGATCGTAATGATCGCAATCAAAACTACTTGTACATTGGTGCTTTCAGTTAAATCAAAGAGGTAATGCATGCCCGAATTGATATGCTGAATTCCGAGTCCAAGCGTTGTGGCAAGACCGAACATGGTAGCCACCACAGCCATGATATCAATGAAGTGACCGATGGGTCCTTTCAAACGATCGCCAAGCAGGGGATACAACACCCACCTGATGCCTAACGGAAGCCCACGATTGTAAGCGAAGTAGGCGATCGACAAACCCATGAGCGCATAGATCGTCCAGCCGTGAAATCCCCAATGCAAGTATGAAATGTTCAGGGCATTGGTTGCCGCTGACAAGGTGCCTGCTTCTCCATAGGGTGGATTAGAAAAATGGAGGATGGGTTCTGCCACGCTATAAAACATCAACACCAAACCGATACCGGCATTAAATAACATGCTCAACCATGCAAATGTGCTGAATTCAGGTTTGCTGTTGGTTCCACCTATTCTTATGTTTTTGTACCTGCTAAAACCAAGGTAGATGCAGAAGATTAAGATGATGTTAACCGCCAGCACATAAAGCCATCCAAACTTTTCGGAAATGAAGGTTTGTGCCGTTTCGAAAATCTCACCGATGGATTCCTGGTTGATTACCGTGATAATCACAAACAGGGCTATTAAACCGGCAGAAGAAAAGAATACCCAGGGCTGAATATTCTTTGAAAAGGATTGGCTATCGGCTTTTTCTGTTTCGATGGGGATTTCTTTAGGTACGAGCGAATGTACTACCTTTTGCGTGATACCTTTAACCAGTCAATGTTCTTGTAGAAGAATATTAATACCTGAGATTTAATTCGAGTTGGCAATGGTAGGAACAAGAAGGTGCTGACGTGGAGCCAATCAAACGGTCATCGGGAAAGTTTCTTCAGATGTGGCAGCTTTTTTCCTCAGCAACAGTTGGAAGTGTGAAGTGCCGCGAGGTGAGTACATGTTTGGTATTCATTTATACTGACAATAATCACCCCATCAAACCCTGCCGAATGCGTTAACTTCACCTGCTTGAAACGGTATTTTTCCTTTCTATTCTTTTTATGGATTGGCCATGTACTTGGTCAAACACCCTATCAACAAGGTGATTTCGCTGGGGCCGGTGACAGCATTCTGGTCAGCAACCCTTCCTTGTTTGATATTCTTGCCGAAGATTTTGGACCTACGGGCAGCAATACCAACTGGGATTTTACCAACCTCACCCCTGTATCGCAGGAGTGGGTGAGTTACGAAGATCCAAACTCAACTGGTTTTCTGCCCGGTTACCTGTTCACTTGCGAGTTGAGTTGTTTTGATACATGCTATACCAGTTGTATGAACACAATTGGTGTGCAATTTATCTGCACGGGGCTGTGTACAGGCCAATGTGGTTTGGAATGCTTGTCAAGATGGAACCAGCGTTTTCAATTGGCAGAATTGGTGCGCGACTCGCTTCCGCTGGGCATTGTGAGTTTGCAGAGTATTTATAATTTCTATTCCCTTAGCGGCCAGTCATTTGCGCAAACAGCGATAGGAGGAAAGCTGAACGGGTTACCTCTTATGATGGAATATAACGGCAGCGATCACATCCTTGATTTTCCGGTTGACACTGGCGACCATAACACATCGGCAAGTGGATTCTCTTTCTTTGTTGATTCCATTCCAGGTGTCACCTCTGCTTCGTTTGGTTTCAAAAGGTCGCAGATTCGTGTAAATAAGGTTGATGGCTGGGGAACCTTGATTACACCTTATGGCACTTTTACCGATGTGCTGAAACAGGTATCTGTTATTTCAGTTAAAGACACTGTGTACTTCCAGGGAGATACACTTTCTCTGGGCGATTACCTGCCCAATGAGATTATTCCAGACACGATTATAGAATATCGCTGGTTATCAGCTGATTTTAATCATCCATTGCTCAATGTGGTGGCATGGAAAATTGGTGGCATTGTGGTGAATCAATCGGTTCAGTATATTGATAGTTTCCGTTGTTTTCAACCTGAAACATTTTTTGGCTACCTGCCCATTCCGGCAGTGATCGATACTATCGGTGATTCGGTGGAAGTTAACTTCTACGACCTTTCCTTTAACTCAGACTTGTTCCTGTGGAATTTTGATGATCCTGCCAGTCATTCCAACAGTTCTTCGCAACATAATCCTTCGCACTACTACGCTACACCCGGTTTCTACCAGGTAAGCCAGGTGGCGTGTAATACCTCCTGTCAACCCATGGTTTGTGATACGTTCTCATTGCCGCTAATCGTACTCGGCCCCGATGAACCGGTGGACACCACAACGGCCATCTTCGGTCTTGAATCGCAACCTTTTACGGCAAACATCCGGTATGATCAATATGACAATCCACACCTCGAGGTATTTGTGGCAACCAGACTACCTGTTGAATTGGAAGTGTTTAATGCTATGGGAAAGTTGATGATGAGAACATCGCCTTTATGGCTTCCGGGCGGTAAAAGTATGATGCCAATCGATGCAGATTTGCCTGCCGGTATTTATCTGCTGAAGCTTTCTTGTTCCTCAGATTCGAGGGTTTTGAAGTTTAGAGTTTTGGGCGATTAAGCTGGAACTATGATGGTTTTCATCACCTAGATAGTTTGATGAAAGCTATCATCAATTGCATTGAAATCCCTTTCTCATTTCCGCCCATTGTCTCGAAATGGAGGATTTGTCAACTCCGCAAGTTCCTGTAAGAATCAGAATTTCTTTCATTCAGGCAACCCTTAAAATCTTCTCCATTTTTCGTCCTTTGGCTAATTCGGCCACCAATTTATCCAGGTATCTTACCTGTTTGGTTATTGGTGTTTCAATTTCTTCAATCCTGTAGCCACAGATTACACCTTTAATCAAATTGGCCTTGGAGTTCAATTTAGCTTTCAAAAAAAACGTTTTAAAAGTCGATTTTTCGTTTATAGTTCTTGTAATTTTTCATCATCAAAACCTGTAATGTAAGCCACTCAATTACCTGGTGTAGCCCTTCTTTGGTCCTGCCTTTTTTCTCAACTTTTGTCACATAATCGGATAAACCGAGGCGAATGTCATTTTTACAATTCGTAAGTCATGTTCAGGTGTTGTTGTCATAATCTTGATTTAATGGTTTATTGAATTACATGGTTACCAACTGCCCTTGGAATAGATAGCTTTGGTGTGTTTTGTTTTGTGAGCGCCAGTATTGTTTTCTTTCCTCTTTTTTACCGATGGTCTTCAAGGAAGACCGAAGTCCAATTGTGGTTTGTTGAGTTCTCCATTTCCAGTTGTAGCCGGAAATGTTGATATCGTTTAATCCTTTAAAACAACTACCCTCAACTGATAACCTGGCTGACAGTGCATAGCATGGATAGGCTCAAATTAACCCAAAAAACTGCAATATGTCACTTTATAAAACAAGAAGGCTTTAGCCATTGATAAGCCAAATTAAAGGCTGAAGCCCGATTATCTTAAAATTGCACTCCAAACTTATAGGTCGGGGCACTCCCATCCGAAAGTTTTACAAACTTGGAGAAAAACCTTCTGTAATGCCTATTAACATGGATGATATTTGGCTTTTTCAAGAAAATAAGTTTCCCTTTGGTATCAGTTCAGCTTGCTTTAAAATCTTGATCCTTTTGG
>PVBE011938769.1_pt1 | contig 12951 bp, 13 predicted proteins | sample 1631181 | NCBI WGS metagenome assembly PVBE01 (sample SAMN08397723, study PRJNA350692) | Marine metagenome, whole genome shotgun sequencing project. | isolation source: water | place: Pacific Ocean | collected 2012-04
CGAGCCCACCAACCCCCTCGACATCGAGTCGATCCTCTGGCTCGAAGACTTCCTCCGCGACACCCCCAAGACCGTGGTGATGACCTGCCACGACCGGGACGTCATGAACCGCGTGGTCGACCGCATCCTCGAGATCGGCGACGGCAAGCTCCGCAGCTACACCGGCAACTACGACTTCTACGAGCAGGCGCGCGCCGAGGCGGCCGCCCGCCACGAGGCCGAGTGGAAGGCGCAGCAGGCGTTCCTGGCCAAGGAGGAGCGCTTCATCGAGCGGTTCAAGGGCCAGCCCAGCAAGGCCTCCGCGGTGCAGAGCCGGGCCAAGATGCTGGAGAAGATCGAGCGGGTCGAAGAGCCCCGGAAGATCATCGAGAAGTCCTACACCTTCCCCCCCTGCGCCCGCTCCGGCGACCGCGTGCTGGAGGTGAAGGGGGTGCGGAAGGCCTTCGGCGACAACGTCGTGCACGACGGCCTCGACCTGCTGATCCAGTGGGGCGAGCGGTGGGCCGTGATGGGCGAGAGCGGCTCGGGCAAGAGCACCCTGATCAGCATGATGGCCGGGGTGGTCGAGCCGGACGAGGGCTCGGTGCAGCTGGGCGCGTCCGTCGACATGGCCTGGTTCGCCCAGCACCACGCGGACAACCTCACCGGCCGGGGCTCGGTCCTCGACGAGCTCGCCGCCCGCTTCCCCATGGCGGGGCAAGGGGCGCTGCGTCAGCTCGCGGGCGGCTTCTCGTTCCGCGGGGACGAAGTCGACAAGCGCGTCTCGGTGCTGTCGGGTGGCGAGAAGACCCGGCTGGCGCTGGCGATGATGCTGTTCGCGCAGCCCAACCTGCTGCTGCTGGACGAGCCGACGAACCACCTCGACCTCGCCACCAAGAAGGCGCTGCTGACCGCGTTGTCGGCGTACGAAGGGACGATCGTGTTCGTCAGCCACGACCGCGTGTTCCTGCGCGCGTTGGCGACGAAGGTGCTGGAGCTGCGGCCGGGGGAGGCGTGGGAGTACCCCGGCACCTACCCCGAGTACGTCGCCTCGACGGGCCGGGCGGCTCCCGGGCTGCGCCCGCTCTGAGCTAGAAGACGGCCGACAGCGTGCCCATCAGCTCCGCGGTGGTGGTGCCTTCGCGGAACCGCCAGTCGATCCCGCCGTCCATCATGAAGCGCAGCCCGAACTTGCCGTCGAACTTGCGCAGGATGAACCCCGCCTGGGGGCCGACGGTCAGGTGCGGCAGCAGCGTGTCGCCCTTTTGCGACATGTGGTGGCCGCCGCCGACGCGCACGCCGATCAGGGGGTGGAAGACGGGGATCGGGGGAGCGATGCCCACGTACCCGATGCCGCTCATCTTGAGCGCCTCGTACGACGAGCCGCTGAGCTGGAACTCGCCCCCGCCGTAGAAGAAGGGAACGTAGCGGCCGCCGCCGACGACGAACCGACCCGTGCGCACGGCTGTGCGCGACTCGAGGTCGACGACGGTCGCTCCGAAACCACCACCGACGTGGAACCACGGCTTGTTTGCGTCGCCCGCGTGGGCACTTCCGGAGGGCAGCAGCGTCAACAGGGAAGCGACGCAGAAGGAAGCAAGCAGGACTCTCGTCATCGTGGGGGCTCCGGTGTTCTGCAATCCTGACGTCTCCGCAGTGCCCGGCATTCGCATCACCGGTCGGGCAGACTGAAGCCCGATCGAACCCCCCACCTGTTTGCACAGTTCACCACCATGACCCGACTGCTCCCCCTGCTCCTCGCCCTGCTGATGCCCGCGCTCGCGCACGCGGATGCGCCTCCCCTGGTGGAGGACACCCCCGTGGAGGAGCCGGCGCCGCCGCCCCCGGAGGACCCGAACTGGCAGGCGCCCCTGATCAAGGACCTGGGCCATCACCTGGGGGCCTGGGGGGTGTCGACGTCGGCGCTCGGCGGGCTCGAGGTCGGCTTCATGCTCTCGGGCCTCAGCTCACCTCCAGGCTGGTTCCAGGGCGCGACCGTGAACCTCATGTTCATCGGCATCGGCGTGGCCGGGTTCACGACCAACGGCTGGGTGCTCGCGACCCTCAAGCACAAGACCGTCGTGCACCGTCGCGTGTTCGCCCACCACGCGCGTCGCGCCGCCGTCGGCTGCTTGATCATCGGCAGCGGCCTGCTCCACGCCATGGTCTGGCCGATCCTGCCGGCGCTCGGCTGGGAGGGCTGGTCGCCCGAGGGGATGGCGTTCCTGGCGTTCCCCTTCGGCGCGTTCGCCTCCGCCATCACGCTGTTCTACTGGGCGGCGCGGGCCGAGCCCCCGCGGGGCACCCGGGTCGCGACCGGGAGGCCGAAGGTCCAGATCGTGGCGGCGGGACCGACCGGGATCACGATCAGGTTCTAAAGTCCTAAAAGTCATAATTTCGACGTTGCGCCCCTTCCCGGCGGCGGCCTACCGTGGCGCATGAAGGAGCGTTCGATCAGGTATGTAGGACCCGTTCAGACTCGCAGAGGAAGCCGCGAGGACGCGTCTGCGCGCCCCTTGGCGCTGCTCGTTGAGGACGACCCGGACGCCGCCGAGATCGGTCGCTACGCCCTCGACATGCTCGGCTGGGAGACGGTGGTCGCCCACAACGGTGAAGAGGCGCTGTTCGCCCTCGCCAACTGCCCCCCCGATCTCGTGCTCCTGGACATCTGCCTCCCCGACGTCGACGGCGTGGGCGTGCTGCGCGTCGTACGCCGCCTCGCCTCGACCCAGGACGTGCCGGTAGTGGTCGCCAGCGCCGTGCACCACCGCTCCAGCGAGCAGGCGCGGATGATGCGCGACCTCGGCGCCCCGGACTTCCTCCGCAAGCCGTTCGGCCTCAGTCAGCTCCGCGGCGCCGTGGAGGCGGCCGTGACGGCGGCCCACGCCCGCCTCCAGTGGAACGAAGATCACAGCGGCCGCTCGACGCCGCAGAACCCGCACCAGCGCCGCTGCAACGTGCTGTTCGGCGGACGGGCGGTGGAGGTGCTGCTCCGGGTGCGCCGCGAAGGCTGTCTCGTGCTGCGGTCCTGGGCCGAGCCGCTCCCCGAGGGCGGCGAGGTCGAGCTGGAGATCGCCGACCCCGAGCTGGGCCGGCTGCGGGTCCTGGGTCTCGTCGAGGACGTGCGCGCCGCCGACACCGGCGCGGGCTGGACCTCACTGCTGCGCCCGCGGATGTCCTACCCCGCGCACGCCTACGCTCAGCTGCTGAGCAAGCTCCCCGGCTAGAAGTGCACCTGCGCCTGCGAGCGCAACCGGAAGTCGGTTTCGGCGGGGGCGAGGCTCGTACCGCCGAGGGCCGCGAAGTCCGTGCTCCACGTGATGTGACGCTTCCAGAAGAGCACGTGCACGCCCGCGGACAGCTCCTGGCTGACCTCGCCGTCGCCTGAGAGGGACTGCACCCGGCCGTACCGGAACGCGGGGGCGACCTTCCCGTCGATGAGGTACGCGGCCTGGAAGTGGAGGCCGAGGTGGTCGAAGGCCTGGTCCCTCCAGGCTTCCCCTTCCTGCGCGGTGCTCAAGTACACGGCGGTCGTGGCGGAGAAGCCCTTCACCTTCACGATCGCGTCGATCTGGGCGCCGAACCAGCCGTCCATCTCGTCGGCGATGTCGAACGACATCTGCGCCGCGCCGGCCAGCGCGAAGCGGAAGCCGCCGCCGGCGAGGTCGAGCTCGTCGTAGCCCTTGATGCCGCCGTGGTTGACCCCCAGCCGGAGGGTCGTGGTGGGCTGGAACAGGTCCACGGTGTTGCTGAACTTGCCGCCGACTTCGCCTTCTTCGTCGACCTCACCGTGGAACGCGCTCTTGGCGCCCCCGTTGCTGAACATGAACGCCCACTCCACCGGAGACTTGGTTCCGTTGTGGAGCATCACGCCGAGGTCGTAGCCGGCGCGGAACCCCTTGTCGGTGATCGACCGGTCGACCAGCGCCTGCTTCTCGTCGCCGGTCCGCTGCGCGCGGCTGAAGGGGCGCTTGAAGTGGCCGGCGCGCACGGACAGCCAGCCCGGCTTGATGGCGTAGTCCAGGTACATGTACTTCGGGCTGAAACCGCCCTTGCCGAAGTCCATCTCCAGCCGGTACGTGAACTGCTTCGTGAACAGGTGGCCCTTGAAGCCGACGCGGAGCCGCTTGAGCTCGAAGTTCGCTTCCGGCTCGCGGGGATCCCCGGCGAGGGACTCGAGGTTGAAGCGGACCTGGATGCGGCCCCGCGGGGCCAGCTTGAACTTGCCGTCGGGGCTCTGGATGAAGAAGCCCTTGTCCCAGCCGGCGGTCGGCTTGGCTTCGTCGTCGCCGGCGTGGGCGAGGCACGGGACCGCGAGCAGGGCGGTCAGGATCACGGCAAGGCGGAAGTGCGACACGGGGTCTCCTGGATCTCAGGTTTCGTGGCCGGGACGGGTGGGCGGCGAATGGGTAGGCAGTTCTACCCAAAACACGCTTCCGCGGGGGTCCCGGGCCTCGTACCCGACCCGTCCGACCATGGACTCGACGAGGTGTTTGACGATGCTCAAGCCGAGCCCCGTGCCGCCGGCGTCGCGCGAACGCCCCTTGTCGACCCGGTAGAAGCGCTCGAACAGCCGGGCCCGGTGCTTGGGCGGCACCCCGGGGCCGTCGTCGACGACCTCGAATCGCACGACATCACCCTGATCGGAGACGCGCAGATCGACCGTCCCGCCCTCGGGCGTGTACTTGATCGCGTTCTCCAGGAGGTTCAACAGCACCTGGTCGAGGGCGTCGGCGTCGGCGGCGACGCGAAGCTGGGGCGAGACCTCCGCGGTGAGCTCGACCCCGCGCGTCTCGGCGGACGCGGCGAGGCCCGCGGTGACGCCCTGCACGACCGTGGCGACGTCCACTTCGCCGACCTCGATCGTGCGCCGGCCCGCCTCGATCCGGCTCAGGTCGAGCAGGTCCGAGACCAGTCGGGTGAGGCGGTCGGCGTGGCGGTGAATGCCCTCGACGAACCGCCGCGCGTGCACGGGATCCTCCAGCGCGCTGTCCAACAGGGTCTCGGCGTGGGTCGAGATGACGGTCACCGGGGTCCGCAGCTCGTGGGACACGTTGGCGACGAAGTCGCGGCGGATCCGCTCGAGGTGGCGCAGGTCGGTGACGTCGCGGATCGACAGGACCGTGCCGCGGCCGTAGGGATGGGCGCGGACGTTCAAGCGGCGAGCCCCCAGGTCGAACTCGACCTCCGAGCTGCGGCCCTCGCGGGAGTCGGCGAGCAGCTCGGCCGCTTCGGGCACCTGCAGCACCTCGACCAGCAGCCGGTCGGAGGGATCCTGAGCCAGCTCCAGCAGCTGCAGGGCGGCGGGGTTGGCGAGGGCGATGCGTTGTTCGGCCGTGATCGCGAGGATGCCGTCCTCGATGCCCGCCAGCACCGTCCGCAGGCGGTCGGCCTCCTTCGCGAGGTCCCGGGCGGTCTCCTGGGTGGTCTCGTGAGCCTCCCGGCGGCTGCGGAGTTCCTCGCCCAGCCCTTCCAGGCGCTCCCGGTTGAACGCGGCGGCGACGGCGGCGCCCACGGCCGCGCAGAGGGCTCCGAAGAGCAGCGGCCCCGGCGTCATGGGCGGTCGGTGAAGCGGTAGCCCACGCCGCGGATGGTCTCGACGTAGCTTCCGGCCGCGCCCAGCTTCTGGCGGAGCCGTTTGACGTGGGTGTCCACGGTGCGGGTGTTGGAGTCGCCGCGCACGCCCCAGACCTCCTCGAGGAGCACGTCGCGGGTCTGCACCCGCCCGCGGCGGGCGAGGAGCATGCTCAGGAGGCGGAACTCCAACGCGGTCAGCTCGATCAGGGCGTCGTCCACCCAGACGCGGTGGGCGTCCTCATCGATCCGCAGCCGGCCGAACACCCGGGGGCCGGTGGCGTCGTCGTCGGGGGGGGCGCCGCGGCGGCGGAGCACCGCCTTGACCCGCAGCATCAGCTCGCGAATCGAGTAGGGCTTGGTGACGTAGTCGTCGGCGCCGAGCTCCAGGCCGATGATGCGGTCGACCTCCTCGGTGCGGGCGGTGACCATGATGACGGGGATGTCCCGGGTGGCCGCGTCGGCCCGGATCTGGCGGCAGACGTCCTTGCCGGACATGTCGGGGAGCATCAGATCCAGCAGCACGAGATCGGGCTTCGGGTCCCGACGAACCAGCTCCAGCGCGCGCGTCCCGGTCAACGCGGCGCGCGTGCCGTAGCCCTCCCGCTGGAGGTTGTATTCGAGCGACGCGACCAGATCGGGCTCGTCCTCGACGATGAGGATCAGGGTGTCCACACCCCCTACATAGCGCAGGCGTGTGACATCGAAGTGACGTCTAGGGGACGTACTGCAGCGGGCCGTCCGCTTCCAGCGAGAAGTACGACGGGGTGGGGACCCGGAAGCCGAGGGCCAGGTAGCTCACCCCCAGCAGCAGGTCCGCGCTGCCGGCGTTGAGCGCGACGATGGGATCGCGCAGCGGGTTGGCCTTGTACTTGATGAGCAGTCCGGGGCCGTCGTACTCGATGACGGAGAAGTGGCCGAAGGTCTTGGGCACCCCCTTGCGGGTCATCATCGGGCGCGTCGGAGCGTCGAGCCCGTCCTGCTCCAGGCGCACGTTCCAGCCCCGCAGCCCGCCGGTGTCGGGGTCGCGGTGGAACGTCTTGACGAAGGTCTTCCAGACGAGCGCGTCGACCCACGCGGGGAGGCCGAGCGAGGTGCCCTTGTACTGGCGGTCGTCGAGGTCCTGCGGGTCGATGGGGTGGCCCTCGCGGAGCAGGCGCGCAAGCTCCTTGCGGGGCACGTTCAGCAGGTCGGCGGCGAGCACGCGGGCACTCTAACCGGGATCGGGGAGGGGGCCGGCCTGCTAGAAGGGCTGCTCATGGCCCGCCCTTCCCCGATCAGCCCCCGCCTCGCGCGCCTGCTGGAGCGCCTCCATCGGGGGCTGGGCCGGCTCGATCGGGGCGTCCACGCGGCCGAGGTGCTCAACGGCGGAGCGGACCTCCGACGCGGCCCCGAGGCCTGGGATGAACTTCGGACTGAGGCCGAGGTCTGCTTCGTGCTGTCGACGGGGCGGACCGCCACCGCGACCCTGGCGGAGCTCGTCGGCACGAGCGCGCGCATCGCCGCCCACCACGAGCCCGAGCCGCGGCTCGTGACGATGTCGTACTTGGCGTGGGAGGGGCACGGGGACCCGGCCTTCTGGAGCGAAGCGGTCGGGTTGGCCCGCGATCGCGCCGTGCTCGCCGCCCACCGCACCGGCAAGCTCTACTTCGAGAGCAGCCACCGCTTGAGCCTCCTGGCGCCCGCGTTGGCCGATCGCTACCCCCGAGCCCGCTTCCTGCTGGTGTCGCGGCGGCCCGAGGAGTTCATCACCTCCGGGGTACGACGCGGCTTCTACGCGGGGCACCCCTGGGATCACGCCCGTCCGCGGCCGACGGCCGACGATCCGGCGGCGGCGCAGTGGGAGCAGTGGCCTCCGGAGCGCCGGTGCGCCTGGCTCTGGCGTTCGATCAACGAGCGCTGCCTGGAGTTCGCCGAGACCCTCCCGTCGGACCGCGTCATGACCCTGCGATGCGAGGACCTGTTCACGCGGGAGCCCGCCGTGATCGACGCGCTCTTCCGGTTCCTGGGAGCGCAGCCGCCGTCACGCCGCGTCGTGCACAAGGTGCTGGCCCAGAGGCGGAACTCGCAGGTGGGCACGTTCCCCTGGGGGAGGGAGCCTGACTGGTCGTCGCAGGAGCGGGAGCACGTCCTCGCCGAGCTGGCGGAGGTGACGGGGCGGCTGGGCCACGCCTGATCAGCGAGCGATGAAGAACCGGTGGTAGGGGTTGGCCTCGTCGCGGAACTCATCGGTGACGGACCAGCCCGCCCCTTCGAGCACGCCGCGGACCTCTCGGGCGCTGCGTCCGCGGCCGACCTCCCAGCAGTGGGCCGAGTCCGGGCGAAGCCGGCGTTGGGTCAGGCGCGGCAGGTCGATCCGGAGCGACCGCTTGAGGATGCGCACCCCCGCGAAGGCGGACAGGCCCACGTACCAGTGCACGTCGGGGACCGACATCACGAGTCGGCCGTGGGTGACCCGGCGGAGCTCCGCGGCGGCCGTCGCGAACGACTCCCAGGGGAGGTGCTCCAGGACCTGGCAGCAGACCGCGACCGCGAAGGTCCCGTCCTCGAACGGCATCTGCTCCACCGAGGCGGTCACGTCCGGCGCCAGGCCCTGGTCGATGTCCAGGGTGCGGACGTCCTCGCGCCGCGCCCGAAGCTCCCGCTCCGTCGTACCCGAGCCGATCCCCACGAGCAGGACCGGCCCTTCGGGGCCCGACAGGCTCCACTTCAGCTGGGTCCAGTAGGACGCCCAGCGGGTGGAGCGCTCGTAGATGGGAAAGGAGAAGGGCGACACGGTCGGCGATTCTGACCGACCCGACGGCGAAGGGAAAGGGATCGAGCCGCGTGGTATGCCGTCGCCGTGTCCGAATCGGCGCTCAGTCCGACCTTCCGCCTCGTGAGGTTCCTCGTGATCGGCGCCGTCGTCGGCTTCCTCGTCGCGGCCGGGGCGCTCGGAGCGTTTCACTGCGACGAAGCCAACGTCGTCCGTCACGTGACGCGCTTCGCCGATGGCGACTGGGGGCGTCCGGGGAGGCCCGGCTTCCTGTGGCTGTTGCTGTCGCCCTCGCTCCTGTTCGACTCCCCGGTGGCGTCGGTCCTGGCGATGAGGGCCGCCGCGGTGGGGGCCTCGCTGGGCACGCTCGCCCTCGTCTGGAGGATCGTCCAGGACGACGACCCGGACGACCGGATCGGCCCGCTGTTGGCCGTCGCCCTGCTCGGCGCGTCGATGTCCTGGCAGGCGCACTCGTTCGAGGTGCGAACGGACACCTTCGTCGTGCCGATGACGCTGCTGGCGGGGTGGGCCGTGGTTCGGCCCTCGGTGACCTTCCGCCAGGCGCTGCTGGCAGGCTTGGCCCTCGGGGCGGCCTGCGTGTTCAGCCAGAAGACCGTCTACAACGTCGCGGCGCTGGGCGCCGGGGGTGCGTTCGCGGCGATCTCGATGCGGGTCCCGGGGCGTGAGATCGGCCGCACGATCGTCGGCGTCGCAGTCGGTGCGGCCGTCGGCGTGGGGGCCTGGTACGGCCTGCTCGCGGTGATATCGGATCCGGCCGCCGTGGGGGAGGGGCTGGGCAAGGCGGCCAAGAACGCGTGGAGCAACAAGCGAAGCCTCGCGGTCAACCTGAAGACCCTGGGAGGCGCGACCGCCGTGGCGCCCGGGCTCTACCTCGTCGGCCTCGCGGCGGTGCTGGGGGCGTGGCGGTGGCGTCGGGAGCGACCGAGGGCGGCGGCGTTCGTGGTCGTCTTCGCCGCGATGGCGTCGACCATGTTCGTGCACCGGGGCTTCTTCCCGTACTTCATCGCCTCCTTCGAGCCCTACCTCGCGATCGCCGCGGGCGGGTTGGGGGCCGAGCTGTGGACCCGAGTCCGCGCCTCACGCAGGCCTCGCGCCGCCTGGGTGGGGGCCGCCGTGGTGTTCGTCGCGACGTGTGCGAGCGCACCGCAGGCCCTCCGCATCCTCGACGCCGACAGCGGTCGGCAATTCGAGGTCATGCGCGAGGCGGACGCCCTGTTCGACGGACCAGTCCCCCACTGGGACTCGACCGGGCTGATGGCCGGCTACCCCGAGACCACGTTCTTCAACACCCAGGCGGTGCGGATGGGCTTCCGGGAACGACAGGGGCGCGACGTGTACGTGCAGCTGGCGCGGGAGCGGAAGCCGCAGTTCCTGATCCGCAACTACATGACCCGAACGCGGACCCTGCGCGAGGGCGAGCGGAAGTGGCTGTGGCGGCACTTCCTGCCGTACCGGAACAACCTGTACCTGCGCGGAGGGAGGGTCGCCGCCGGACCTGATCGGCGCTCGACGAAGGTCGACCTCGCCGCCGACGGCGCCTACACGGTGCACTTCCGCGGGGGCTGGACCGGTACCGCCCGGGTCAACGGGCGTGCCGTCGCCGATGGCGAGGTGGTGACGCTGACGGGGGACCGCGCCTCCCTGAGCGCGATCGCCGATGAGGGGGGCGGGCAGCTCTGGATCCTGTTTGGGGCCGACCGCGTACCGATGGCGGAGTCCGAGGAGCGCCTCGACTGGTCGATGTACCCGACGCTGCGCCGAAGCCGACACCAGAGCTACGACCACCGCAAGAGGGGGCGTGACCTGCTGACGCAACCGGATCGGCTGAGCGCGGAGGGGTTCGAGCGGCGGCGCCAGCGGCACCTGGCTCACTTGAAGCGCGCCGAACGCAAATACGACGGCCGCTGAGCGGCTACCGGGCGCGCGCGTACTCGGTGGCGTAGACGACCGGCCGGGGGAGGTTGTCGTTCACGATGGTGGTCGTGACGGTGAGCCGGGCCCCGTCGGCGCTGAGTTCGAAGGAGACCGACTGAGCGCCCCGCTCGCTGCGGGCCTTGCTGTGCAGGCTCCCATTCTTCATCCGTCGGGACAGGTGGATGTCCTCGCCGCGGTCGCTGATCATCGCGACCTCGGTTCCATCCAACGGGGTCGTCCAGCCTTCGCTGCGGTCGGACGAGATGGTCATGGTGCCGTCGCCGGGGGTCATCACGTAGTGGCTGGAGTACGTCGCCGCCTTGCGCAGCCGCTTGCGGGTGATGCCTCGGATGAGGGCCGACATCTCGGCCGTGACCTCGTCGATGGCCGCGTCCCGGGGGGTGTCGTAGTCGGCCGCGACGAGGTTCCAGGTGCCGGCGTAATCGGCCGGTTCAGCGGCGACGGCGGCGCCGGCGAGGAGGAGGAAGGGGGCCGCGACGGCGGCCAGAATCTGCAGTCTCATCACACGCTCCCGGTCCCTCGGTGGGGGAGTGTAGTGCGCGAGGCGGCCAAGGGCACGGGTCGATCCATCACCGGGGCCCGATCAGGCGGGGGGCGGCGGAGTGAAGGGGTGTCGTTGCATCGGTGTCTTCACTGTGGCCGTTTGGCGGGCTTGCGCCGATGACGCGCCGATGACATAGGTGCCCGATGCCCGTGCTCCCCGACCTGAACCGCGCGCGCCTCGGCGCCGTCGCCCGCGAACACCTCGAGTCCGTCGTCGCCATCGACTCGGCCTCGGACGAGACCTCCACCACGGTGCCGTCGACCGAGGGGCAGCGGGTGCTGTCCGAGCACCTGCGGGGTTTCTTCGAGGGGCTCGGAGCGACCGTCGAGTTGGACGAGTTCGCCAACGTCATCGCCTCGCTGCCGGGGCGCGGGGCCACCGCCGACCTGCCGCCGCTGGCGCTGATGATCCACCTCGACACGGCGCGGGGGACGGCGGTGCCCGAATCGCTGAACGTGGTGCCGGCGTGGGACGGCGCGGCGATTCTGTACCCGGACAACCCGGAGCTGACGGTGGACGTGGCGGGCTACCCGACGACGTCGCTGTTCCTCGGCCACGACCTGCTCATCGGCGACGGCGTGTCCCCGTTCGGGCTCGACGACAAGCTCGGGCTGACCCACATGATGACGCTGGCGCGCATCCTCTTCGACCACCCCGAGATCCCCCACCGACCGCTGATGCTGATCGGCCGTCCGGACGAGGAGATTGGCCGGGAGGACGCGCTCTACGGGCTCGCCGCGACGCTGGCGGAGCGAGGGGTGACGTCGGCGTACACGGTCGACGGCCTCGACCCGTTCGAGGTGAACACGGCCAACTTCAACGCCCTGGGCGGGTACGTGGTGTTCGCCTCGGAGCCAGCCGAGGCGCCGGACGGCCTGCTGCGGAGCTACGGGATCGGGGGTGTGAACACCCACGGCGCGACGGCCAAGGCGGAGGGGCACCGGGGAGCGGTGCGGCTGGCGGCGGAGATCGCCGGCCGGCTCGATGACGGTTCGCGACCGCTGCGCTTCGAGTCGAACGCGCAGCGCGACTGCGACGGTGTGCTGGCCCTGTGGCACGCCGACGCGGACGCTGCCGAGCGGGCCCGTTCGGTCATCGACTCGGTCATGGCGCCGCACCTGAGCAAGGGAGCGTCCCTGGGGGTGGAGGAGGTCGACTCGGTCCTCGCCGATGGGGCTGTCGGCGCGATGCTCGCGTTCGTGCGCGACTTCCTGGCGTCGGCCGGTCCCGAGCCCCGGCTGTGCGAGGACAGCGAGGGCTGGGAGGGCTACACGCAGCCGTACCGGGTCCGGTGGTGCGAGGACGGCTTGCACCTGGACTTCCGGGTGCGCGACTTCGATCCCGACGGGCTGCTCGCCCGCCGCGAGCACGTGCGGGTGTTGGCGGGAGCCCGGCCTTCGGAGTGGTCCCACCAGTACAAGAACATGGGGCCGTTGCTGGCCCAGCGGCCGGACCTTGCGGAGGCGGCGATGGCGGCGGGCGCGGCGATCGGGGTCGCGCCGCTGGACAATCCGATCCGCGGCGGAACGGGGGTCGACCCGTTCCTCGATGCGGGGGTCTTCGTCGCGAACCTCGGCACCGGCTACTTCGCCCCGGAGAGCGAGAAAGAGTTCACCTCGCTGCAGCTGATGGCCGACCACGCGCTGTGGTTGACCGCGCTGGTGCAGAGCTAGGCGCGCCGCCGCTGCTGCGGTCAGCGTCCCCGAAGCGCCTGCTTAGCCGCGCGTAACTCCGACCCTGTCAAGCGTAGTCTCTCAGTACAACGTTCTTGTCATCTGTAGGAACGTCTTGTAAGGGAACCGGGGAGGTGACATGGGACGACGCAAGCCCAAGAACCTGAAGCTCGGCGCGGTCGGGGTTTACGTGGTCCGTGGGCCTCGCGAGGACCGCCGGTTCTATTGGCAGGCGTCCTGCTCGGTGGCCGGCAAGCGCAAGACGATCTGGTCCGGTTGGGCCACGAAGGACGAGGCAGAGCGCGCCGCCTGCGAGGCCCGTGCGGCGCGGCGTTGTTGCACGGCTCCGAGCGAGGCCGGATCGGGCCACTGAGCGGCTCTCTCGGAGTTTCAGCTTCGGACAGCCCGCGATTCCGGCATCCCGAGCTCGGTCATGCGATTGAGGATGTTCACACCGATCATCGCTTCCC
>PVBE012394300.1_pt1 | contig 12951 bp, 6 predicted proteins | sample 1631181 | NCBI WGS metagenome assembly PVBE01 (sample SAMN08397723, study PRJNA350692) | Marine metagenome, whole genome shotgun sequencing project. | isolation source: water | place: Pacific Ocean | collected 2012-04
GAAACTATAGATTTAGTTGTTCGTCTTGGAGTTGATCCTCGCAAATCTGAAGAAATGGTAAGAGGCACAGTAGCTCTGCCTTCCGGAACAGGAAAAAATGTGAAAGTTGCTGTCTTCGCGCAAGGTGAGGCTGCAACAGCTGCTAAAGAAGCAGGCGCAGATTATGTCGGAGCTGATGATTTAGCTACAGAAGTAGAAGGCGGAATGCTTGATTTTGATGTAGCAATTTCCACCCCAGACATGATGCCGACTGTTGGAAAGCTTGGTAGAGCTCTTGGCCCACGTGGATTAATGCCGAATCCAAAATCAGGGACAGTAACTGACGACCCAGCAAAAGCAGTTCAAGACTTCAAAGGCGGAAAAGTTGAGTTTCGAACTGACCGTTATGGAAACGTACAGGTCCCGATCGGCAAGGCTTCGTTTGAAGTCTCAAGTTTGGTTGCAAACTTCAACGCCGTTGTAGAAGAATTAGAGAGACTCAAGCCCTCCTCGTCAAAGGGTAGATACTTTAAAAAAGTATCTATTTCTTCAACGATGGGGCCAAGTGTTTTGATCGATCCACAGAATCTAAGTGCATAGTTTCTCATTAGAGGGTGGCGATAAGCCAAGGTTCGGCTAACCTTTCTTGACAATTAAATTGCTCACCAAAGACCTCCGGGTTGTTGAACGACATAACTGAAGCATTTACGAGTGCTTCTGCCCGAGCAGGAGAGCCTCAGGTTTCTAACTTGACTATTAGTCAAGCGTGATCTTCGGTGAGTGAAAATAACCGGAAGAACTGAAGAAACGAAAAGGAGGCAACTGAGCATGGGAGAAATCCGAAACCAAAAAGCCGCAGTGGTTGAAGAAGTTCGTGATCGAATTGCTAGTACAGAAGCACTAGTACTCACCGAATATCGCGGATTAGACGTTCCCGCTCTTGCCGAACTACGTGAAGTCTTGAGAGCAGCCGGTGGCGAATACAAGGTATACAAAAATACTTTGGTTCGGCTAGCAGTTCATGAACTAGATCTAGACCTTGAGGAATTACTAGTAGGACCAACAGCTCTTGCGTTTGTCGCCGAAAAACCAGACGGGACAAAAGGAGACGCAGCTGCTGTTGCAAAAGCATTAAAAGATTTTGCGAAAGACAACGATTCTCTTGTTGTAAAAGGTGGCTTATTAGATGGAGAACTTCTTTCCCCAGCACAGATCGAATCACTAGCCAAACTTCCCCCACGAGAAGTATTACTTGCCCAAATTGCTGGCGCACTGGCCGCACCACTTCAAAAATTTGCTGGATTACTCAATGCGTTGCCACAGAATATGGCGTATGCATTAAAAGCACTATTAGATGAGAGAGCAGCAGAAGCTCCTGCGGAAGAAGCTCCAGTAGAAGAAGCGGAAGAGGCTCCAGCGGAAGAAGCGGAAGAGGCTCCAGCGGAAGAAGCGGAAGAGGCTCCAGCGGAAGAAGCTCCAGCAGAAGAGATCGAAGAAATAGAAATCGATGAGGCTACGGCCGAAGAAAGTGAGGAAAGCTAATTATGGCTACCAAAGAAGAAGTTCTAGATGCCATCGCAGAGATGAGTGTTTTAGAATTAAGTGAGTTATTAAGTGAGTTTGAAGAAAAATTTGGAGTTACTGCAGCAGCTCCGGTTGCAGCAGTAGCTGCAGCCCCAGCCGCTTCAGATGGAGATGCTGCCGGCGGTTCAGAGGAGCAAGATTCATTTGACGTGGTTCTCGCTGATGCAGGCGACAAAAAGATCCAAGTCATTAAAGAAGTAAGAGGACTTACTAATCTTGGACTTAAAGACGCTAAAGACCTTGTTGATGGTGCTCCTAGCACTGTGCTCGAAGGTGCCTCAAAAGAGGATGCAGAAAAGGCCAAAGAAGCACTTGAAGCTGCTGGCGGTTCAGTAGAACTCAAGTAGTAAAAAGGTTGCCAAAAATTTTGCTTTCTAACAATTGAAATTTGGATACAAAAAGAATGATTTGTTTCCAAAAACCAGTCGTTTAAGCAAAATATTTACTCAAAAAGAGAAAATACTAAGAAATTTTTGGCAAACCAGCCACAAGGCTTATTTGAGAAGCTTTTACTTAGGGGTTGCAGAGATACCAATGCTCTGACTATGATCCCTTTGCTGACCTTACTTTTTATAGAAAGATCAGCACTGCCCACCATCCGTTTTTCCTGGCCCAGGAGTTTTGTTTAGTGTCTGTTCGCCCATTTGACAGGGAACGGTATTCGTTCGGAAATCTTGAGGATACTCATGATCTTCCAGACCTGATTGCAATCCAAAGAGAGTCATTTCAATGGTTTCTCAATCAAGGTATAACGGATACGTTCCGAGATATAAGCCCTATAACCGATTTTAGTGAAACTCTTTCACTTGAGTTCGTTTTTGATCCCAAAGACGAAGATCTATGTCCACCACCCAAGTTCACGGTAGAAGAATGCCGAGAAAGGGACATGACATATTCATCTTCAATTTTTGTTCGTGCAACGTTCATGAACCGAGACACTGGAGAGATCAAAGAACAAACTGTCTTCATAGGTGATTTCCCTCGAATGACAGAAAAGGGAACATTTATAATAAATGGCACCGAGAGAGTTATTGTTTCCCAATTAGTCCGATCACCGGGAGTCATATTTGAACCTGGAGAGCGATACCGGTTACGTAACCTTTCAAAGCATCAACTAGTAAAAGGAACCATTCACCCTTATCGGGGAGAGTGGATTGAATTTGATGTTGAGCAAAAACCCGGAAAAGACGTTACGGCCGGAACCAAGGTGGCAAGAAAACGTCGCTTATCAATGTTCACTCTTTTACGTGCTCTTGGGTACGGCGAAGAGAATTATCCTGGGTTCTTACCAAAACTTGTAAATTATTTTGATTTCTTAGAAGGGCAATGGGAAAAAGATAAAGACAACCATGTAACCGAGGAAGAGGCATTGCTTGAAATATACAAGCGTGTTCGACCTGGTGAACCAGCTTCAGTTGAAGCAGCACGCGCATATTTACGAAACGCATTTTTTGAATCCCGTCGCTACGACCTTTCACGCGTTGGCCGTTACAAACTAAATCGAAAACTCGGACCAGAGATACAGAAACTTGAAGAACTCTTCAATATTGAACTTGAGAAGCCTAAAGAAGATCAAACAGTTTTGACTCGCTCAGAAGTTCTTGCAACTTGCACCTATTTATTGCATTTAGCAAAAGGCGAACCGGGCTACCGTCTTGACGACCAAGACCATTTTGCAAACCGAAGAGTTCGTTCAGTAGGGGAGCTCATACAGAATCAGGTTCGAATTGGCTTATCACGTTTAGAACGAGTCGTTAGGGAAAGAATGACCACACAAGACGTGGAATCAATCACCCCTACTACCTTGATAAACATTCGACCAGTAGTAGCTGCAATCAAAGAGTTCTTTGGAGCCAGCCAACTTTCTCAGTTCATGGATCAAGTAAATCCTTTATCCGGTTTGAACCATCGTCGTCGCTTATCTGCACTTGGACCTGGTGGTTTATCCCGGGAAAGAGCAGGATTTGAAGTAAGAGATGTTCACTTCTCTCACTACGGGCGCATGTGTCCGATTGAGACACCAGAGGGTCCAAATATTGGACTTATCGGAGGTTTAGCAACCTATGGACAAGTGAACGACTTCGGATTCATTGAATCTCCTTATCGTGTTGTTAAGAATGGGAAAGTAACTGACGAAGTTCGTTATCTCGCAGCAGATGAAGAAGAAGAGTATGTGGTAGCGCAAGCAAATGCTCCTCTTGATAAAAACGGAAAGTTCGTAAATGACCGGGTATTAGTGCGTCAGTCACCACAAGCAGCCTCGTTAAACGACTTAAAACTCCAACTTGAAAGAGATGTTTTCTTCGGGGCTACGACAGAAATTTCTTACGTTCCAGCTGAGGAAGTTCAGCTAATGGATATTTCACCGAAACAAATTGTTTCGGTTGCAACTGCACTGATCCCATTCCTTGAACATGATGACGCCAACAGGGCATTGATGGGTGCCAATATGCAGCGACAAGCTGTTCCCTTACTGCGAAGTGAAGCTCCATATATTGGAACAGGAATCGAAGCTAAAGCAGCGCATGACGCAGCGGACATGATCTTGGCTCTTGAAGGAGGGACCGTAACAGAAGTTGATGGTATAGCTATAACTGTTGAATACCGAAAAGCTCCTGAAGGTCACGATTCTTCAACCGTCAGACATGAACTATTGAAGTTCCAGCGCTCAAATCAAAACACATGCATAAACCAGAAAGTACTTGTCTCACCTGGTGACAAGGTAAAGAAAGGCCAAGTACTAGCTGATGGGCCTTCAACCGATGGCGGAGAATTAGCGTTAGGAAAAAATCTTCTTGTTGCCTTCATGTGCTGGGAAGGTTACAACTTTGAAGATGCGATAATCATTTCTGAGCGTTTAGTAAAAGACGATGTGCTTACTTCCGTCCACATTCATGAACATGAAGTTGATGCACGTGACACAAAACTAGGGCCAGAAGAAATTACTAGAGATATTCCAAATCTTTCTGATGAAATCATGGCAGATCTAGACGATTTGGGGATCGTTAGGGTTGGAGCCGAAGTTGGTCCAGGGGATGTATTGGTCGGCAAAGTTACTCCAAAGGGAGAAACAGAGTTAACACCAGAAGAGCGTCTATTACGCGCAATCTTTGGTGAAAAAGCTAGAGAAGTTCGTGATACCTCAATGAAAGTTCCTCATGGGGAAACAGGGAAAGTAATTGACGTAAAGGTCTTCAACCGAGACGAAGGTGACGAATTGCCACCTGGAGTCAACCAACTCGTCCGTGTTTATGTCGCTCAAAAACGCAAAATCAGTGTTGGAGACAAGTTGGCTGGACGCCATGGAAATAAGGGAGTTATTTCGAAAGTTCTACCCATTGAAGACATGCCTTACATGGCAGACGGAACTCCGGTAGACATTATTTTGAATCCTCTTGGTGTTCCATCAAGAATGAACGTAGGTCAAGTTTTAGAAGCTCATCTCGGGTATTGCGCTCGTTGGGGCTGGGAAGTAAATGGTCAGCAAGAAGGCAATGACCCAGTCAGAGGAACCGAACGAAAGACCCGTGCGGCCACTCCTCCTGCTGTCCATGTCGCTACACCAGTCTTTGATGGAGCGCACTGGGACGAAGAAGATCAAGCTGGAAAACATCCCACGATTCAGAAAATACTGACCAGTATTAATCCTGAAGCATCTTCGGGTGACAGGCTGATTGGAATAGATGGTAAAGCGACTTTATATAACGGTCGAACAGGGGAGCCATACGACAATGAAGTGACACTTGGGTATGTCTATATTCTCAAGTTGGCCCACCTAATTGACGATAAGGTACACGCACGCTCTACTGGACCATACTCCATGATTACTCAGCAACCGCTTGGTGGTAAAGCACAGTTCGGTGGTCAAAGATTTGGAGAAATGGAAGTTTGGGCCTTAGAGGCTTACGGCGCCGCCTACTGCCTTCAAGAATTACTCACAATTAAATCCGATGATGTATTAGGTCGGGTCCGGGTTTACGAATCAATAGTCAAAGGTGACAATATCCCTGAACCGGGTATTCCTGAGAGTTTCAAAGTCTTGATCAAAGAGATGCAGTCACTTTGCTTAGATGTTGAAGTATTAGACCAAGCTGGTCAACAAGTCGAAATAAGAGAACTAGACGAAGATGTCTATAGAGCAACAGAAGAACTAGGTATTGATCTATCTCGTCCAGAACGCGGTTCGGACGACGAAGATGAACGCCGAAATGTTGGTGTTCTCAGATAACTATTAACCCAATTGAGATAAAACGTAGGAAAAAAACAAGTGCTTGATGTTAATGATTTCAATCAAATTCAGATTGGTTTAGCCACACCGGATGGTATCCGTATGTGGTCAAACGGCGAAGTAAAAAAGCCTGAAACCATCAATTACCGAACTCTTAAACCAGAAAAAGATGGCCTTTTCTGTGAGAAAATCTTTGGGCCTACAAAGGACTGGGAGTGCTACTGCGGGAAATATAAGCGAGTTAGATTTAAGGGAATTATTTGTGAACGCTGCGGGGTTGAGGTAACTCGATCAAAAGTACGCCGTGAACGAATGGGACATATTGAATTAGCAGCTCCCGCGGTTCATATTTGGTATCTACGTGGTACCCGGTCTTGGCTTGCATACCTTCTTATGGGAACAGAACCAAGAGAAGAGTTAAAAGCAAAACAGCTTGAAAAAGTGATCTACTTTGCGGCAAACATGGTGATTTGGGTCGATGAGGAAAAACGTCACGAAGACCTTTCTGTGCTTGAAGAAGACCTTGTTGAAGAAAGAAAAGCAATTGAAGAAGAACGTGACGAAGAGCTCAATCGCCGCCAAGAAACTCTTGAGTCAGAATTAGCTGAGTTAGAAAACGAAGACGGAAAAGAAGCAGATTTAAAGGCTTTACAAAAAGCTGCGGACAAAGATCTCGCTTACCTTCGTGAGCAGTACGGAGACGAAATAGACGTGTTAGAGCGCGCTTGGGATGAATTCCAAGGACTTTACTCTCGACAGATAGTTGAAGATGAGCGCTTGTGGACTGAGTTGATCGATAGATGGGGAGAATATTTTGAAGGCGGAATGGGAGCAGATGTTCTCGCTCGTCTTATTGACCGAACAGATTTTGATGAAGAAGAGAAGAAATTACGCGAACAGATAGACCCTCCAGATGGAGAAAAAGGACTATCAGCTCAACGAAAAGCAAAAGCAATTAAAAGATTGAAGATTGTTGCAGCGTTTAACCGTCGTGATAAATATGGACGAAGAATCAATGATCCAAGAGCCATGATCCTTGATGCTGTCCCAGTTATTCCACCGGAATTACGCCCGATGGTTCAACTTGATGGCGGCCGGTTTGCGACTTCAGATCTAAACGATCTTTATCGGAGAGTTATAAATCGAAATAACCGGTTGAAGAGACTATTAGATCTTGGAGCACCTGGAATCATCATTAATAATGAAAAAAGGATGCTCCAAGAAGCCGTAGATGCTTTGTTTGATAACGGCCGACGTGGACGACCTGTGACAGGCCCCGGTAACCGACCACTCAAATCTCTTTCAGACATGCTTAAAGGTAAGCAAGGACGATTTAGGCAGAACCTTTTAGGTAAACGTGTTGACTACTCAGGGCGATCAGTCATTGTCGCCGGACCTACTTTAAAATTTCACCAATGCGGACTGCCTAAAATCATGGCACTTGAACTCTTTAAACCATTTGTGATGAAACGCCTAGTTGATGATGAACTAGCTCCAAATATTAAATCTGCAAAACGTATGGTGGAACGTCGTAAGGATCACGTTTGGGGCGTTCTCGGAGATGTAATTAGAGAACACCCTGTTCTTCTTAACCGAGCTCCAACTTTGCATCGACTAGGAATCCAAGCATTTGAACCCGTATTAGTTGATGGTAAAGCTATTCAGATTCATCCACTTGTGTGTACCGCGTTTAACGCTGACTTTGATGGCGACCAAATGGCAGTTCACCTTCCGCTATCTGCGGAGGCGCAAGCAGAAGCAAGAATACTGATGCTTTCAGCGAACAACGTCCTCAGCCCTGCTCACGGACGACCTCTAGTCACTCCTACACAGGACATGATTATTGGTGGCTACTACCTCACAATGGAACCAGTGGACTCAGAAAACAAAGAAGGAGTCTTCAGGCATGTTCATGACCTTGAACATTCCTTAGCGCTAAACAATATAAACCTTCACTCGCCTATTGAATATCGATCAAGTGACTACCCAGACCTTAAGGCAACAGAAGCTAATGGAAGTCCTGCTACATGGATCTCAACCACACCTGGACGCGTTTTGTTTAACGAAGCACTTCCCGAAGGGTTCGGATACATAAACACTTGTGTTGATAAGAAGGGAATGACCGATCTAGTTGACGACCTTGCGCGACATTATCCTAAGAAAGTCGTTGCAGAGAGTCTCGATAAATTGAAGGATCTTTGCTTTAAATTTGCTACACAATCCGGTTTGACGGTCTCAATTGATGATGTAAAAACTCCTATTGAAAAAAGAGACATTCTTGATCGGCACGAAAAAGACGCTGAGAAAGTAGAAACTCAATTCCGAAGAGGAATCATCACAGACGGCGAACGACGACAAAAAGAAGTAGAGATCTGGAACGCTGCCACAGCAGAAGTAACAGAGAAAATGATTGAAGCGTTACAAGCTGAACGATTCAACCCGATAGACGTAATGGTTGATTCAGGTGCACGCGGAAACATGATGCAGGTCCGCCAAATCGCTGGCATGCGTGGTTTGGTTGCCAATCCACGTGGTGACATGATCCCAAGACCTATCAAATCAAATTTCCGCGAAGGACTAGCAATGCTCGAGTATTTCATTGCTACACCTGGAGCGAGAAAAGGATTAGTTGATACAGCACTTAGAACAGCTGACTCCGGGTACCTCACTCGACGACTTGTCGATGTTTCACAGGAACTCATTATTAATGAACACAATCCTTTTGAAGGGGACGGTCCAGTTTTCGGAATTTGGATTGACGATGTAGAACCTGATCAAGAAGATAAGAGAACTTACCTTGATACGCGTTTACTGAGCCGCACCCTGGCTGATGAAGTAAAACTTTCTGACGGCTCCGTATTAGAGGCTGGAACTATCGTGGGTGAAAGCGAAATGATTGCGCTCAGAGAAGATCCAGAAGTTACAAGAGTAAGAGTTCTTTCACCACTTACAGATGACTCGGCTGTAGGTATTTCTCCTGCCTGCTACGGAATGTCCTTAGCAACCAGTAAGCCAATTGAGGTTGGTGAGGCTGTGGGAGTTATTGCTGCGCAATCAATTGGTGAACCGGGAACACAACTTACTATGCGTACATTCCACACTGGAGGTGTGGCCGGAAAGGATCTCGCTGGCGGTCTTCCGAGAGTTGTTGAACTTTTTGAAGCGAGAACTCCTAAAGGAAAAGCAACACTTGCACGTATCTCTGGGGTAGTCCGCATAGGCGAAGATGAAGGTAGAGGACGAGAAGTAACAGTGATCGCCGATGATGGAACTGAGGAAACTTATCTCATCCCTGGTCAACCGAGACTTGAAGTGTCACACGGCCAAGAAGTGAAAGCAGGAGACGCGATAGTTGAAGGGCCTCGCGACCCTAAAGAACTTCTAGAAATAAAAGGTGTGAGAGAAACTCAGCAGTACCTCGTTGAAGAAGTGCAAAAGGTTTATCGAGATCAAGGCGTGTCAATACATGACAAGCATATAGAACTCATCGTTCGACAAATGACAAGAAGAGTAAAGATCATTGATCCGGGTGACTCAGAGTTCTTGCCAGAGGAACAAGTGGACCAAAGAGCATTCGCTGAAACAAACCGTGTTTTGGTTGATGAAGGACAAAGACCAGCAGAAGGGCGCCCTGAGTTGATGGGTATCACTAAAGCATCTCTTGCTACTCAATCCTGGCTTTCAGCTGCATCTTTCCAAGAAACAACACGTGTTTTGACAGAGGCTGCTATTGAATCAAAGAGCGATGGATTAATAGGTCTTAAGGAAAATATTATTATTGGAAAACTTGTGCCAGCAGGTACAGGAATGCCTCAGCATCGAAATGTGGCACCTCATGCACCAGACTATAAGCCAATGGACTATTACAGCTCTGTTGATGAGGAGCAAGACTTAGCGGAATGGCTTGCCGGACAAGCTGATTCAAGCGAAGACGAGTTTTCGGGAGCATACGAGGCAGATGTAATTGATTTAGCAACGGAAATTGAAAATATTGATCCAACTGCTTAAGTCATAATTGGTTTGTAAGTAGAAGTGTTTCTCGTAGACTCATCTATCGGTTGGAAATCATGTCTGGACGTAAAAACCAACCGAGGTTCGGAAGTTAAATATTCGCATCCTTTCCAGACGACGATTATTAGGAAAATTTTTTGAGGTAGTTCTGTGCCCACAATTCAACAATTAGTCCGAAAAGGACGAAAATCGAAAAGGACTAAGGAATCCACGCCTGCTCTTAATGGGGCACCGCAAAGACGAGGAGTCTGCACGCGTGTTTTTACGACTACACCGAAAAAACCAAACTCTGCTTTAAGAAAAGTAGCCCGTGTTCGTTTAACTACAGGTATAGAAGTCACTGCGTACATACCGGGTGAAGGTCATAATCTTCAAGAGCACTCGATTGTGCTTGTAAGAGGCGGAAGGGTAAAAGATCTTCCAGGTGTTCGGTACAAAGTAATCCGGGGAACTCTCGATACTTCAGGAGTAAGCCAAAGACAGCAGGCGCGTAGCCGTTACGGCGCAAAGAAAGAAGGCTGATCATGCCAAGAAAAGGACCTGCATTACGTCGAGAATTAGTACCAGATCCGGTCTACCGATCTGTTTTAGTTACCCAACTAATTAACAAAATTTTACAGAGAGGTAAACGTTCAACTGCAGAAGGAATTGTTTATGAAGCTCTCGCAACAGTTGAAACAAAAACAGGATCCGATCCAGTAAGTGCTTTGAAAAATGCACTAGAGAATGTTAAGCCGCAGTTAGAAGTTAAAAGCCGCCGAGTAGGAGGAGCGACTTATCAGGTGCCAGTTGAGGTTCGTCCCCGAAGAGCAACAACCCTTGCTATTCGTTGGATGGTTACCTTTGCTAGATCACGACGTGAGAACACAATGGCTGAACGGCTTGCAAATGAGATACTAGATGCATCCAATGGCGTTGGTGCCTCAGTTAAACGCAGAGAAGATACACACAAGATGGCCGAAGCCAATAAGGCTTTTGCTCATTACCGCTGGTAGGACATTCCACGAAATACCGAGAGAGTGCTCTAACATATTTCCAGCGACTATTTAATTTCCCTATTAATAAAACCAATACGACGCGAGTAAAAAATGGCTGATCGACATCCTTTAGAAAAAACCCGCAATATCGGCATTATGGCCCATATTGATGCAGGTAAGACTACGACGACAGAACGAATTCTGTATTACACCGGAGTTAATTACAAAATTGGTGAGGTTCATGATGGTGCAGCAACCATGGACTGGATGGAACAAGAGCAAGAACGTGGGATTACCATCACTTCTGCAGCCACTAGCTGTTTTTGGAATGATCATAGAATCAACATTATTGATACACCTGGCCACGTTGATTTTACGGTAGAAGTAGAACGATCTTTGAGGGTTCTTGATGGTGCAGTTGCAGTATTTGATGGAGTAGCAGGTGTCGAGCCACAAACAGAAACTGTTTGGAGGCAAGCAGATCGCTATAACGTCCCTCGGATGTGCTTCATCAACAAGATGGATCGCATTGGAGCTGACTTCTATTTCGTTTTAGACACGATCAATGAGCGATTAGGTTGCAAATCTGCGGTAATTCAACTTCCTATCGGAGCAGAGTCAGATTTTGCAGGAATTGTTGATCTGGTTTCAATGAAAGCCCTCGTATGGCAAAGTGAGGATCTTGGAGCATCTTGGGATGTAGTAGATATACCTGAAGATTTAGTAGAAAAAGCAGCAGAATACAGAGCTGGACTAATCGACGTGTTGGCTGAATTTGATGAAAATATTCTTGAAAAGTTTGTAGGCGAGGAAGAAATAACTGAAGACGATCTCCGTAACGCAATCAGAACAGGAACTCTCTCCGGAGATTGTGTCCCAATTTTGACTGGTAGCGCTTTCAAGAACAAGGGAGTTCAACCACTACTTGATGCAGTAGTCGAGTACCTACCTTCTCCAATAGATCTTCCGCCAGTAGAAGGGTTACATCCCCGCAGCGAAGAGAGCGTTACTAGGTCGGTAGATGATAATGAGCCGTTTTCCGCTTTAGCTTTCAAAATTATGACGGATCCTCACGTAGGGAAATTAACTTACTTCCGTGTTTATAGTGGCGCTCTCGAAAAAGGTGGAACCGTACTTAACACTCGAACAGGGGCTAAAGAAAGAATCGGCCGCATCCTTGAAATGCATGCAAATGACCGTGAAGATCGCGATGACGTTAGAACTGGGGACATTGTTGCTGGAATCGGAATGAAAAACACTAGGACGGGGGATACCCTGTCCGCAGTGGATCATCCAATCATGTTGGAAAAGTTAGATTTTCCTGACCCAGTGATTCATGTTGCTGTAGAGCCTCGATCAAAAGCAGACCAGGACAAAATGGGTAAGGCTCTCTTCTCCTTATCTGAAGAAGACCCAACATTTACAGTTCATAGTGATGATGAAACCGGTCAGACCATTATTGGTGGGATGGGAGAACTGCACCTTGAAGTTCTTGTAGACAGGATGCTTCGAGAATTTAGAGTAGATGCCAATGTAGGACGTCCTCAGGTCGCGTATCGAGAGACAATTACGAAAACGATTGATAGTCACCGATACACCCATAAAAAACAAAGCGGTGGTTCAGGTCAGTTTGCGGAAATTGTTGCTTCAGTTGAACCATGGACAGGTGAAGAAGGAATAACTTATTCTTTCGAAGACACAGTAACCGGTGGTCGTATACCAAAAGAATATATTCCAGCTGTAAATCAAGGAATTGAATCTTCTCTAACCAATGGGGTTCTAGCTGGATTCCCAGTATTGGGCTTAAAAGTTACTCTTGAAGATGGAAAACACCATGATGTTGACTCCTCAGAAATGGCCTTCAAAATTGCTGCTCAAGCATGGTTTAGGGAAGTTATGCCACGCGCTAAGCCAGTGCTATTGGAACCAATTATGGCAGTAGAAGTAGTAACCCCAGAGGATTATATGGGTGATGTCGTGGGTGATTTGAACTCTCGGCGAGGACGAGTTGGACAAATGGAAGCTCGTGGCCCAAATCAAGTTGTTTCCGCACAGGTACCGTTATCGGAAATGTTTGGATACGCTACAGATCTACGGTCGCGCACTCAAGGGCGTGCGACTTATACCATGCAGTTTGACTCGTATCAGCAAACACCCGGGTCAGTGCAAGAA